>OBLF01000399.1_pt1 | contig 48788 bp, 48 predicted proteins | sample 1519231 | NCBI WGS metagenome assembly OBLF01 (sample SAMEA2602895, study PRJEB22501) | metagenome | reverse complement strand
AAAAGAGTATAATAGAAGTAATCAAAGAACGAGGTGAATGAAATGACAGAAAAAAGGTTTCCGAAGGGCTTTTTGTGGGGTGGTGCGACTGCTGCCAATCAATATGAAGGTGGCTGGGATTTAGGTGGGCGTGGTCCGGCTACATCGGATACAGCTAAAGCAGTGCGACCTGAAGAACGTCAAAATTTAGAAGGTTTCTCTGCGCCCATGACCAAAGCAAAAGTAGAAGCTGCTCTTAATGACAAGGAAGGACTCTACCCTAAGCGCTGGGGCTCTGACTTTTATCATCGTTACAAGGAAGACATCGCCCTCTTTGCGGAAATGGGCTTCAAGACTTTCCGTCTGTCTATTGCTTGGAGCCGGATTTTTCCCAAGGGAGATGAAACCCAGCCTAATGAAGAAGGCTTGGCTTTCTATGACGCAGTTTTTGATGAACTCAATAAATATGGCATTGAACCTTTGGTGACGTTGTCACACTATGAGACACCGATTCATTTGGCATTAGAGTACGGTGGCTGGAAGGATCGCCGAGTTATTGGCTTTTTCGAGCGCTATGTGCGGACAGTTTTTGAACGTTATAAAAATAAGGTGAAATATTGGCTGACGTTTAATGAAATCAATATTATGGGCATTTCTGGCTATGTTGGCGGCGGACTGTTTTTTGAAGACGGGAAACAAAATTTCCAAGACTTGTATCAAGCAGCACATCACCAGTTTGTAGCTAGCAGTTTAGCAGTCAAAGCAGCGCGAGAAATCAACCCAGACTTCAAAGTCGGTATGATGCTTGCTCGTATGCAAGCTTATGCGGCTACCTGCAATCCTTTGGATGTCATGGAGGAGATTCAGAAAGATCATGAAAATCTTTTCTTCTCGGATGTACAAGTCAGAGGGAAATACCCAAGTTATGCTCAACGCTTTTTCAAACAAAATGGTATTGAATTGCAGATAGAAGATGGTGACTTGGAGCTTCTAGCACAATACCCAGTTGATTTCATGTCCTTTAGTTATTATATGTCCTCTGTGGTACGCGCTCAAGAGGAAGCATCTGGTGAAAAGACTGCCGGTAATTTCTCAATGGGAGAGAAAAATCCTTATCTAGAAGCCTCTGATTGGGGTTGGCAAATTGATCCGGTGGGTCTGCGTATTACCCTTAATAAGCTCTATGACCGCTATCAAGTATCACTTTTCATCGTGGAAAATGGTCTGGGAGCGTTGGATAAGGTAGAAGCAGATGGTGCTATTCATGACAACTATCGAATCGATTATCTCAAGGCGCATATTAAGCAAATGTACGAAGCGATTGAGGACGGAGTGGAGCTTATGGGTTACACGCCTTGGGGCTGTATTGACTTGGTTTCTGCTTCCACTTCTGAGATGAGCAAGCGCTATGGATTTATCTATGTGGATGCAGATGATGAAGGAAATGGAAGTTATGACCGCTCCCGCAAGGATTCCTTCTTCTGGTACCAGAAAGTGATTGAAACAAACGGGGCAGCAGCCTTAGAAGAATAGAAAGGTCAACAGATGAGCAGAAAAATTATCTTTTTAGATGTAGACGGAACTTTGGTGGATTATGACAATCGCATTCCAGAATCCGCTATCCAGGCTATTCGTCAGGCGCGGGAAAATGGGCATTTAGTCTATGTTTGTACAGGGCGCAGTAAGGCGGAAATGCCAGAGGAAATCTGGGCTATCGGTCTAGACGGTATGATTGGCGGGAATGGTTCTTATGTGGAGCATGAAGGCCAGGTTATTATACATCAGCTGATTCCTTTAGAAGTGGAAAAGAGAGTTGTAGACTGGTTGCATGAGAGAGGATTGGAATTTTATTTAGAAAGTAACAACGGTCTCTTTGCTAGTGAACATTTTCGTGACGCAGCGCGTCCGGTCATGAAACTTTATGCCAAGAAAAAAGGCAAAACAGATGCGGAAGTTGAACATCAAGAGGTTGAAGATGTGATGCACGGCATGGTCTTTGGTGGCGAGCTTTACCGAGATGATCTGAATAAAATCAGCTTTATTCTCACTTCTTATCAGGATCACTTGGACTCTAAGGAAGCTTTTCCAGAGCTCAAGGCTGGTACATGGGGTGGTCGTGGAGAGGAAGCTCTCTTTGGCGATCTAGGAGTTAAGGATATTACGAAGGCACATGCGATTGATGTACTGCTAGAGCATTTGGGGGCAAAAAAAGAAGATACAATTGCTTTTGGAGATGCCAAGATTGACATTCCGATGTTGGAATATTGTCAAATTGGGGTTTCTATGGGCAATGGCGGCCCAGAAATATTAGCCATGGCGGATATGGTGACAGATGATGTGGCCGAGGACGGTCTCTACAATGCCTTTGAAAAATTAGAACTTCTTTAGAGGAATATTTTATGACAAAAACACTTTATTTGATGCGACACGGGCAAACTTTATTCAATAAGCGGCATCGGATTCAAGGTTGGTGTGACGCCCCTTTGACGGACTTAGGAGTGTATCAGGCTCAGGTGGCTGGGCAATATTTTAAAAATGCAGCAATTACGTTTGATGCGGCTTACAGCTCAACATCTGAGCGAGCTTGCGATACTTTAGAAATTGTTACAAATGGTAGTCTTCCTTATCAGCGAGTTAAAGGCCTCAAGGAATGGAATTTTGGAACCTTTGAAGGAGAAAGTGAAGACCTCAATCCTCCTTTGCCATATGAAGATTTTTTTGTGACCTATGGTGGCGAATCTCAAGACCAAGTTCGAGAGCGCACGGCTGCAACCATCCTACAGCTCATGCAAGAAACGAAAGGCAAGTCTGTTCTCATGGTATCTCACGGTGGTGCTATGGCTAATTTTGCTCGTGCTTGGAAAGATAATTGGCAACTGGATGAGTTGGGTCACATGACAAATTGTGGTATTTTGAAGTTTACTTTTGAACATGACCAATTTTACCTAGAAGAAGTGATTGGTCACGATTTTAGCGGCTGGGAGGAAGCGTAAATGAAAGATTTATATTTGATGCGGCATGGACAGACTTTTTTCAATCAAGAGGGCTTGGTGCAGGGAGTGTGTGATTCACCGCTGACTGATTTAGGTATAGAGCAAGCCAAGCAAGCGCGAGCTTTTTTCGAGAAAAATGGCATTGAATTTGGCGGTATCTACTCTTCCACTCAAGAGAGGGCTTCTGATACCTTGGAAATTGTGACTGGTCGAACAGATTACACCCGTCTCAAGGGGGTGAAAGAGTGGAATTTTGGACTTTTTGAAGCTCAGCCAGAAAGATTGCAGCCTAAGTTTCGAGCTGGTGCGGTGTCTTTTGAAGATTTATACGTGCCTTATGGGGGTGAAGACGTGGCTCAAGTAGGAGAACGCATGCTGACCTCTCTGACAGAAGTCATGAAAAAAACGCCTGCTGTTGAGAATCCAACATTGGTCGTCAGTCACGGTGGCGCTATGTGGGCTTTTTATCTAAAAGTAGGCTATTTGCCTGATCCTAATATTTATTTCAGTAACTGTGCCATTTGTCATTACCAATATGAAAACGACCAGTTTCTGCTTCGACAAGTTATTGACCCGTTGGCTAAAACGGTCTATGACTTGTAACGGCAACTTACTTATTATCGCTTAATCTCTTATAGAGAAAATAGCATAGAGTGGCTGTTTAATAGTTGAATAAAAGAAAGAAAATGATGGTTTTGGTCATCATTTTCTTCCTTTTTATATGTAATTTTCTCAAATTTCCTTTTTCTGTAGGTGATTGCATTAGTAAACTATTCTGGGCTCAAGCATTTTACGAAAAATCTCGAAGAATTTTTCGAGATCTGCAATATTATAAAAGCTATTCTTCTGTCACCCACACGCTTCTGGTGAAGATCATGGAGAGTAGGGCTAATCCAGCAAGTCCTACTCCTACGTACCAGTAGGGGAGGTCCATTGTGGTGGAGCGTCCAGACAGGTTGACAATACCACGAAAGAGAACGCCAGTAGCAATGGTTGCAACCGCAGAATTCCAAAGATTGAGACTGAGCCGTGAAAGATTAGGAATCATTTTTTGGAAAATCAGAAGCACCACTCCTCCTATTAGTGGCACTCCAAAGAGATAATGCATATAAACTGAAGTCTCACCAAAGCTGAAGTGCTCGTAAATACGACTAAAAATGAAGAAAAATATTGTGATTAAGGCATAGACAACGGCTGTCTTTTTGAACCGTTTCTTGCTTGCTTTAGTAACCGATGTAGACAATGTCACTCACCGCCCTTTCTGAAATTGTTCCGTTTGTTGTTGGTTTATTGATGACCTTACCATTGAAGTAAAGAGTAGACGATCCTCCTCCGTCAAGGTTATAAGCTGTTTTCACCCCGTAAGATTTCATAACTTCTGCGAGTTCATAGAGAGAAAGTCCCGCGCTTTCTGAAGTTCGACCGTCTGATACAACGATAATATAGTGATTTTTGTCAATCATTCCAATAGCTGTACGCGGATTGGAAGACATGGATTGCCCCACTTCCGAATTGCTTGAAACAGCAATCTTACCGTTTTCAACCAAAGTTGGACCAAAAGCGAGAAGGTTTACAACACCTTTTTTAACCAAGTCATCAGCAGAAACATCATTTTCGTAAACAATTCCGAAGCTCCCATCTTTATAAATTGCTAAGTCACTGTTGCTAGCATCTTCTCGTACGGTATTTCGATAGACAACACCGTTACGGATGACATAGCCAGTCGTGTTAGCTCCGTAGTAGTCTCCGTTGATAGCAAGAATGGCATTGTTATTGGCTGCTGTGACAGAAGTCTTAGCAGTCACGTTATTTCCATAAGTATTTTGCGCTAGAGCGGTTTTGAGATATTCAGGCGAGCTGACCGTAATATCTGCAATGTACACTTTCGTGTTGCTGACGGTTTTTGTAGTAATCTTTACTGAAATATTATCGTCTTTATAGCTCGTATCAGTCGTTGTAGCATTTGTTGTGGCTTTAGCAGCAGTTGTACTTGTCGAGCTTGAAGAAGATTTTACAGTTGTAATAGACTCTGACAAGACAAAGGTTTTTAGCATTGAATAGGTAAATGATCCTGTTAGCAAAATACCAAAGAGACTGGCATAAGCATAGGATTTTTTAAATAATTTCATAATAAGGTATGAGTCCTTTCCTTGAAAATAATTTTTTTTTGCACGAGCCAAGATAGGCAAAAAAGTAGAGCGCCGACAAGGATTTTAACAATCAGCAAATTGAGACCGAAGCTGGCATAAAAGAGTCTAATCAAAAGGGTGTCAAGGATAAACAGGCCCAAGGCTAAACCGAAATAACCAGTCCCTGTTTTGGCGACACTGTCTTTATTTTTAAAGACCAGTTTTTTATTTGCGGAATAATTGAAAATCGAGCTCGTGACACGAGCCACTCCGTTTGCCAGTAAAATTTTGAGACTAGTTGGTACCGCAGCAAGCACAAAGAGGGCGAGAGCATAGACGATATAGTCAACCAAAAAACTACTAATTGAAGAGAGAGCAAACTTAAACATATCTTTATAAATCATAAGCCCGTCTCGTACCGGTCTAAAGTGAGAAGCTTGATTGTCATTGATATAAACCGTCTCAATTGGAACTTCAATGATAGGGTATTCTTTGGAAGCAGCTAGCAGCATATTCATTTCATATTCATAACGCCGCCCTTCAACCTTCAACATAAATGGAATCATGTTGGTTGTAAATCCACGAAGTCCTGTTTGGGTGTCTGTCACGGAAACACCAGTCTGTTGCTTAAACAGAAATCGTGTTAATTTATTTCCAAAAGCCGAACGTAAAGGAACGTTACCAGAAAAAGATCGAGTTCCCAAAATCAACCGATTAGGGTTTTCTTGAGCCTTTTTGCTCACTCGGAAAATATCCCAAAGTTTGTGTTGACCGTCTGCATCAGCTGTGACCACTGCCCCATATTGACCTAAGGAATCAATATAAGAAAAAGCTGTTTTCAGCGCTTGCCCTTTCCCTTGATTTGTTGTATGGCATAGAATAGTAGCATATTTCTGTGCTTCTCGAAAAATGGAATCATCGTTAGCTGGACTGCCGTCATTTACCACGATGATTTGCAGCGAGCTCTTTTCCTTCACCTTTTGCAACAAATGAATAAGATGAAGGTCAGGTTTGTAAGCAGGAATGACTAAATAGTTCATGGGTTTACTCCTTTCTTAGAAAAGTGATAGAAAATTTACACAACAGTATATAGAGCATAGCTTAAAACTAACTGATATCAGCTTTTTTTAAGGTTTTGAAGTGGAATGGGTAATGGAGTATAGGAAAAAACTGTGCTTTTTACAAAAACAAAAATCGAATTTTTCTTGCTATTTCCCAGAATGTTTAGTATAATAGTTATTCGTGAGAAAACCTCACTTACCCCTTGCAATGTCTGGGGGTCATTAGACCAAAAGGAGGAAAAATCAATGGCTAAATACGAAATTCTTTATATTATTCGTCCAAACATTGAAGAAGAAGCAAAAAACGCTTTGGTAGCACGCTTTGACTCTATCTTGACTGACAACGGTGCAACTGTTGTTGAATCAAAAGACTGGGAAAAACGTCGTCTTGCATACGAAATCCAAGATTTCCGTGAAGGACTTTACCACATCGTGAACGTTGAAGCTGAAGATGCTGTCGCTTTGAATGAATTTGACCGTCTTTCAAAAATCAACGCTGACATTCTTCGTCACATGATCGTCAAACTTGACGCATAAGAAGGGTTACTATGATAAATAACGTTGTACTTGTGGGTCGGATGACCCGAGATGCCGAACTTCGCTATACGCCGCAAAATCAAGCGGTCGCAACTTTTACTCTTGCTGTCAATCGCAACTTTAAAAATCAAAGTGGCGAGAGAGAAGCAGATTTTATCAACGTTGTGATTTGGCGTCAGCAGGCAGAAAATCTTGCAAATTGGGCTAAAAAAGGAGCCCTCATCGGAATTACTGGTCGTATTCAGACACGTAACTACGAAAATCAGCAAGGTCAACGTGTCTATGTGACAGAAGTGGTAGCTGATAATTTCCAATTGTTAGAAAGCCGTGCCAGCCGTGAAGGTCAATCTTCTGGTAGCTATACTTCTAATAACTTCGGAAATTCATCTTCCAATTTTGGGAACTCAACTTCTGTTAACCAAGTCCCCAACTTTTCTCGTGATGAAAATCCATTTGGGAATACCAATCCAATGGATATCTCAGATGACGATCTACCATTTTAATGGACAAACAGAATAAATATATAAAGGAGAAAGAACATGGCTCAACAACGTCGTGGCGGATTTAAACGCCGTAAAAAAGTTGATTACATCGCAGCAAACAAGATTGAATATGTTGATTACAAAGATACTGAGCTTCTTAGCCGTTTCGTTTCAGAACGTGGGAAAATCCTTCCTCGTCGTGTAACAGGAACTTCAGCTAAAAACCAACGTAAAGTAACAACAGCTATCAAACGCGCTCGCGTAATGGCTTTGATGCCTTTCGTAAACGAAGACTAAAATATAAAAATGAGCATGAATTTCATAAAATCATGCTCATTTTTTAAAACTCAATCAGCAACTAAATAGGTTGCTTTTCTTATGCTCAAAATTGTTTGAAACGGTTACTAAAAATATTTATCAGATCTTATTCAAAACATCCACTTGTTGAAACAAGCGGATGTTTTAATAAAAATATGACTAAAGTTGTTTTGGTGCGGTTAAAGCACTGCGGATATTGAATTTCTTTTTGAGATAGAAACGCAGTGCCAACGTTCCACCACCGAACACAAGGATAAATAAGTTCGGCAGTTTTGGATTTAAAACTGCTGGCAACAGGAAGGTTGTTCCGTAAAGAACAACAGCCCACAAAATCGTAGCAGCTGAAATGATAAGAAGCGATTTGAAAAATGGTGGTTTTTGACTTTGGTCTTGGTCAGCATAATAAAAACGGTAAATAAAGTAGTACATTCCGTAAAATACGAGTGCCCCCACCGCGCTACCAAGTACAATCGTCACAACGCCATAATTGCTAGGATTTTTGGAGAATAAGTTAACACTACTATTTAAAATAGCAAACAAACTAAAGACAAATAAGAAAGCATCCATAATCATGAGATACGGATTGGTATTTTCTTTGATAGTTTGAGCTTCTTTTTGTTTTGCTTCTGAGAAATTTGCTGCCCAAACAGTTGGTGCTCCATAAAGTCCGCGAGCGGTGATGCCTTTTGCTTGATTTTCAAGGATTGTTGGGATAATCTCCTCTAGCAAGGCTTTGATTTCTTCGTCTGTTTTTCCGTCTTTGATGAGTTGGTGAGTTGCGATACGGACAAATTCTTGATTCTTTTTGCTTAATTTATCCAAAGAAACTTGTGTCATAAGATCTCCTTTTAATTAGAATAATTTTTTGTGAATAAGGTAAACAGTCAGGGAAACACTTATCGCAAAGGCGATAAAAATAATAATCCAAAAAGCGTGAGGTTCCCCGTTGAGCGGTAAGTCATTGTTTTTGAAGTTCATTCCATAGGCTGAAAAAATCATAGTTGGAATGGACATGACAATCGTCACTAAAGCTAGAGCTTTCATGATGTTATTTTGATTATTTGAAATGATAGAAGCAAACGTATCGGTCATGCTGTGCAAGATATTTCCATAAATATCTGCCATCTCAATCGCCTGCTGGGTCTCGATGAGTGTATCTTCCAGCAAGTCCTCATCTTCCAAATATTTCTTAATATTGCTTGTAGCGCTGGTCAATTTTTTAATCACGCGCTCATTGGTTTTCAAGGAAGCTTTGAAATAGACAATCGTTTTTTCAAGCTCCATGAGTTCAATCAATTCTTCATTGCGAGTGGACTTGTGCAGTTGACTTTCAATCTGCTCACTCTTGCGGTCAATAGAGCGTAACGCTGTCAGATAAAGCTCGGCATTGCGGTAAAGAATTTGGAAAATAAAGCGCGAACGCATGAAAGTATAGAAATTACGCAGTCGTCGATTGATAAAAATATCCAATAAAGGGAGTTTTTCCAAACAGGTGGTAATAATCGCCTCTTCGGTAATAATAATCCCTAGAGGGATGGTTACATAGTAAGTCTGATTATTTCGCTCCTCTGTAATTGGAACATCCACAATAATCAAGGTATATTCATCTTCGATGGTAACACGAGACATTTCCTCTGCGTCAAGGGGTGCTCGTAAGTCCGTAATATCAATGTCAAAGGCGTTGGCAATTTCAGTAGACTCACTTTGAGAAGGGTTGACTAAATTGATCCAAGTCCCCGACTCAAGCGTATCAATTTCTTTAAGTTCAGTTGTTGTTGATAGAAAGACTTGTTTCATGTTTTCCTCCTTCAGTTATTTGCACACCGTACTATTATACTATAAAATTCCGAGTTTTTGGGTAAAAGATTGTAGAAAATTTTGTTATAATAAAAAGAAGTTTAAAATAAAGTGTGGTAAGAATGCAGGATAAAATTATCATTCATGGAGCACGAGCTCATAATTTAAAAAATATTGATGTCACAATTCCGCGAGACAAGTTGGTTGTCGTGACTGGTTTGTCTGGTTCAGGCAAATCTAGCTTAGCTTTTGACACTCTCTATGCAGAGGGGCAACGTCGCTATGTAGAAAGTTTGTCTGCCTATGCCCGCCAATTTTTGGGCAATATGGAAAAACCAGACGTGGACTCAATTGACGGACTTAGTCCAGCCATTTCTATTGATCAAAAAACGACCAGCAAGAATCCGCGGTCAACAGTCGGAACAGCTACAGAAATCAATGATTACCTCCGTTTGCTCTATGCGCGTGTGGGAACTCCATATTGTATCAATGGGCATGGAGCCATTAAAGCTTCTTCTGTAGAACAAATCGTCAATCAAGTTTTGGAATTACCCGAACGTCAGCGGTTGCAAATTCTAGCGCCCATTGTTCGCAAGAAAAAAGGGCAACACAAGACAATTTTTGAGAAAATTCAAAAAGACGGATACGTACGTATGCGCGTGGACGGAGATATTTATGATGTCACAGAAGTTCCAGAGCTTTCTAAAACAAAAAAGCACGATATCGAAGTAGTGGTAGACCGGATTGTTATTAAGGACGGTGTACGCAGTCGGTTATTTGATTCGATTGAAGCAGCCTTAAGAATTGCAGACGGTTATGTGGTAATTGACACGATGGATGGCAAGGAATTACTCTTTTCCGAGCATTATGCTTGTCCAGTCTGTGGCTTTACGGTACCTGAGTTGGAGCCTCGTCTCTTTTCTTTTAATGCACCATTTGGCTCTTGTCCTGATTGTGACGGTCTGGGTGTGAAACTGGAAGTAGACTTGGATATGGTGGTTCCTGACAGTAGTAAAACCTTGCGGGAAGGCGCCTTAGCTCCATGGAATCCTATTTCTTCAAATTATTATCCTCAAATGCTAGAACAGGCAATGACGGAATTTGGTATCGATATGGATAAGCCATTTGAGGAATTGACCGAAGATGAACAACAACTAATCTTCTTTGGTTCTGAAGGACGAGAATTTCATTTTCATTATGAAAATGAATTCGGTGGCGTGCGAGATATCGACATTCCTTTTGAAGGAGTGGTAACCAATATAAACCGTCGCTACCATGAGACTAATAGTGATTTCACTCGTACCCAGATGCGAACCTATATGAATGAGCTGACCTGTGCAAGTTGTCAAGGTTATCGGCTGAATCCGCAAGCTTTGTCTGTTAAAGTAGGTGGTGAGAATGGTCTCAATATTGGTCAAGTGTCTGATTTGTCTATTGCGGATCATTTAGAATTGATTTCTCATCTGACATTGACTGAAAATGAGGTGACCATTGCAACGCCGATTATCAAAGAAATCCGAGATCGCTTGACTTTTCTTCATAATGTCGGACTTAATTACTTGACACTATCTCGTTCTGCGGGAACATTGTCGGGTGGTGAGAGTCAGCGGATTCGCTTGGCAACTCAAATTGGTTCCAACCTTAGTGGTGTTCTTTATATCTTGGATGAGCCCTCTATTGGTCTACACCAGCGGGATAACAATCGCTTGATTGCCAGTCTCAAAAAAATGCGTGATTTGGGCAATACTCTCATCGTAGTTGAACATGACGAGGACACCATGCGCGAGGCTGATTGGTTGATTGATGTTGGGCCTGGAGCAGGTGTTTTTGGTGGTGAAATTGTTGCGGCAGGCACTCCAGAGCAAGTTGCAAAAAGCAAGAAATCAATTACAGGTCAGTATTTATCGGGCAAACGTGAAATTCCAGTGCCATTGGAGCGCCGCGTAGGAAACGGCCGATTTATCGAAGTCACAGGTGCGAGCGAGCACAATTTGCAAAACATCACGGCCCGCTTCCCGCTGGGAAAATTTATCGCTGTGACGGGCGTTTCGGGCTCTGGCAAGTCCACTCTGGTTAATTCTATTCTCAAAAAAGCGATTGCGCAAAAGCTCAATCGAAATTCAGATAAACCGGGAAAATTTAAAAAGATTTCAGGCATTGAGCATATCGATCGTTTGATTGATATTGACCAAAGCCCGATTGGACGGACTCCTCGCTCCAATCCTGCTACTTATACTGGGGTTTTCGATGATATTCGTGACCTTTTTGCCAAGACCAATGAAGCTAAGATTCGTGGGTATAAAAAAGGGCGTTTCTCTTTCAATGTGAAGGGGGGACGCTGCGAGGCCTGCTCTGGGGATGGGATTATCAAGATTGAGATGCACTTTTTACCAGATGTTTATGTTCCTTGTGAGGTTTGCCATGGAACACGGTACAATAGTGAAACCTTGGAAGTGCACTACAAGGAGAAAAACATTGCTCAAGTTTTGGATATGACAGTTAATGATGCAGTGGAATTTTTTAAGCATATTCCTAAAATTGAGCGGAAACTTCAGACCATCAAAGACGTAGGACTAGGATATGTAACGTTAGGACAACCTGCCACAACTCTGTCTGGTGGGGAGGCTCAGCGAATGAAACTAGCCAGCGAACTTCACAAGCGCTCAACAGGTAAGTCTTTCTATATTCTGGATGAACCAACTACAGGTCTGCACACGGAGGATATTGCGAAACTTCTCCAAGTGCTATCACGTTTTGTAGACGATGGCAACACGGTTCTCGTCATCGAACATAATTTGGACGTTATTAAGACAGCCGATTACATTATTGACCTTGGACCAGAAGGTGGTATTGGTGGAGGTACTATTATTGCAACTGGCACACCAGAAGAAGTAGCTACAAACTCTGCTAGCTATACTGGCCAGTATCTAAAAGGAAAGTTAAAATAAGATTTAAAAGACTCTGCTTTTTTAGGCAGAGTCTTTTTTATAATAAATTACGAATTTTTTCTTTTATAAATGGGTTAAGAGAATAGTGTTTATCCAGATATTCTAGGAGTGCTTGAGCAGACTCAGAAATGCGTTCGTAACCTTGCAAAAAGTGAGGCAATTGCTTGGCTTCCTTTGGATAACCTTCTTCAAATCGTCTGTTGGTATTAAAGATATCTATAAAATTAGATTTAGAAGTTGTTTCCAAACTGATTAGTTCAGTCCAAAGCTTGACGGATCTGTTTTGAATGAAATCATAAGCAGCTAATTTTTCGCCTCGCTGATAGCGACCTAGACCTAAATATAGATTACATGAAATTTCTCCCAACAGCCATTCACGGTCTCTGTTTTCTTTTGATGGCAGTCTTTGTGGCTGACAGATTGTTTCATCAAAACCGACCTCCTTCCAGATAATCTTGCCTTCAGTAAAGGGAATGTTTACTAGTTCATGAGCTTCAAAGACAGCAAATTCACAAAAAACATCATCTTCAAATAGAACTTTATGTCCGTCCACTGTATTTTGGTAGTGAAATGCAATTGGTTCTAGCTTACTTAACCAGGTTAGGTCTTGGATATAGGTCTGCTTGTAGCCATCTTTTACAATAACAAAGAAGTCTAAATCTGAGTACTGATCCAATCGTTCTCTTTCTGTTCCGCAAGAACCAAGTGCCAGCAAAGCTAGTGCTTGTTTCGAATCTTTTAGAGACTGACCAATCTCATCTAGTCTTTGTAACAGTAATTCTGTTTTATTCATATCGTTACCTCATTCTTTCTTGTTTAACAAAAATTATACATTTAGCGCTTTCAAATGTCAATTTCATCTAATCCTAACTATATAGATTGTATTATTTTCGGTATTTTTTTGCTATAATAAATTGAATCATTTTACGGAGGTTTTCTCATGTTATCAAGAGTTGAAAAATTTGAAGTAGCCTTAAAACAGACAGAGTGTGATGCTGTTTTAGTAACCAATCTGAAGAATATTTACTATCTAACGGGTTTTAGCGGAACAGAAGCGACAGTTTTCATTAGCAAAACGCGACGGATTTTTTTGACAGATTCCCGCTATACCTTGATTGCCAAAGGCGTGGTAAAAGATTTTGATATTGTCGAAACGCGTGATGCTTTGGGGGAAATCGCTAAAATTATTGGGGGCGATAAATTAGAAAAAATTGGCTTTGATGATCAAGTGTCCTATGCCTACTTCAAAATGCTGAAACGCGTATTTGCAGCCTATGAACTGATACCTATGAGCAGTTTCATTGAAAATCTACGCATGATAAAAGATGCGGAAGAAATTGATACGATTCGAAAAGCTTGTCAAATTTCCGATCAAGCCTTTCTAGATGTATTAGACTTTATCAAACCAGGTGAGACAACTGAGTTGGCAGTTATGAACTTTTTAGATGCTCGCATGCGGCAACTTGGCGCGTCAGGAGCCTCTTTTGACTTTATTATTGCATCAGGTTACCGCTCTGCCATGCCGCATGGGGTTGCCAGTGAGAAGGTAATCCAGACTGGTGAGACGTTGACCATGGATTTTGGTTGCTACTACAAGCATTACGTCAGCGATATGACGCGAACTATTCATGTCGGTCATGTGACGGATGAGGAGCGTGAGATTTACGATATTGTATTACGGAGCAACCAAGCTCTGATTGAAGCGGCGAAAGCTGGTATGAGTCGTATTGAGTTTGATCAAGTACCGCGCAAAGTGATTAACGATGCAGGTTACGGACAATATTTCACGCATGGAATTGGGCATGGGATTGGTCTTGATATTCATGAAATCCCTTATTTTGGTAAATCTTCTGAGCTGATTGAAGCGGGTATGGTCTTAACAGATGAGCCAGGCATTTATTTGGACGGAAAATACGGTGTGCGGATTGAAGATGACATTCTCATCACCGGCGCAGGTTGTGAGCTTTTAACGCTTGCGCCAAAAGAGTTAATTGTTATTTGAGAATTGTCAATGTTTATGATAAAATAAAGAGAAATCTATTTTAAAAGAGGTAATAATAATGATTGAAGCAAGTAAGCTGAAAGCTGGTATGACGTTTGAAACAACGGACGGGAAATTGATTCGCGTCCTTGAAGCAAGCCACCATAAACCAGGTAAAGGGAATACTGTTATGCGTATGAAATTACGGGATGTACGCACAGGTTCAACTTTTGACACAACTTACCGCCCAGAAGAAAAATTTGAACAAGCAATTATTGAAACGCGCCCAGCACAATACTTGTACCAAATGGATGATACAGCTTATTTCATGGATACAGAGTCATTTGAACAATATGAAATCCCAGTAGCAAATGTAGAGCAAGAATTGAAATTTATTCTTGAAAATTCAGAAGTGAAAATTCAATTCTACGGAAGCGAAGTTATTGGTGTTACGGTTCCAACGACCGTAGAATTAGTTGTAACAGATACACAACCTTCTATCAAAGGAGCAACAGTAACAGGTTCTGGTAAACCAGCTACTCTTGAAACGGGTCTCGTAGTAAACGTACCGGACTTTATCGAAGTTGGACAAAAATTGATTATCAATACGCAAGAAGGAACTTACATTTCTCGTGCATAATTTATGCTAAGAACTAGAAGTTCTTAAATTACTATCAAATTCAGACTGAGAGCCTGACAAATATTGTGCAGACTCCTTTCCTTGAATGTCTTTGTGTCTTAAGAAAGGACAAGTTATGGCAACTGAACAATTAGGCGAAATCGTTATCGCACCGCGTGTCTTAGAAAAAATTATTGCCATTGCAACGGCTAAAGTGGACGGTGTTTACTCTTTCGCAAATAAAAGCATGTCTGACAGCCTTGCAAAACGCTCTTTAGGACGTGGCGTCTATCTTCATACCGCCAGTGACGGTGAAGTAACTGTTGACATTTATTTATACTTAGAATACGGTGTAGGGGTTCCAGCAGTAGCTGTTGCTATTCAAAAAGCTGTTAAAAGTGCTGTTTCTGATATGGCAGAAGTTGAATTATCCGCAGTAAACATCCATGTAGCGGGTATTGTGCCTGAAAAAACACCAAAACCAGATTTAAAAGATTTGTTCGATGAGGATTTCCTCAATGACTGATGTACAACTGGAAGCAAGAAGAGAACTACGTGAACGTGCATTTCAAGCATTAATGAGTTTGGAATATGAAAAAGACATTGTAGAAGCGTGTCGTTTTGCATATCTCTATGATAAAGATATGACAAACGATTCTGATGTGGAAATTCCAGCCTTTTTATTGAACCTCGTCACGGGTGTTGAACAGTCTAAAAACGAGTTGGATGACAAGCTTAGCCAGTACCTAAAAGAAGGTTGGACTTTGGAACGTCTTACATTGGTAGAAAAAAATATTCTTCGCTTGGGATTGTTTGAGATGACAGAGTTTGATACACCTCAACTAGTCGCAATCAATGAAGCAATTGAGCTATCTAAAAAATTCTCAGATGAAAAATCAAGCAAGTTTATCAATGGTATTTTAAGTAAATTTGTTATAGAATAAATTTTAAGAAGAAATGAATACAGGATTGAGAGGACGAACTTCGTTCTCTTTTTTTCAATTTTATCCGCTAAACAGCTTCAGAAAACCTCTGAAGTGACAGGGATGCTGCTCACGAGACCCAGAAGAGATGCAATAAGATAAAAAATAGATAGAAGAAAACCAAAGGGTTCTCCTTCATGCTATCCTTAAAAGGTAAGTAAAAGGAAGGAGAAGGAAATGGAGTTCAAGGAGTTATATGCCAAGGTGAGAGGAATTGTGCTGAAGTGTCGGAGGGAATATTATGTCCACCTGTGGGAATTAAGCGATTGGGAACAAGAGGGCATGTTGGTGCTCTATCAGTTGGTGAGTCGCTATCCGCAGCTAGTAGAAGAAGATCATCAGCTCTATGTTTACTATAAGACCAAGTTCCGCAATCATATCCTGGACATCCTCCGTAAACAGGAAAGCCAAAAACGCAAACTCGATCGTCAAGCTTATGAAGAAGTGAGCGAGATTGGTCACAAGCTCAGCCTGAAAGAACTATATCTGGATGAATTGGTGATTCTCCGAGACCAGCTAAAGAGCTATCAAGCTCAACTGAGCCCAGAGAAACAAGAGCAGTACGAGCGCTTACTAGCCGATGAACGGTTCAAAGGCCGCCAAGCTATGATTCGAGAATTAAGAGCCTACTTAAAAGATTATAGTGATTAAACTAAGTCAGAAATTTTCCCTTTTTAAAGGTCATTTTCATTTTGCTACCTCTAAAAAATTTAATTCACTTTTTTTCATTTTCCTCTTGACATGGAACGCGTTCCAGATTGTACAATGAAGTCAAGCTAGCGAAGAAATAAGATTTGAACTCGGAGTGGAGCGCAAATCCATAAAGAAAAGGAGAGAAAAATCATGCAAACAAGAACGATTAAACGTATTTTTACTAATATGGATGGGGCGCTTTTAAATTCAAAGGGGCAAGTTTCCGAAAGGAATGCCAGACGCATTCGCAGAGCAGATATTCCGATTACGCTGGTCTCTGCGCGTGCGCCAATGGAGATGCGTGAGGCTATTGAATTGTTGGGTTTGCAAGGTCCGCAAGTGGGCTTTAATGGTGGTTTGATTTATGAGGTTGTCAATCATCAAATTCGTCCGCTGCACATCAAGATTATTTTCAAGCAGACCGCGGCAACGATTTTACAGGCGGTGCGGTAGCATTTTCAGCAGGTCAAGTTTCAGTTATTATGACTTGAATCATTGGTATTGTGATACAGTAGATGAAAGAATTTGTTACGAATACGACTTGACTCATCAGGCACCGACTCAAGTTCATGATGAAGATTGTTTTTTTCAGCTTGTGATAATCTGTTTAAAATCATGATGATTAGTTTTGAAGAGGAAGAAATGCAAGATTTGCAGACTTATCTGAATAGTCTAGGACTAACTAGTGTGACAATTCTGCGTTCTGGTCGGTTTTATTTAGAAATCATTAGCAAAGAAGCTCGAAAATCATCAGGGATTGATTACATTAGCCGGAAAGAAAATCTAAAAAAAGAAGAAACAGCTGCCTTTGGTGACGGTCACAATGACATTCCGATGCTAGAAATGGTTGGTTTTCCGATTGTCATGGACAATGCCTTTAAAGATGTGAAGGCACATGCTTTTAAAATTACCAAGAGTAACGATGAGGACGGAGTTGGTTACGGAATTCACAGGTATCTCGTCAGTTAAGCTTGAAAATCAGAAAGGAACTCGATGACCAATATTTGAGAAATAGCGAAGTTGAGTAGCTATTCGGTGTCCAGTGTGTTGCGCGTGCTCAACAATCACCCATATGTGTCAGACGAGGCACGGAGGAAAATCCTGCAAATTGTCAGAGAACTGGACTATACTCTAAATCTAGTCGCAAAAGAACTGAGTTTGGGCAATACTTATAAAGTGGGTGTAGTCATTCCTCATGTGCGTCACACTTATTTTACCAAGTTCATCAACGGTATGTTGGATCAAGCGCAGAGGAGTGCCTATAATTTGCTGCTTTTGCCGTCTCAGTATGACAAAGAACTAGAGCTTCAGTACCTGGAACAATTGCGAGGTCAGGCTTTTGATCATTTGATTTTCACCTCACGAAGCATAGGTTTGGAAACCATTGCTTCCTATGCTAAGTACGGAAATATTGTCTGCTTAGAAACGGTAAATCATTCTCAACTGAGTAGTGTCTATGTGGATCGCAAACCAGCTTGCAGAGAAGCTTTTCGCTGGTTGAAGGAACTGGGTTATCAACATTTAGCCCTTATTTCACCCGTAAAGACAAACGCAGTTCCACCTATCGTATGGTCAGGGAGGCTTATGATGAAGTCTACGGCTCGGAGCATGAACCGGTGATTATTGAAGACGTTGCTATAGAAGAGGATGCTTATCAGAAAGCTTCCGAACTTTGGCAACACCCGGAGATTGACTGTATTTTTTCAAATGGGGATGACATGGCAGCAGGGTTTTTGCAGGTTTATGAGGAAGCTGGGAAACAGCTACCCTTCATTATGGGGCAAGAAAATATGCTGGCTGGACGCCTTCTGGGTCTTTCTACCATTGACAACAAATCCTATCAGCTGGGTCAGGAAAGTTTCAAGCGAGTTTTATCTGAAGAGAAAAAAACCATTGTGTTCAAATCAGAGTTTATCCAGCGATAAGAGACTTGTTGTTTTTCAAATTAGCTTACTTATTTAATAAAGAAGAAGAGTTTGGGACAAAAAGATTTCAATTTTTAAAAATCTTAATTATTAAGCCCTTCAAATCTATAATTAAATGCGAAAAGCGAACAAAGCAGAATTCTGATTACCAGAAAACTAGTTTTGTTCGCTTTTTATATTTGAGGTTGGACTTTTGTCCCATCCTCTTTTTTACTGAAATTTTTCTAAACAGAAAATATTGACAAGAAAAAGTATACAATGTATACTAAGAAAGTAGACGTTGTATACTTTTTGAGGGAAAAAATGAAACGAAATACGGCAGAGTTAAAAGAAAGACTGATCCAGACGGGGATTAAAGAGATTGAAGACCATGGTATCGACCAGCTATCACTGAGGACTGTCGCTAAATCCTGCGGTGTTACTCACGGCACTCCTTACCGACATTTTGAAAGTAAAGAAAACTATTTAAAAGTCGTTTTAAAACGCCTTTCTACTTTTCTCAACCAAGAGATCCAAAAAAAGATCGATTGGAAGGCTTATGCACGAAATCAACTGGCCCAAATGGGCTTTAACTTTATCATCTTTGCGAAGGCTTACCCCTATTTCTTTGAAGCCCTCTTCATTAAATTTCCTTTTAAGTATATGAAAGTCACTCAGGATACTATTTCGCTGGATTCTGATTTGCCAGGATTCGCTGCATTTAAACGGATTGTTTTAGAGCTTCGTAAGGAGGAAGGCTTTACCAACAGCGAAGCTGAAACACTGTTTCATTTTTGGAGTTTTATTTCAGGTCTTGCTGTTTTGGCGAACAGTCCCATTGGACGTGACCTTGACAACAAAGCCATTCAGACTAACATTGAGCAGATGCTTGATATCTATATAAAAGGAGAACAGTCATGAAAATCTTAATTATTTTTACTCATCCAAACCCTCAAAGTTTTGACGGTGCTATTCTCAAGCAAGTCCAAACCAATCTTTCTGAAGCGCATTCTTGAGAAAATCTAAAATAACTTCAGAAAACAGTCAGTGTTTTCGATAACTGCAAAGCTGCTAAATGATAGCTACAAAAGGAGGTTTACCATGGCAAAAACAATTATTCTTCATTTTTCAAAAACAGGCACGATTGAAAAAGTAGCAGAAGTCATTGCTAGTAAATTAGGTGCTGATGTCTACCAAATCGTAGAAGCTGTTCCTTATACGAATGCCGACTTGAATTGGAATAATCCAACAAGTCGCGCTAATATCGAACAAGGCGATGAAAGTGCTCGTCCTACCTATAAAGGCGAGCTACCTGACTTGACATCGTATGACCAAGTCATTATTGGTCATCCCATTTGGTGGGGATGGCCGCTACGTATTATTCAGACAGTAATGGAAAATCTGAATTTAGCTGGCAAACGGGTTGCAACTTTCGCAACTTCTGGTGGCTCTACTTATAGTTAAGCTCAAGCGGTCATTGATCAAATGGTGAAAAATAGCGCTTGAGGGCGTGTATTGTCTAACCAAACAGAAGCCACTAAATGGTTAGCGAATATTGGATTTTAAGTGGACACTAAGTTGGCTGTTAAAATCAACTCACATAAATAAAATAGAAAACATATTTAATCTCTGTCAAAAAAACAGAGATTTTTTGTTTGAAAACCTTTACATTTTGTCGACAAATATATATAATATCTACAGAAAACGTTTGCACTATCCTAAAAATATTTGTGCAACTAAAAAATAAAGGAGTTTTCTTTTTATGAAGAAAGTTTATCGTTTACAATCTCGAACAGCTGAGAAGCGTCAGCATTTTGGAATCCGCAGATTAAAAGTAGGGGTAGCGTCTATTGCTATTTCTGCTAGTGTCTTTTTGGCGGGGAATGTCTTAGCGCAAGCAGAGGAAGCAAATAGTGTCGAAAACACATCTATTGAAACGGTACAACCAACATCGCCAACAAGTGAGCGGTCTGATAAAGTAGAAGTGACGAATCATCAAGCAGTCGTTTCGGAAAAGTCGGAAAATCAAGGGCAAGCAACCAACTCGCTTTCGGCAACACCTAGTGTTGCCAATTCTTCGCGTACAGCTTCAACTGAGGGAAGCTCATCAGAAAAACTTGACTTGACTCAAGCTCGCTCCGTAAGAGAAAATACCCCAGCTCCAACGACGGATTCAAGTACGGAAGTTCAATCTACGGAGAAGGAAACTGCACAAGCAGCAGAAGAAAAAACGGCAACGAAGCCTGTTGAGAAAGTTGCATCAGATGCGACACCAGCTAAAGAAGACAAAATTGAAGAGGGCAGCATTCGTCTGCATTTTAAGACACTTCCGTCGGAGAATTTAGCTAGTCTTGGCTTGTGGACCTGGGATGATGTGGAGACACCTTCCAGCCAAAAAGGCAGCTGGCCGACAGGAGCAACTAGCTTTTCAATGGCTAAAAAGGATGATTATGGCTATTATCTTGATGTCAAAATGGCACAAAAACGGAGTAAAATTAGTCTCTTAATCAATAATACAGCAGGTACAAATCTAACAGGTGACAAGACGATTGAATTGCTCAGCCCGAATATGAACGAGGTCTGGTTTGACAAGGATTGCAATCTTTATACCTATGAGCCTCTAAAAGAGGGCATGGTACGAATCAATTATTATCGGACAGACGGGAATTATGACAAGAAGTCTCTTTGGCTTTGGGGAGATGTGGAAAATCCTAGCAAAAATTGGCCTGACGGAGTGGATTTCGAAAAAACAGGCAAGTATGGTCGCTATGTAGATGTTCCTTTAAAAGATGCTGCAAAAGCAATTGGTTTTCTGCTTTTAGATGAAAGCAAATCAGGTGACGATGTAAAGATTCAACCGCAGGATTATAATCTGACAAATTTGAAGAAAAACAGTCAAATTTTCCTCCGAGATGCAGATCCGAATATTTATACCAATCCGTATTTTGTCAATGATATCCGCATGACAGGTGCTCAGCATGTCAGCTTGACGGAGATTGAAGCAACTTTCTCAACCCTTGAAAATGCCAAAAAGGAAGATATTCTTAAGAATCTAAAAATTACAGACAAGGACAGTAAAGAAGTGGTTGTGAAAGACATTGTGCTTGATCCTAAAACAAAGAAAGCAAAAATCATAGGAGACTTTGGACAATTGCAAGCTCCTTATACGGTAAAGTATGGCAACGACCAATTTAAAATCAGTATGAATTGGCAGTTGAAGGATAGTCTCTACAAATATGATGGTGAATTGGGTGCGCGTGTTAGCCAAAAAGGTACGAAAGTGGATGTGACCTTCTGGTCACCAAGTGCGTATCAGGTAGATTTGGTTGTTTATGATAAAAATGATCAGAACAAAGTAGTTGGTAAAGTAGCGATGACAAAAGGAGAAGCTGGTACTTGGAGGACAAGTTTGACATCGCAAACAAATCTAGGAATTAAGGATTATCACGGTTATTTTTATCATTATGAAATCACGCGCGGTGATAAAAAAGTACTAGCTTTGGATCCATACGCCAAATCTTTGGCAGCTTGGAACAGCGAAGATGCCGAAAAAGGTGAGTCTTACAAGATTGCAAAGGCAGCCTTTGTTGACCCAAGTGAGCTTGGTCCGAAAAATCTGACCTATGCGAACATTCCAGGCTTCAAGAGCCGGGAGGATGCAGTTATCTACGAAACGCACGTCCGTGATTTTACTTCTGACGCAGCCATTTCTAAGGATTTGAAGTATCAATTTGGAACATTCTCAGCTTTCGTTGAAAAATTGGATTATTTAAAAGAACTTGGGGTTACTCATATTCAGTTGCTGCCGGTTTTAAGTTATTATTTTGTCAATGAATTGAAAAATGCCGAAAGATTGGACAAGTATGTTTCTAGCAATAGCAACTACAACTGGGGTTATGATCCACAAAACTACTTCTCCTTGACAGGAATGTATTCAACCAATCCGACAGATCCAGCTAAGCGCATTGAAGAATTTAAAAATCTTGTTCATGAAATTCACAAGCGCGGAATGGGTGTGATTATGGATGTGGTTTATAATCACACGGCAAAGACCTCTATTTTTGAAGATTTAGAGCCGAATTACTATCACTTTATGGATGCAGACGGCACTCCTAGAACTAGTTTTGGTGGCGGACGTTTGGGAACGACGCACTACATGAGCCGTCGTGTTTTGGTGGATTCTATCAAATATTTGACGAGCGAATACAAAGTGGATGGCTTCCGTTTTGATATGATGGGAGATCACGATGCAGAATCCATTCAAAAAGCGTATGAGGAGGCTAAAAAGCTCAATCCAAATCTGGTGATGCTAGGTGAGGGGTGGAAGACTTACGCTGGAGATGAAAATAAACCAGTCCAACCAGCGGATCAATCTTGGATGAAATCTACCGATACAGTCGGTGTATTCTCAGATGATATTCGAAATACCTTGAAATCTGGTTATCCGAACGAAGGAGCACCTGCCTTTATCACAGGTGGAAAACGCAATGTCGAAGATGTTTTCAAAAACATCAAAGCACAACCAACGAATTTTGAAGCAGATGATCCGGGAGATGTGATTCAGTACATTGCTGCGCATGATAATCTGACTCTCTTTGATGTGATTGCTCAATCCATTAAAAAAGATCCAGCTATCGCAGCGAACAATCAAGAAATTCACCGTCGCCTGCGTTTGGGCAATCTAATGGTTCTTACTTCTCAAGGGACGCCATTCCTTCACTCTGGGCAAGAATATGGACGAACCAAGCAATTCCGTGACCCTGCTTATAAATATCCTGTTTCAGAAGACAAAGTACCAAATAAATCACATCTACTGACCAATGCGGACGGTACACCATTTGAATATCCTTACTTTATCCACGACTCTTATGATTCGAGCGATGCGGTTAATCATTTTGACTGGACAAAGGCAACAAACGGTGACAAATTCCCTGAAAATACGAAGAGCCGCGACTATGTGAAAGGGCTGATTGCTTTGCGGAAGTCAACAGATGCCTTTACACGCAAGACCAAAGCCGAAGTCGATCAAAATGTTACTTTAATCACTCAGCCGGGTAAAGACGGGGTTGAAAAAGAGGATACAGTTCTTGGTTACCAAGTTGTGGCTTCAAATGGAGACATTTACGCTGTCTTTGTTAATGCGGATAACAAGGAGCGGAAGTTTAACTTTGGCGAAGCCTACAAGCATTTGGCAAATGCTCAAGTCGTGGCAGACGGTAATACCGCAGGGGTAACGGCTATTTCAAATCCAGCTGGTGTGACCTTAGGAGCAGACGGGGTTACCTTAGCACCATTGACAGCGACGATTTTACGCATTCAAAAAAATAGCAAACCAAATCAAGAAAAACCAAAAGAAGAACAAAATCAAACTAAGCCTTCTACGCCGAAAGGAGAGTCTGGTCAAACAACGACTTCGTCAACACAGTCAAATACTTCAGCTAGTCAGACGCAGCAACAGCAAGCAGGAGCTGGAAAAGCAGATAAGACTTTACCGTCCACAGGGACGACAATTTCCATTGCTGGCGTACTAGCAGGAATTGGCTTGTTGTTATCAAGTGTAGTTGTCCTTAAGAAAAAGAAATAAAGATTGAAGGTTTGTGAGCTGTAGGGATTCTAAGCTCCTTACAGCTCATTATTTTAGATGAACTTGTTAGCTGTCTTCTGTAAATCTATTTTTCTTCTACATTTAGACAGATATCTTGAAATGTCTTTATGAAAGCGCTATAATTTTGACAGATTAATATTAGGAGGATTGGTTTTATGAAATCATCTAAAGCCACAATCACAATTTTTTCAGCTCTTGCTTCGGTTATTTTATTGACCAGTTGTGGGACAAAAGCAACTGATAATAAGGCTACGCAAAGCAACACATCTGACAATAAAGTTACGATGACTTATGATCAATTGCGGTCAAGGGAAAACACCATGTCCACTCTTTGGTATCAAAAGTCAGATGAAGCTAAAGCGTTGTACCTGCAAGGTTATAATGTTGCGACGAATCGTTTGAAAGAATTGTTGCAAAAACCGACAGATAAGCCTTACTCAATCGTTCTTGACTTAGATGAAACGGTATTAGACAACAGTCCTTATCAAGTTCAAAATGTCAAAGACGGTACGGCCTTTAATCCTAAAAATTGGGATGCTTGGGTACAGAAAGCTTCAGCTAAAGCTGTTCCTGGTGCCAAAGAATTTCTCCAATATGCACATCAAAACGGTGTTCAAATTTACTATATTTCTGACCGTGATGCGAGCCAGGTAGACGCGACAATTAAGAATTTGGAAAAGGAAGGTATTCCAGTACAAGGGAAAGATCATTTGATGTTTTTAGAAAAAGGTGTGAAATCAAAAGAAGGTCGCCGTCAGAAAGTACAAGAAACGACGAATTTGGTCATGCTTTTAGGTGATAACCTCGTTGACTTTGCAGATTTCTCAAAAACATCAGCAGAAGAACGTAGTAAGAAATTAGAAGAATTAAAGAACGAATTCGGTGAAAAGTTCATCATCTTCCCAAATCCAATGTACGGTTCATGGGAAAGCACCGTTTATAAAGGTAAAAAATTAGATGCGAAAGGCCAAACTGAAGAACGCCAAAAAGCGTTGCAAGGTTATAAATAATAAAAAGGAAAAACAGATTCAATGTCAACTGTAGTGGGTAACCTATCGCTAAGTGCAAGAGAGAATCAGATTGGTTCTCTCTTTTTTGATGTTCAAAGCGATGAGAATTTTCGTTTTAAAATTGTCAAAGTTCCGGAAACCAAAAGCTTAGCATTTGACGTCCTTGATGAGATGATTGGTTTATATTAAAAACAATGAGGGATATTCCTTATCTATTTTTTAATCGAAAATTCATTTGTTTTATGGTAAAATAGTTTCATTACAATACGAGGGAAAAAGATGTCATCTACGTTTGAAATTTTAATGAATCAAATCAATATGCCACTTGATATGAGACAATCAAGTGCCTTTTTACATGCAGAAATTGAGCAAGTTTTAGTGCATACCGTCAGTCATGTTTGGGATTTTCAGTTTGCTTTTGGAGAAATTTTACCCATTGAGTTGTTTCAAGAATTAAAAAAACGTTTAAATGAAGAATTTTCTAAGACGGGCAACCAAGCTATTTTTGAAATTAAGGCTGCCAATCAAGATTTTACAGAGGAGCTGTTGCAGGATTATTACAAAGAGGCTTTTACAGAAGGACCTTGCGCCAGTCAGGGCTTTCGTAGTATGTACCAACAGTTAAAGGTGCATGCGGACGGCGATCAGCTCTGGATTGAGGGACCCTCCAGTATTGATACGGAGCATTTTCGGAAAATCCATTTGCCAAATTTAGCCAAGCAATTGGTGAAGTTTGGCTTTCCGCATTTTCACTGTCAGGTCAAAGCAAGTGACGCCTTGACTCAGCAACAAGTCGAAACTTTCCAAGCCGAAAAAGAAAAGATTGTGCAAGCGGCTAATGACGAGGCACTAAAAGCTATCGAAGCGCTGCAACAAATGGCCCCACAACCAGCTGAAGAAAAATCAAACTATTCTGATTTTCAAGCACGAAAAGCGGCTGCCCGACCAAAGCTGGACAAGGCAGAGATTACGCAGATGATTGACATCCAGACCGAGGAAAATCGCATTGTCTTTGAAGGTATGGTCTTTGATCTTGAGCAAAAAGTTACCCGCACAGGGCGTGTGCTGATTAACTTTAAGATGACCGACTATACTTCTAGCTTCGCCCTTCAGAAATGGTTTAAAAACGAAGAAGAAGCCAAAAAATTTGACATCATTAGGAAAAATTCTTGGTTGCGTGTGCGTGGAAATATTGAAATGAATAACTTCACGCATGACTTGACCATGAATGTCCAAGATGTGCAAGAAGTGACACATTATGAGCGGAAAGACTTGATGCCAGAAGGTGAGAAGCGGATTGAATTTCACGCGCACACCAATATGTCAACTATGGATGCTCTTCCAGAAGTGGAGGAATTGATTGCGACAGCCGCTAAGTGGGGACATCAGGCAGTTGCGATTACTGACCACGGCAATGTGCAGAGTTTTCCGCATGGCTATAAAGCTGCGAAAAAAGCTGGTATTCAGCTGATTTATGGCATGGAAGCTAATATCGTAGAAGACCGAGTTCCTATTACTTATAACGAAGTGGATATGGAGCTCAAGGAAGCCACTTATGTTGTCTTTGACGTGGAAACTACCGGTTTGTCTGCTATTTACAATGACTTGATTCAGGTCGCGGCAAGTAAGATGTACAAGGGCAATGTCATTGCCGAGTTTGACGAGTTTATCAATCCGGGGCATCCTTTGAGTGCCTTTACAACAGATTTGACAGGGATTACAGACGAGCATGTCAAAAATGCGAAGCCGCTGGAGCAGGTCTTGCGGGAATTTCAAGACTTCTGTCAAGATACGGTACTTGTTGCCCACAATGCTACCTTTGATGTGGGATTTATGAATGTCAATTATGAGCGGCATGGACTGCCACGAATTACACAGCCAGTCATTGATACCTTGGAGTTTGCCCGTAATCTCTATCCAGAATACAAGCGTCACGGTTTGGGACCGCTGACTAAACGTTTCCAAGTATCGCTTGACCATCACCACATGGCTAATTATGACGCGGAAGCGACAGGACGCCTACTCTTTATTTTCATTAATGATGCGGCAGAAAAACGAGGCGTTACCAATCTTCAAAAGCTAAATACAGATTTGGTGGATGAAAACTCCTATAAAAAAGCGCGGGTCAAACATGCTACGATTTATGTAAAAAATCAAACGGGTTTGAAGAACATTTTTAAATTAGTCAGTTTGTCTAATACAAAGTATTTTGAGGGCGTACCGCGGATTCCACGAACAGTTTTGGATGCGCACCGAGAAGGTTTAATTTTAGGAACAGCCTGTTCAGAAGGAGAAGTGTTTGACGCGGTTGTTTCGCAAGGTGTTGATGCTGCAGTAGAAGTTGCGAAATACTACGATTTTATTGAAATCATGCCGCCAGCAATTTATGCACCGTTGATTGCTAAAGAGCAGGTCAAGGATATCGAAGAGCTTCATACCATTATTAAGAATTTGATTGAAGTGGGAAATCGATTAGACAAGCCTGTTCTTGCTACAGGTGATGTGCATTATATCGAGCCTGAAGAAGAAATTTATCGAGAAATTATCGTCCGTAGTCTAGGGCAAGGAGCGATGATTAACCGTACCATTGGACATGGCGAAAATGCTCAACCAGCTCCACTTCCAAAAGCGCATTTCCGCACAACCAATGAAATGTTGGATGAGTTTACCTTCTTAGGTGATGAATTAGCTCACAAAGTGGTTATTGACAATCCAAATCAATTGGCAGCAACCTTTGAACCGATTGAAGTGGTGAAAGGTGACCTCTATACGCCATTTATTGACAAATCAGAGGAAAAAGTCGCTGAAATGACTTATGCCAAAGCCTTTGAAATTTATGGAAATCCACTACCAGATATTGTAGACCGACGAATTGAGCGGGAATTATCCTCCATTTTGGGGAATGGATTTGCCGTGATTTATCTGGCTTCGCAAATGTTGGTACAGCGTTCAAATGAGCGTGGCTATCTGGTGGGTTCACGTGGTTCGGTTGGCTCTAGTTTTGTGGCGACCATGATTGGGATTACTGAGGTGAATCCTTTGTCTCCTCACTATGTTTGTGGCAAATGCCAGTATTCAGAATTTATTACGGACGGTTCTTACGGTTCAGGCTTTGATATGCCAGATAAAGATTGTCCGCATTGTGGACATAAGTTGAGTAAAAATGGACAGGATATTCCTTTTGAAACCTTCCTTGGCTTCGATGGTGACAAGGTGCCTGATATTGACTTGAACTTTTCTGGTGAAGATCAACCGAGTGCTCACTTGGATGTCCGAGATATTTTTGGTGAGGAATATGCCTTTCGTGCTGGTACGGTTGGTACAGTCGCTGCCAAAACAGCTTATGGTTTTGTGAAAGGGTATGAGCGGGATTACAATAAATTTTACCGTGACGCAGAAGTAGAGCGATTGGCGCAAGGTGCAGCAGGTGTTAAGCGAACGACTGGACAGCACCCTGGAGGAATCGTCGTTATTCCAAATTACATGGATGTTTATGATTTTACGCCGGTTCAATACCCAGCAGATGACTTGACTGCTGAATGGCAAACAACTCACTTTAACTTCCATGATATTGATGAAAATGTCTTAAAACTAGATGTACTCGGTCATGATGATCCGACCATGATTCGGAAATTGCAGGATTTGTCAGGCATTGACCCAAATGAAATTCCAATGGATGATCAAGAAGTTATGGCTCTCTTTTCTGGGACAGGTGTTCTCGGAGTAACGCAGGAGCAAATAGGTACGCCGACTGGTATGCTGGGGATTCCTGAATTTGGAACCAACTTCGTGCGGGGTATGGTGGATGAAACTCATCCAACGACCTTTGCGGAATTGCTTCAATTATCAGGATTGTCTCACGGTACTGACGTATGGTTGGGCAATGCACAAGATTTGATTAAGCAGGGAATTGCTGACCTGTCCACCGTTATCGGTTGTCGGGATGACATTATGGTCTATCTGATGCACAAGGGCTTAGAGCCTAAAATGGCCTTTACCATTATGGAACGGGTGCGGAAAGGCATGTGGCTCAAGATTTCTGACGAAGAAAGAAATGGCTACATCGCTGCTATGAAGGAAAACAATGTACCTGAGTGGTATATTGAATCTTGTGGAAAGATTAAGTACATGTTTCCCAAAGCTCACGCGGCTGCCTATGTGATGATGGCCTTGCGGGTGGCCTACTTCAAGGTGCATCATCCGATTTATTACTACTGTGCCTACTTTTCTATTCGTGCCAAAGCCTTTGACATCAAAGTTATGAGTAGTGGGCTAGATGCAGTGAAGCGCAAGATGAACGAAATCGCTGAAAAACGCAAAAATAATGAAGCTTCCAATGTTGAAATTGACCTTTATACAACTCTAGAAATCGTCAATGAAATGCTGGAAAGAGGCTTCAAATTTGGCAAACTCGATCTTTATAAGAGTGATGCGACAGAATTTCTTATTGACGGAGACAGCTTAATTCCTCCATTTTCTGCTATGGATGGTTTGGGAGACAACGTTGCAAAACAATTGGTTAAAGCGCGTGCCGAAGGAGAGTTTCTTTCAAAAACCGAATTGCGCAAGCGCGGTGGCTTATCCACTACTCTAGTTGATAAAATGGATGAAATGGGGATTCTAGGCAATATGCCAGAAGACAATCAGCTCAGTCTCTTTGATGATTTATTCTAAGATCTTTTCTTTTGATGAATGTGGGAAACTTTCATCAGAGACAGTTGCCATTAGACCAAAATTTTCGCTCGTTTGTTTGAAAAATATGATTGGTTTTGCAGCTCTTTCACGGTAAGGACTTCCTGCGAGTAGCTGGCTGTTTTTTGAAAGGTTCTACTAAAATAGTCAAAGTAGAGTGGAAATTTTACTACTTGTAAAATTTTTTACAAAATTTATAGATTCTTGTTGTTCTTTGTAAGCTATTTACAAATAGAAAGGATACATTATGAAGTTAATGATTTCAGCTGAAGATAAAAAAGCTCTAAGAGATTTTCATTATTCACTAGAATTTTCTGGAAAAGTAGTACTTGCCTCGGTGGCGTTGGTCAGTTTGGCTGTGTTAGCAAGTCGTGCCTGTTCTTCCAAAAAGAAGAAAAGCTGCTGTTTGCATAAAAATAGTGCAAAAGTGAGAATAATAAAATAATCAGGAAGGATAACTAAATGATTGGGAGTATGTTTGTCGGCTTCATTATTGGTCTAATTGCAGCAGCAATCACCAATCGTGGAGAACGAATGGGCTGTATTGGCAAGATTTTACTAGGTTGGTTTGGAGCCTGGCTTGGGCAAATGCTATTTGGTAACTGGGGACCTCATCTGTCAGATACAGCGATTATTCCATCTGTGTTGGGAGCGATTATTCTTTTAGCTATTTTCTGGGAAAGAGGAAGCTGACTTCTAAAAATAGGAGTGAGACCGATACCTACAATTGCTAGTGCAGTCGCTCACAAAGGAATTAAAATTTGAAAATGTTAATCTCAGCTATCTTATTTCAAAACTTCGGTGCAAAATGTCTCGTATAGTCTCACCCCACAAGGTGACTTAACAGTTTTCCCTACTGTTGAGGTAATGAATGCAGAAAACGAAATTTTCATCAAAATTGCTCTTTGGAGTTTCAAAAGCGAATGAAGATGAGACTTGCTTCACAAGTTCTATTTACCACCTCAAAACGGTGCTTTGTTTTGTGCGATAGCAGTTGCGTTAAAATTGCTTGTCATCCTAAAGTCATGAGTCTGAGACAGATTCACACGATAACTACAAAAAAGAACAACCTTGATTTTCTGTTTATCAGAAGCCAAAGTTGTTCTTTTTATTTGTATTCTTGAGTTATAGTGCTTTTATAAAGAAATTTTAATTGGGAATGCTGTTATATCAGAGATTCCCTTTTATTTATTATTCAATCACTAACATACCGTCTTTGATTGCGAAGGGTTCTTTTTCATTGATGCGGTCATAGAACATGATGCCGTTGGTGTGGTCAATCTCGTGTTGAACCACGATTGAGTTGTATCCTTTGAGTTTGATACGGTGTTTTTCACCTTCTTTGTCAAAATATTCAACAGTGACGCGTGCATGGCGCACGACATAACCAGGCACTTCGCGGTCAACTGACAAGCAGCCCTCCCCTTCAGCTAGTGCGGCATCTTGAACAGAATGTGCCACTACTTTAGCGTTGTACATAACCGTTTGCAAAGCATAGGCTTCCTTTGGTGGATTGCCCTCTTTATCTGGCAGGTTTGGCACCAATACGGCAATAATCCGCTTTGACAGATCTAGCTGAGGTGCAGCTAGACCAACGCCGCCTCGAAGTCCCATTTTTTCAGCCATCACAGGATCTTGTGAATTCCTCAAAAATTGGAGCATTTTTTCACCCAAGATAACTTCTTGCTCGGTAAGTGGAAAGGTGACATCCTTGGCGACTGCCCGAAGCGTTGGATTCCCTTCGCGAATGATGTCATTCATATCAATCAAATGAGCTGGTTTTGTTAATTTTTCAATAACAGACATGTTTTCTCCTTCGTTCTAAAAATGGATTTTTATTCCAAATTAAATTCTTTGTATATGATAAATATAACACAAAATAGAGGAGAAAGAAAGGAATCGAAATGGCGTGTAATAAATATGTGGAGAAAACACGAAATAAATTAGTAAAAAATTAGTCTATTTTGCTTGATATTTTTAGCAAAAATATGTATGATATTTAGTTGGATACCTAAAATATTATTAGTAACAAAATAAATTACTTTTTAGGAGGGACAAAAAATTGAAAATTCTACTATTTGGAAATACGGGATATGTAACCAAAAAGTTTATACAAGAAGCTTTTCCAAAGGATACGGTTTATCTTTTGGGAGAAACAGGTTTAAAAAGTTCAAAAAAATTAAAATTGACAGTTTTTCCGAAAACAAAAGAAACCATTTTAGTAGAAGTTTTAAGAACCTATCAATTTGACCAAATTGGGCTCTTTGTCAACTGTAGTGGGTTGATGAAAAGCTAAGATTGAGAGAGGACGAGATTCGTTCTCTCTCTTTTGATGTTCAAAGCGATGAGAATGCGTTTCTTAAAGTTGTCAAAGTTCCTGAATCCAAAAGCGTTTCGCTTGATGACCTTGATGAGATTGTTAGTTGCTTCCAGCTTGGCGTTGGAGTAGGGCAGTTCCAAGGCATTGAGAATCTTGTCTCTGTCCTTCAGGAAAGTCCGAAAGACGGTTTGAAAAATTGGGTGAACATCAGAAATAACCTCCTCAATCAGATCGAAGAAATGATTAGCTTGCTTTTCCTGAAAGTGAAAGAGCAGAAGCTGGTAAAGCTCATCTTCCCTTTCTTGAAGCCATACTCATCCCAGCTCATGATTTCTGGCAGTCTCTGCCAGTTGGTTTCAAATTTGAATTCCTTGAGCTTGCGAATGACGGTTGAGGTCGAGAACGAGAGCCTGTGGGCAATATCTGTCATGGCTTGCTTCTCAACTAATAATTGAGCGATTTTCTGTTTGACTGCGACGGCAATCTGGTGATTTTTCTGGACGAGGGAGGTTTCGGCGACAGCCATTTTTCCACAGTTCTTACAGCGAAAGCGCCGCTTTTTGAGTCGGATAAGGGTTTTGTATCCTGCTGTCTCCAGATAAGGGATTTTAGAAGGTTTCTGGAAGTCGTATTTGGTCATCTGTCCCTTGCAGGCAGGGCATGGAGGGGCATCATAGTCAAGGTGGGCCAGGATTTCTTTGTGAGTACCGGCATCAAAAAGATTGTCTATTTTGATATTTTGGTCTTCAATTCCAAGAAGTTTTGTGATAAAATCGAGTTGTTCCATATGAGTCTTTCTAATGTGAGTTTGGTCGCTTTTCATTATAGGTCATATGGGACTTTTTGTATACATAAAAATAGCTCCATAACCTCTGCGGTGGTGTTACCCACTACAGAAATTATAGAGCCTATAAAGTTTCCCTTAAGTTGATATAAAAATAGCAACTTAGGGGGTGTTTGCTTTAACTTTGTGGATTATCAGATTGCGTCTTTTCATAAAAAACTGTATGATAGGGATAGTGTGATTTTAGAAAGAAGATAAGATGAAAAGATTCATGGAGAAGGCTAGTATTCTGGCTTTATCATTTGTGTTGACAACGGCATTTTCAATTTCCAGCGCCTTACCGGCAATGTTTCAGTTTTATAAGAATTATTCTTCTAGTCAGGTAGAATTATTAGTCTCCTTGCCATCTATTGGGATTATGTCTTTATTGCTTTTTAATAGTATTTTAGAGCGTTTTTTATCTGAGCGACAAATGATTATACTAGGGCTATTGTTATTTTCTCTTTGTGGTCTCATCCCATTTTTCAATCAAGCTTATGGTCTCGTTTTTGCTTCGCGATTTATTTTTGGTTTAGGGCTAGGTATGATGAACCCTCGAGCAATTGCGATTATTAGTGAGCGATTCCAAGGGAGAGAGCGTGTGCAGATGTTGGGCTACCGTGGGTCAGCAGAAGTTGTTGGGATGGCTTTGTTGACTTTAGCGGTCGGGCAACTCTTGCGTTTTGGCTGGACAACTACTTTTCTAGTTTATACAGTTGGCTTTATTATTTTAGCACTATATCTTTTGTTTGTTCCTTATGAAAAAAGCAAAGTCGATAAACATGAGCATCTCAAGTCTGCTCAGAAAATGACCACAAAACAAGTGCATTTAAGCATATTGTTGGCTTTTATAGCTGGAATGATTGTGTGTACTAATGTCGCTATCAATTTACGTATTCCAAGTCTTGTCTTACAGAATAAAATGGGAAGTGTTGAAACAGCGAGCTTAATTCTCAGCTGTATGCAGCTTGTCGGGATTCTAGCTGGCGTTAGCTTTGCCAGCTTAGTGAGTATGTTGAAAAATCGCTTATTGACAGTAACGGGAATTATTTTTGGTTTCAGTCAAGTGATGATTGGTTTTTCGAGCCACATTTGGTTCTTAAGTTTAAGTGCTCTGTTGGCTGGTTTTGCTTATAGCGTATCTCTAACAGCTGTATTTCATATTGTATCAGAGAAAATTCCTGCCCATTTGGTCAATCGCGCAATAGCGATTGTTGTCTTGGGTTGCAGTAGTGGTGCTTCAGTATCAACATTCGTCCTATCCTTGATTGGAATCATTTCTTCTGTTCCAACCTTTATTTTTAGCGTACTAGGGGTTCTCATGATAGCAGTATCCATTTTAGCTGCTTTTGTCACTCATCAACAAAATGAGGAAAAAGATGCGATTAGATAAGTTTTTAGTAGAAATGGGCTTTGGCTCACGAACAGAAGTCTAGTGCCTATTGAAAAAGAAGCAAGTTTTGGTGAATGGAAAAATAGAAACATCTGCGAAAATGCAAATAGATGAAAATCAGGACGAAATTTCGGTTAATAACCAAGTTTTGATCTATGAAAGATTTGTCTATTATCTTTTAAATAAACCCAAAGGTGTCATTTCTGCTACCGAAGATGATAAGCATCGAACGGTTTTGGATTTATTGAATGAAAATGCACGCCAGAAAGAAGTCTTTCCAGTCGGACGGCTCGGCATTGATACTCATGGTCTTTTGTTATTAACCAATAATGGAGCTTTGGCACACGCTATGCTGTCTCCTAAAAAGCATGTAGCAAAAGTTTATCGTGCAAAGGTAGATGGGATTATAACTGAAAAAGATGTGGAGCATTTTGAAGCAGGAATAGAGCTCAAGGACTTTACCTGTCAGCCTGCAAAATTGACCATATTAGAAGTGAATGAAGAGCAGCAAACTTCTCTGGTGGAGATTATAATTTCTGAAGGAAAATTTCACCAAGTGAAGCGAATGGTTCAGGCTTGCGGAAAAACGGTAACAGATTTGGAACGCCTTTCTATGGGACCGCTTATGCTGGATGAGCGTTTGGAATTAGGCACTTTCCGCCGTTTGACAAAAGAAGAATTAGAAAAACTCACTATTTTTGGTGTAGAACTCTAAGCCGGAATGTCCCATTTGACAAAACCTTTCCTTCTTGGTAGAATAAGAATGTCGTTAAAGACAAATAACTTTTTCTTGGTATTAGGTGGGCCAAGCCTAACACTCGGATGAAGCGTAAAGAAAAGGAGTCTATCATGGCAATCTCAAAAGAGAAAAAAAATGAAATCATTGCACAATATGCACGTCACGAAGGTGACACAGGTTCAGTTGAAGTACAAGTAGCTGTTCTTACTTGGGAAATTAACCACCTCAACGAACACATCAAGGTACACAAAAAAGACCACGCTACTTATCGTGGTTTGATGAAAAAAATCGGTCGCCGTCGTAACCTTCTTGCATACTTGCGTAAGAACGACGTTAACCGTTACCGTGAATTGATCAACTCACTCGGACTTCGTCGTTAATTCAATTAAAAGTCTCTCATGAAAATGAGAGCTTTTTTTCTACCATTAGAAATAGAAAGGTGGTAGAGTAAGCATATCCCTTGACTGTTGTAACAGCTATTGATACAATGTATTTATAAAAATAATTACAAATGTAATTGAATAATAAAAAGGAGAATGACCATGATTGAAATCACTTATTTGGATGCTAGTAAGCAAGAGAGGGTTATAACGTTTGAAAGCTATCAAGAATTTGAGCAATCGCAGCAAGCCTGCTTGATTAATGTAGCAGATTATTACCCGGTTCAAAAGCTGCTTGTTAATGGACACGAATTGGATTACCAAGGGACTTACGGCGATGTTTTCTTTTATCTAATGAAGCAAGATTTAAATCAATACAAATAAAAGTGAGGTAAAATGATGACAAAAGCTATTACTGATGCAACGTTTGAAGCAGAAACAAAGGACGGTCTTGTTCTTATTGACTTTTGGGCAACTTGGTGTGGACCTTGTCGCATGCAAGCTCCTATTTTGGAAAAACTTTCCGCAGAAATGCCAGAAGATGAATTGAAAATTGTGAAGATAGACGTTGATGAAAATCCAACGACTGCACGGCAATTCGGCATTATGAGTATTCCGACTCTCTTATTTAAAAAGAACGGTCAAGTTGTAAAACAAGTCGCTGGGGTACATACAGCAGCACAAATCAAGCAAATTGTGGCAGAATTAGGATAAAGCATAAGATCCGCTTAGTTTTTAAGCGGATTTTTAGGTGCCTGAAAACTTTTAGTCAGATACTTAAAAAAAGAGATTCTTGAGGAGCCATAATAAAACTTAAAATAAAGTATTTACTTATTTAAAATTAAGCGTATAATTATATTTAATAAAAATTAAGTGATTGCTTAACAAAAAGAAAGTGGATATAAAATGAAACGAATATTGCAAAATAAACTGTTTATGGGAACTTTCATCTCGGATATGTTGTCTAATTTTGGAGATGTACTCTATTATTTGGCTTTAATGAATTATGTTCTGCTATTGCCAAAAGCAAAATTTGCAATCTCTTTAGTGACTTTATCTGAAAGTTTGCCTTTTCTGACGATGATTTTCATGGGCATGTGGGGCGATCGTACTAAGAAGAAAGTAGATACGATTTTGGTGACGCTTCTGTTTCGGACAGGACTGTATCTGCTCATTGGTCTGGCTATGGGCTTTCAGCCAGCTTTATGGGTAGTGATTTTAGCTGTATTGGTCAATCTTTTATCTGATCTAGCTGGTCAATATGAAGATGCTTTGCATATACCACTCAGCCTTCGTATTATTCCAATGGAAAATCGTGAAGCCATGTATGCCTTTCGTCAAGGAGCAAGCTCTATCCTAAAGATTCTCTTTCAATCCAGTGGAGCAATTTTAGCTGGGCTGATGAGTTATCAACACCTCGCATTTTTTAATGCTGGAACTTTTGTAGTTAGTGCTTTGATAATGCTGATACTTCGTCCCAGTTTAAATAATCTGCTCAAAGATAATCCAATTCATTCTTCTGTTGAGAATCGTGAGGAAGAGAGACATTTTATTAAAAATACATGGAATAGTTTGCAGCAATCTTATCAAACTGTTCAGAATATCTCCATCTTAAAGACTTCTATTTTCACTATTGCTGGTTTAAATGCTGTGTTTGCAGCAGAGAATGCACTGCTCCTCCTAAATATGAAAGAAAATCCCAGTTTTGCATTTATCAATCCAGCCACAACTATAGCAACCGTTACAGTTGTAACTTTGATAGGAAATATTTTGGGGAGTGTTTTGGTAACGACCTTATTAAAAAAAGTAAGTATGGAGTTTTTGCTGAAGATTTCCGTATTCATGCCTCCTGCTCTCTTTATTGGTTTTTTACTCCACAGTATTTATATTATTTTCTTGGTTAATTTTTTGACAATGGTTATCGTAGGCATTTTTCAGCCGAAGATGGATGCTTTTGTCATTTCGTCGCTTCCTGAGGAGCGTTTGGCGACAATCAGTGCGGGGATTAGTAGTTTTTCCACATTGGGTTTAGTTCTTTGTCAAATGTTGGTAGCAGTTTTGGTAACGTTCTTGTCATCAGCCCAGATTGCTTTCTTATTTTTAATATTATCATCGATTTTATTCTTTTATACACTGAAAGTGCCCAGAAAAAATGCTAAACACGTGATGCAATAGCTTTCTAAACAGTTTACTTGTTAGGATGAATTTGATAAGATAACACTAAAGAAGGAGTAAAGATAATGGTGGAAGTACAGTATTCAGAACAAGCAAGTGATTTAATGGAGCAGTTTTCTCTATCTACTCTGATACAGGATAGAAGAGAGACTATCGAAAGTTTTAGCGGCAAAGAGCGTGAGCTTTTTAAAGATGTTCTTCCTGTGATGGAGGAGCTTCGCCTTTTGTTTCAACCTTATAAGGAACAAATGGAAACTTATTATTTGACTGGTTATGGAATCACCTTGCTACAAAGTTGCTATTTGGAGATGGTAGATAAGGGGCTGACGCCCAAATCTGTTGAAGCGGTACATGCCTACTGTTTGCAGCTAGATGCCGAAGCGATAAGAGAACAGTTAAAAGGTCTCTTAAACACAGGTCCTGAGCACATGGCTAAAAGTGGAGATTTTTGGGATTATTTAGAAGCATCATCTATTAAATCAGAAACTAAGTGGTATTTCAGTCAATTTTATCGGAAGCCACTTGAAGCTATGAAAGAGTTAATAGAATTGTCTCGGGAACTTATTCCGCTTTACCAGCCTTACTTGGAAAAAAGTGCTGCCGAACGTAGAGCTTATGCGGCATCCTTTTCATTGGAGGATACCATTGCAGAGTCTGCTAGTCTATCTCATTTTGATTGGAATTTTAAAGAAAATCAATTTATTAGGCTTTATGTTGTCAGTCCATGGGTGGTGCAGTTTGCATCTTACTTCAGTGAAACAGAACCGAAAGAGAGTCATTATTTTATCGTTTCTTGCCGCATTGATCAACTACTTAAAAGTGGAAAAGAACTGGATATGGATACGTTTGCCGCAGTTCTCAAGGTACTTAGTGATAGCACACGCTATAATGTTATGGTAGAATTAGCTAAACCGTATGCTAAGAGCAAACGGATTGCTGAAGAGTTAGATATTACTGGAGCAGCGGTTTCTTTTCATACTCAAAAGCTCATCAATGCAAAACTCCTACTTTTTAATCGTGACCATAAAGATGTGAAATATGATGTAAATAAAAGTTTACTTAGAGAAATCATTGCCAAGCTGACTAGTGACTTTGGCTTGGAAGAAAAGTGAACAGAAAGATTTTTGGATTAGTTACAGACGAAAAAATCCACTTAGAATTTCTAAGCGGATTTTTGAATAGTTTCTGTTATTCTTCCAATTCTTTGCTATATTCAATAATCTGATCAACTGTGTCTGACAAGAATTGAATGGTATCACGGAGTGGTTTATCAGTAGAGATATCTGCACCAATGATGCGAGCTGATTCAAGAGGCGTTTTGCTTCCGCCAGATTTGAGGAAGTTGAGCCAATCGCGAGCGCCATTTTCATTATTTTTCAAATGGAGATAGCCAGCAGTCGAGATGACGAGACCTGCGGAATAGGTATAACTATATAGTCCCATGTAATAATGACTTTGCCGCATCCAAGTGAGTGCAGCATCGTCATCAATTTCCACCGCATCACCCCAGAATTCGGTCAGAACTTCTTTCATAATGCTATTGAGCTTATTGGCACCAAAGGTTTCGCCTGCTTCAATCAGATTGTAAACCCGACGTTGGAAAGCGGCTTCTAGGAGGTGAGTGATGAAGTTATGGAAGTAGGTGTCAGTTAAGCGATGCGCAAGAGCAAAACGTTTTTGGCGTGGATTGTCAAATTGATGCTCTAAATAGTCGCTAAGCAGCAGCTCATTAAAAGTAGAAGGAGCTTCTACATAATAAGTTGACATGTGGGTGTTAAAGTAGCTTTGGCTGTTGTCTGAGAAGATAAATTGACCAGAGTGACCAATTTCATGAATCAGAGTATATACATCACTCATACGACCCGTCCAACTCATGAGCACATAAGGGTGCACACGATAAGGGTCGGTCGCATAACCACCGGAGTCCTTACCGGCATTAGCTGCAAAATCCACCCAACGTTCTTTTTGATAATTGGCAATTTCGCGCGTGTATTCTTCTCCAAGCGGAGCAACTGATTTCATCACTAAGTCGTAAGCGTCATCAATAGTGACATCAGGATTGAGTGCGCTGTCCAAGTCCAATTTCCAATCTGCAAAGGTCATTTTTTCAAGACCGTTGATTTTAGCAACGTGTTTGAGGAACTTTTGTGCAACAGGTGCAAATTCAGTCATGATGAGGTCAATCTGCCGGTCAAACATAGAACGGTCTACCTCTTGCTCAGCCAAAAGATAGTCAAAGACAGAGTCATATCCCCGCATATCAGCAATCAGTTTTTCAGATTTTACTTGAGCCAGATAAGCTGCAGCAGCGGTATGCTGATGTTTACGAAGTCCAGCTGAGAAAGAACGGAAAGACTTTTCACGGACTTGAGCATTTTCGTGATTTTGGTAGAAATTTTCGTAGCTGATAAAGCTATTCTTATAAACTTTTCCGTCTACTTCAAAATTCTCCATGGCAAAATCACCTGCCCTCATTTTGGTGTAAATGTCTTGTGGGCTGTAAAAAACTTCACTAAGATTTGTCAGAGCCTTTTCGACATCAGCACCTAAATAGTGAGCTTTTTGAATTTTTGCTTGACGAATTGCAGCAGTCAAATGCGGTAGTTGTCCGAGACGGTCGAGTACTTTTTCATCGGCATTTACCAAAGTTGCGTCAAAGAAGCTAAGCGCAACGCTGGCTTCTGTTTCAAAATCTGTACCAGCTTGCGCAATCTGTGCAAAGCTTTCATCACCGTAATCCGTTGTTTGCGGCATAAAGCTGTAGTTGCCAATATGGCTTCTTTGAATGTAGATTTGCTCCAACTCAGCGAAGGCTTTTTCAAAATCCTCGAAAGTATGAAGGTTGTCCTTATAATCACGTGTGAACTGATTGATATCCTCGCGCGTTTTTTCAATCGCACGCAAGAAATCCTCTCGGTCTTGATAGAGGGCTGTTAAGTCCCACAGTTCATTTTCTGGAAATTCAGAACGTTGTTTTTGTTCAACCATAAATCCATTTCTCCTTATCATTAACTTTCTTCTAGTATAGCAGAAAAACGCAATAAATAGACAGCATTTCAAAAATTATCGCTAAATTCTCAAAATTTCTTGGTAAAAAGCTGTTTTAAGGCTTTTTCTTTTAGTTGAAAATATGATAAAATAAGGTTTATACGTGCTTGATACAAAGATGAGGATTTAAAGGCTTATTGGAGACAATCCTTGTTTATTTCAAAAGTATAGCAGATGAACATTGTGAGCGTTTAACGAGATTTGCGACAGGAACTTGTTAAATCAATACTATTTGGCAAGAGGCTTTGACTTAGCAAGGCATTTAGCGATTAGTGTAAATGTATTAGGTACTAAGTACCAAATCAATTTTAATGCTTTGTATCTTGATCTTTGTAGGCAAGACGTATAAAAAAATTAGAAATTGAGTATAAGCTCAACGAGGAATATATATGACAAAGCAAGTATTTAAAACTACTTTTGCTGGTAAAGACTTGGTAGTTGAAACAGGTCAAGTGGCAAAACAGGCAAACGGCAGCGTAGTGGTGCGCTATGGTGAAAGCACTGTTTTGACAGCAGCCGTCATGTCAAAGAAAATGGCGACTGGTGATTTTTTCCCACTTCAAGTCAATTATGAAGAAAAGATGTATGCAGCTGGGAAATACCCTGGTGGATTTAACAAGCGTGAAGGTCGTCCTTCAACGGATGCGACTTTGACAGCTCGCTTGATTGACCGTCCCATTCGTCCCATGTTTGCGGAAGGTTTCCGCAATGAAGTTCAGGTTATCAATACCGTTCTTTCTTATGATGCGGATGCTTCAGCACCTATGGCAGCTATGTTTGGTTCATCTCTCGCGTTATCAATCTCAGATATTCCTTTTAACGGTCCAATTGCTGGCGTGCAAGTTGGCTATGTCAATGGAGAATTGGTTATCAATCCAAGTCAAGATCAAAAAGAAGTTTCTTTACTGGAATTAACTGTTGCAGGAACCAAAGAAGCAATTAACATGGTTGAGTCTGGTGCCAAAGAATTGTCAGAAGAGCTGATGTTGGAAGCCCTTCTGAAAGGTCACGAAGCAGTTAAGGAATTGATTGCTTTCCAAGAAGAAATCGTGGCAGCAGTCGGAAAAGAAAAAGCAGAAGTTGAGCTTCTTCATGTGGATGAAGAATTGCAAACAGAAATTGTAGCAGGCTATAATGCTGACCTTCAAAAAGCCGTTCAGGTAGAAGAAAAATTAGCGCGTGAAGCCGCAACTCAAGCTGTTAAAGACGAAGTTATAGCCCTTTACGAAGAAAAATATGCTGACCATGAAGAATTTGACCGTATCATGCGTGATGTAGCTGAAATTTTAGAGCAAATGGAGCATGCAGAAGTACGTCGCTTGATTACCGAGGATAAAGTTCGTCCGGATGGTCGTAAGGTAGATGAAATTCGTCCATTGGATGCTGAAATTGACTACCTACCACGTGTGCATGGATCTGGTCTCTTTACTCGCGGTCAAACTCAAGCATTGTCAGTTTTAACGCTTGCGCCAATGGGGGAGACACAAATCGTTGACGGTTTGGATCCAGAATATAAGAAACGCTTTATGCACCACTACAACTTCCCACAATACTCCGTAGGAGAAACTGGTCGTTATGGTGCACCAGGTCGTCGTGAAATCGGTCATGGAGCCCTTGGCGAACGTGCGCTTGCGCAAGTATTACCAAGTTTGGAAGAGTTTCCTTATGCTATCCGCTTGGTAGCAGAAGTCCTCGAATCAAACGGTTCCTCTTCACAGGCCTCAATTTGTGCTGGGACGCTGGCGCTTATGGCTGGTGGGGTACCAATTAAGGCACCAGTAGCCGGAATTGCCATGGGGCTCATTTCTGATGGCAGCAATTATACAATTTTAACAGATATTCAAGGTTTGGAAGATCATTTTGGAGATATGGATTTTAAGGTGGCTGGTACACGTGAAGGGATTACTGCTCTTCAAATGGATATCAAAATTGAAGGAATTACCGCTGAAATCCTGCAAGAAGCACTTGCTCAAGCTAAGAAAGCGCGTTTTGAAATTTTAGACTTGATTGAGCGTACAATTCCAGCTCCTCGTCCAGAACTCGCTCCAACCGCTCCAAAAATCGATACAATCAAGATTGATGTTGATAAAATTAAGATTGTCATCGGTAAAGGCGGTGAAACGATTGACAAGATTATCGCAGAAACAGGTGTCAAGATTGACATTGACGAAGAAGGAAATGTTTCTATTTACTCTAGCGATCAAGATGCGATTAACCGTGCCAAAGAAATCATTTCAGCGCTTGTGCGTGAAGCAAAAGTAGATGAAGTTTATCATGCAAAAGTTGTTCGGATTGAGAAATTCGGTGCTTTTGTCAATCTCTTTGACAAGACAGACGCCTTGGTGCACATCTCTGAAATGGCTTGGACGCGTACCAATAAGGTTGAAGATTTGGTGCAACTTGGTGATGAAGTAGATGTCAAAGTTATTAAGATTGATGAAAAAGGTCGTGTGGACGCTTCTATGAAAGCTCTTCTACCACGTCCTCCTAAAGAAGAGAAAGCAAAAAAACATCATCATAAAACACATAAAGAGCACAAAGCTGTTCAAGAAGAAAGGGCGCAAGACTAGAGAGGTTGCTAAGTGTTTGCCTTCAGTCTAAAGCTAGAAAGGAGTCATCATGGGTTGGTGGAAAGAGACGATAGGTATTGTAAAAGAAAATGATCCGGCAGCTCGCTCCTCACTTGAGGTGCTGTTGACTTATCCTGGAATTAAGGCTTTGGCTGCTCACCGACTTTCTCACTTTCTGTGGAATCATGGATGTAAACTTTTAGCTCGGATGCATAGCCAATTTTGGCGATTTTGGACTCAGATTGAGATTCATCCGGGGGCACAGATTGCTTCAGGTGTCTTTATTGACCACGGGAGTGGTTTAGTGATTGGCGAGACGGCCATTGTAGAAAAAGGAGTGATGCTCTATCATGGTGTCACTCTTGGAGGTACAGGGAAAGATTGTGGGAAACGTCATCCGACGGTTCGTCAAGGTGCGCTTATTTCAGCTCATGCGCAGCTAATTGGTCCGATTGAAATTGGTGAAAATGCCAAAGTCGGAGCGGGTGCGGTTGTGGTAGCAGACGTGCCAAGTGATGTGACTGTTGTTGGGATTCCAGCTAAAATTGTCCGAGTTCACGGGCAAAAAGATGCTCCAACGATCAAGAATTTAGAAGAAATCCGCGAAGAAAGTTATTACTCATCTAAATTGTAGTGAGAGATGGTTGAATGTAGGCTCAAAAGAAGGTGTATATAGCGTGCTATTAGAAGAATTTGAAGATGTAGTTGGGGTTATCGAACCAACAGATAGGCAGATTATTGATAAGGGAGAGGTTTGTAAAACTATCATCTTGTCCTTTAACGGGGAAATTTTGCAAGGCTTGATTGAATCAGAAGAAGTCTATCTGGGAGGCTATTTAAAAAATCTTAACGGTCAATTTCCTTGGTATATATATAAATGTGATGGAAATCGAGTGGCGGTCATGACGGCACTTATTGGAGCTCCGATGGTAGTCGGTCAGCTAGAGGAGTTGGCAGCTAGAGGTTTCAAGAATTTCGTCATTTTAGGTTCCTGTGGCGTTTTGGATCGTTTGATTGAGGCGGACAAGATTATCTTGCCTGCTGCTGCTTTGCGAGATGAAGGGACTAGCTATCACTATGCCCCGCCGGGTGATGAAATCGCCTATGACGAATCCCTGTTGGTTGAGCTGGAAGCTATCTTTGGTAAGCACGATATCGAGCATATCCGAACCAAGTCTTGGACGACAGATGCTTTTTATCGGGAAACACCTGATAAAGTTAAACGCCGTCTAACAGCGGGAGCCCAAGTAGTAGATATGGAAGCTTCTGCTATTATGGCTTGGAGTCAATTTCGTAAAGCTCAGGTTTATCAGTTCTTCTATACAGCAGATTATGTGGATCACCACAATAAAATCTGGGATGCCCGCCGTGAAGAGCGGACGGCTGATGCCATGACTTTTTTCACGATCGCTTTGACAATAGCAAAGGAACTAGAAAGGAACTGAGTAGAAACAGAAAGTTTGACACTAGATGACTGCTTCTGCAGTTGATTTTATCTACTTTCCAGTCACTCTCAGTATCGTAAAATATGATCAAAATCTATGATACTATGACTCGCAGCCTACGTGAATTTGTGCCCATTGAGGAGGGCAAGATCCGCATGTATGTCTGCGGGCCGACCGTTTATAACTATATCCATGTCGGCAATGCTCGCTCAACAGTAGCTTTTGATACGATTCGCCGTTATTTTGAGTATCAAGGCTTTGAAGTCAACTATATATCCAATTTCACCGATGTGGATGATAAAATTATCAATCGAGCTAAAGAAGAGGGGATCACACCTCAGGAAGTGGCAGACAAGTACATTGCTGCTTTTCGGGAAGATGTGACGGCGCTGGGGGTTCAACCAGCGACCCGGCACCCGCGCGTAGTGGATTATATGACGGACATCATTGATTTTGTACAAGTCTTGGTGGACAAAGGATTTGCCTATGAGTCAGAAGGGGATGTTTACTTTCGGGTTGAAAAGTCCCCTAATTACGCTAAGTTAGCCAATAAAACCCTAGCAGACTTAGAGCTTGGAGCTTCTGGTCGGACAGATAAAGAAACGGCCCGCAAGGAAAATCCTGTTGACTTTGCTCTTTGGAAGGCTGCTAAGCCCGGTGAAATCTTCTGGGATAGCCCTTGGGGACCTGGTCGTCCAGGCTGGCATATCGAATGTTCCGTCATGGCGACAGAAATTCTGGGAGATACGATTGATATTCATGGCGGTGGAGCTGATTTAGAATTTCCGCACCATACTAATGAAATCGCTCAATCAGAGGCTAAAACTGGAAAGACTTTTGCCAACTACTGGATGCACAATGGCTTTGTCAATGTTGATGATGTCAAGATGTCTAAGTCTCTGGGTAACTTCATTACCGTCCACGATGCCCTTAAAACCATTGACGGACAAGTCTTGCGTTTCTTTTTTGCGACTCAGCACTACCGCAAGCCTATCAATTTTACAGAAAAAGCCGTTCACGATGCGGAAGTAAATCTGAAATATCTGAAAAATACTTACGAGCAACCCTTTACGGGAACGGTCGATCTGACAGACTTGCAGGTTTTTCTGGATAAATTCACCACTGCTATGGATGAAGATTTCAATGCAGCAAATGGCATTACAGTCGTTTTCGAACTAGCTAAGTGGATTAATTCCGGTCACTACAATCAAGAGGTGAAAAGCGCTTTTGCTGAGCTTCTGCAAGTTTTTAGTATTGTCTTTACAGCAGAAGTACTGGATGCGGATATTGAAGCCTTGATTGAGCAGCGCCAAGCTGCGCGTGTTGCCAAGGACTTTGCAACAGCTGATAAAATCCGTGATGAATTGGCAGCTAAAGGGATTAAGCTTTTAGATACCAAGGACGGAGTGAGGTGGATGCGTGATTGATGTCAATCTCATAAATGGTATTGCCTTGGCTTTTGAAGGCGATGCTATCTACTCAACTTATGTCCGCCGTCACTTGATTTTTCAAGGATTAACCAAGCCGAACCAGCTACACAGAGAAGCAACTAAGTATGTGTCAGCTCGCGCGCAAGCTAACCTCATTTCTCAAATGTTGGAAGAAAAAATTCTGACCGAAAAGGAAGAAGATATTTACAAGCGTGGACGCAATGCCAATAGCCATACAAAAGCTAAAAATGCTGATATTGTGACCTATCGCATGTCGACAGGTTTTGAAGCTGTTCTGGGATATTTACACATGACCGATCAAATCAAGCGTTTAGAAGAGCTGATTGATTGGTGTATTGTGAGAGTGGAGGGCGCACAGCATGATAAAAACTGATTTTTTAAAATGGTTCCCTCAAGGGAGGCTTCAATCCAATCCAAATGCAAACGAAAATGAAGTGGCAATTCCCATTTCAAGTAATCAATGGTTGTTATTTAAGAAGAGCAGTTTGACAAAGCGAGAGCAAGAGCTTATTTCTTTACTGCTTGAGAAAGAGTCTGCATTTGATGGTGGACCTTGGTATGATTATTTGGTTCATAATCGTGGTAAAATGCCACAAAATGTTCAAAAGATACAGTTCGTTCATTGTCATTTATTCCATTATGAAAATGAAACGATTGGGTCTTGGTTGGAAATGATGCGAACCATACTGCCCAATAGAATAGCAGATTTTCAGCTATCCTCTCAGGATTACATCTTTGTGCTGGATCAAACGCGGTTAGTTCCTGTAAAAGATGTGCTTCGTGATACTTTATCGGCTATCGAATATGACTTTAGCTTAACTCTGACGATTCAAATCGGGCAAATTTGGCCTCTAATTTTTGAAGAAAGTTATTCAGAACTTTTTCAAGCGGAACATGCTCTTTTCGTCAAATGGTGGGAGCAGGTTCAACATTCCAATGTGCATTCTTTTTCTCAACTCTTTTTGTGGGGGATTGGTCAAAAGGATTTCATATTGCCAATTTTAACGAAAAAACTTCATCAATTGATTGAAAGTCAAGATCAGCTCGTTGATATTATTGCAGCTTTGTGGGAAAACACGGCAGTTGTGACAAAAGCTGCCCAACAGTTGTATATTCATCGGAATACTTTACAGTATCACATTGATAAATGGGAAGAATTGACGGGCTTACAGCTAAAAGACCTGACAGATTTGACTTTGTGTTACCAAATTGTCATCAATGATTTAGTGTAATGTTTTGTGCACCCTGCACAAAACATTTTTTTTATTTTGTTCACTTTGCCATAGGATAATGAAGCGTTTTCATATATAATAAAATCATAACATCAAAGGAGTTCCATTTTATGGTAGAATTAAATTTAAAAAACATTTACAAAAAATATCCAAACAGCGAACACTACTCTGTAGAAGATTTCAACTTGAATATTAAAGATAAAGAATTTATCGTTTTCGTAGGTCCTTCAGGATGTGGGAAATCTACTACGCTTCGTATGATTGCTGGTCTTGAAGACATCACGGAAGGTGAATGTTCAATTGACGGACGCGTGGTGAACGATGTGGCACCAAAAGACCGTGATATTGCTATGGTTTTCCAGAACTATGCTTTGTATCCACACATGACCGTGCATGACAATATGGCTTTTGGTTTGAAACTTCGTAAATACAGCAAGGATGATATTGAAAAACGTGTAAATGAAGCAGCGGACATTCTTGGTTTGAAAGAATTCTTGGATCGTAAACCAGCTGACCTTTCAGGTGGTCAACGTCAACGTGTAGCCATGGGACGTGCCATTGTCCGTGATGCAAAGGTATTCCTTATGGACGAACCACTTTCTAACTTGGATGCGAAATTGCGGGTATCCATGCGTGCAGAAATCGCTAAAATTCACCGTCGTATCGGAGCAACAACTATCTATGTTACTCACGACCAAACAGAAGCGATGACCTTGGCTGACCGTATCGTTATCATGTCTGCAACGAAAAACCCTTCAGGTACAGGTACAATCGGACGTGTAGAACAAATCGGTACCCCACAAGAAGTTTACAAAAATCCAGTCAATAAATTTGTCGCAGGCTTCATCGGAAGCCCAGCTATGAACTTCATAAATGTTACCTTGAAAGGTGATGAAATCGTCGCACAAGACCTTTCTTTGAAAGTACCAGAAGGTGCCTTGAAGGTACTTCGTGAAAAAGGATATGAAGGCAAGAAACTCATCTTTGGTATTCGTCCAGAAGACATCAATACAGAAGGTGCTTTCCTTGAAACATTCCCAGATTCAGTAGTTCATGCTAAAATCTCTGTATCTGAATTACTTGGCTCTGAATCCCACTTGTATTGCCAAGTTGCAGACAATGAATTTATTGCCAAAGTAGATGCTCGCGATTACCTCAAAGCTGGAGCAGGCATTGACCTTGGCTTTGACTTGAACAAAGCACACTTCTTTGATCCAGAAACAGAAAAGACAGTTTACTAATTTACAACGCCTCTAGAATAAATTAATAAGAAAATGCAGGATGCCTTGTTTTATGCAAGACTCCTGCGTTTTTTTATAGAAGTTAACTATAAGGTGATTTATAAATAAGAAGAAGCATTTTAAAATTTATGTTATACTAAAGTTATGGAAAATAACGATATTGTCTACGGTGTACATGCTGTGACGGAAGCTCTCATGGCCAATACTGGGAATAAACTCTATATTCAAGATGACCTACGT
>OBLF01000382.1_pt1 | contig 50053 bp, 44 predicted proteins | sample 1519231 | NCBI WGS metagenome assembly OBLF01 (sample SAMEA2602895, study PRJEB22501) | metagenome | reverse complement strand
CATTTTCTGGCGAAGCTGCCGATATGATGTGGGAAAATGAACATTTACATTACGTAATCCCACCAGAAGGTTCCAATCTTTGGTTTGATAATATCGTTATGCCAAAAACCGTGAAAAATAAAGAAGGTGCCTATGATTTCATCAACTTTATGCTAGAACCGGAAAATGCGGCACAAAATGCAGAGTATATTGGTTATTCTACACCAAATGAAAAAGCAAAAGCGTTATTGCCAAAAGACATTTCGTCGGACGAACAATTCTATCCATCTGATGACACGATCTCCCATCTTGAAGTCTACGAAGATCTAGGATCGAAATACCTAGGCATCTATAATGACCTATTCTTAGAATTCAAGATGTATCGGAAATAGCGAGAAAATAAGCAAATTTGCATAACTATAATAAAAAGGACTTAGTTTTGATGGGAAATTTTTCAAAATTAAGTCCTTTTTTATGTGGTTGAAACGGGTATGATCATTTTAAGGAAGTGATCTAAGATGAAAGGACGACTGAACAATTATCATATTAGAAAAGCTTTATTGTATTCCACAAACCAATTACTAAGAATAACAAATTAGTTTTTGTTTGTTCTTATTCCCTATTGACTTTTCTTTCAAACATGCTATTCTAATTTTATTCTAATAGTATCCGATGAGAAGGAAAGTAGACAGAAAATGGTTCAAGAGAGGCTTTGGTTGGTGTAAAAAGCTAGAAGTTGACTGTCGAAAATGGCCTTAGAGGATTTTTTGTCGAAAGGTAGGCAAAAACGAACAGTCTTTCGTTACCAAGACCACTGATTTTATTGTCAGGCTGAGAGAAAGAATGTTTTTTCTGAAAAAAGGTGGTACCACGAGTATAATCGTCCTTTTACTAGTATTTGCTAGTAAAAGGATTTTTTTTTACAAAAAACAAAGAAAAGAGTGAGTGAAATGAGCAAAAACAAACCATTTACAGTAGATCATGTCGGAAGTTTCTTACGTCCGCAATCGATCAAAGAAGCAAGAAAAAAAGTTCAAGAAGGCTTACTTTCAAAAGAAGAACTTCGTGCAATCGAAGACCAGGAAATAAAAAAATTAGTGGAAGACCAAAAAGCAGTCGGCATCAAAGGAATTACAGATGGTGAATTTCGGCGTGGATTTTGGCATCTTGATTTTTTAGAAGAACTAAATGGTATCGAAGGCTATGTTCCAGAAACTGGATATAATCAAACATTCCACGGGAAAGCAGCTCCAGCTTATAATATTCGGGTAGTAGATAAATTATCTTTCAATACAAACCACCCATTTTTAAAAGATTTTGCTTTTCTGAAAGAAGTAGTGGAAACAGATGATACTTTTGTTGCAAAAGCAACGATCCCTAGTCCCACGATGATTTTACGACAAGAGATCCTATCTAATGATGGTTCTTCAAAAATCAAGGAGATTTATCCTGATCTATCTGATTTTTATGAGGACTTGTCCTCTACTTACAAAGCAGCGATTCATGCTTTTTATGAAAAAGGTTGCCGTTACCTGCAATTCGATGATACAAATTGGGCGTTTCTAGCTGATCAAACTAAAAGAGAAGCACTTCTTCAAAAAGGAATTGATCCGAAAGAAATGGCCCATATTTGTACAGAGATTATCAATAACGCACTGGAAGACAAACCAGAAGATTTGACGATCACAACACATATCTGCCGCGGGAATCACGCTTCTTCTTGGCTGTTTTCCGGTGGATATGAACCCATTGCAGAAGAGTTGTTTTCAACAAATTATGATGGTTTCTTTTTGGAATACGATTCTGACCGAGCAGGAGATTTTACTCCTTTAAGACATTGGAGTAACAAAGAAAGTAAAGTTGTTTTAGGATTAGTTACTTCTAAGTTTCCAGATTTGGAAGATACGGAGAAAATAAAAGAACGAATAAAAGAAGCACAACAAATTGTACCATTGGAAAATCTAAGTATCAGTCCTCAATGTGGGTTTGCTTCAACAGAAGAAGGAAACCATTTAACAGAAGAAGAACAATGGAAGAAAATCCAATTATTGCAGCAAGTCGCAAAAGAAGTTTGGCTATAAAAATGTGAGGCTTGGCAAAAAAAAGCGTCCCAAAAAGTCGGCTTTTCATGGAGTGGAGAAATCCACTCTTTTTTATTTACCTTTTATATTATTTATTTGTTAAATAAATAGGAACAAAAAAATTAAATTATTTAATACACACATTAGGGATCATTCATTGAAGGATTAGAAGACAACGAGGATGGCGAAAAATATGATTACAATAGAAAAGTCGTTCTAAACAAATCAGTTCCTAGTATCACACAACGCAAGCCAGTCGATTTGGTGAGATTAGAGGAGTGAAAGCAAACTTTATTATATAAGAAAAAATATTCGAAAGGGATGCTAGTTTAGGTACTAGTGCTGATAGATTAATATTATGCCTCGTAATATTAGGCGTAGTTACTCTAGAGACATCACTATGGACTATGATTTGTCTCAGAGTCACAACATGTTTTTTTATGAAAAGAAACAGCTAAAATAATTAAATTGCGCAATGTTTAAACTTTCTTAAACTATAACCTAATAAATGTGAAGAAATAATGCACAATTTCTTCACATTTATCTTCTATTCTATATACATACCAACCAACAACCCTATATACTTTTTCATTTTTACTCCTCAAGTAAAAATAACTCCTAGACCGCGGCTACCCACCGCGGTCGTTTTTTTATTCTTCAATCAAAATCGCTTTGATACCCAAACCTGCCAAGATTCGGGCAGAAGTATAAGTATTCAATCCTCTTCTGAAAGTAATATAAATTTTTTTATCTTTTGGGATTTCATTGATTCGATCTCGTAACTCATTCATTGGAATATTTTTTGTTGCCGAGATACTGCCAGAAGGTGCTTTATTAGGTTCACGTATATCTAAAAAGAACGCTTCTTTCAAATCGTTTTCGGGTATATCACTTGCTTTGATCGTTTCTACGATATTCGTCATTTGATTGATTGCGACATAACCAGCTATATTCAACGGGTCACGGGTAGTAGAATACGGTGGAGAGTAAGGCAACTCCAAATCAGGCAAATCAAAGACTGTCAAGTTTCCGGTGATCGCTACAGAAAGTTCTCCCATCCGTTTATCGACACCTTTTTCTCCAAATGCTTGTCCACCTAAAATACGACCGCTATCTGCATCAAAAATCAGCTTTAGATTTAATCTTGTAGCTTCTGGATAGAAATAGGCATGGTCAAAAGGAGTGATAAAAACAGTTTTATAATTTGTTATGCCTGATGCTTTTAATGCATGTTCTGTCATTCCCGCATAACTTGCTGTATGATCAAAGATTTTTGCGACACCTGCACCAATATATCCGCGATAGCGCATAGGCGTACCATTTAAAATATCTGCCAACATATGTCCTTGACGATTGGCCGCACTGGAAAGCATACTTTGGATCGGCTGACCAGTCACTACACTAGTCGTTTCGATAATATCGCCAATCGCATAGATGTCCGGCAGATTGGTTTGTAACTGGTCATCAACAATGATCTGGCCTGTATCTGATAATTGTATGCCGGCTGCTTTCACCACTTCATTATTCGGAGAAACACCAACAGCAAAGATTAGCATATCAGCAGAAAGGACGGAGCCATCTGATAATACTATTTCTCGACCTTTATCACGGATCTCAGTAACTCTTGTTTCTAAATGAACGGCTAATCCTTCTTTCAGCAATTTGTCATAAACTAAATCAGCAATTTCTGGATCATAAGGGAAAGCGACTTGTGGCAATTGATCGATTAAAGTCACGTCTAAGCCGCGATGCTTGAAATTCTCAGCTAATTCCAGACCCATAACACCTGCACCAAGAATGACGACATGTTGTGGATTTTTTTCTTCAAGGAACGATTTGATTCGATCCACATCCGTCACACTACGGAGGACAAAGCCGTTTTCTGCTTCAAAAACTCCGGGAATATCCGGATAATCTGGTCTAGCACCAGAAGAGATGATCAACTTATCGTAATCTGTTTTTGTTTCTTCATTTGTGGATAGGTCTTTAACTGTTAATCGCTTAGTAGAAGGATCGATTGCTGTTACTTCGTGTTTAGTAAAGACATCGATGTTGTTTTTTGTTTTCAATATTTCTGGTGTACGTTCGATCAGCGAGTCACGGTCAGTGATCACACCTCCTAAATAATAAGGCAAAGCACAACTTGCATAAGAAATATTTTCTCCGCGTTCATAGATAATGATTTCGTGCGCTTCATTCAATCGACGGAAACGAGTGGCAAATGAAGGACCGCCAGCTACACCGCCAATGACAACAACTTTCATAAAAACATCTCCTTTTCTACGTTGATCGTACTATGTTATGGTAAAAAACAGCAAATAATTGTGCCGGAAAATTATTGTTTATTTTGTCAGTAGAGAAAAATAGTAAGAAAAAGAGAAAGGTTTCGCTATGTTTCTGCATAAAAAAGAAAGAGGCTATGACAACAGTGCTGTCACAACCTCTTTCCATTGGCTTTTAATTCTCGTATTCTTCTAATTCCAAGCTTAGTTCTTCCCATTCCGTCAATTTTGTTTCTTGATCTTGTCTAGCAGCTTCTAAATCTTGGTTCAGCTCATTGAGTTTTACGTGATCTTCCAGGTTTTCTGGCGCGACCATTTCTTGTTCCAACTGATCGATCCATTCATCGATCCGCGCCATTTCTTCTTCAACCTGAGTAATTTTTCGTTGAAGGCTACGGATAAGCTTTTGCTGTTCTTTGCTTTGGTAATAATCAGATTTGTTCGTGGGAGCAGGAGCAGATTCTGGCTCATCTTGTGCCAACAATTCGGCGATTTCTTCTTCTTCCTGCTTTTTCTCTAAATAATAATCATAGTCTCCTAGATAGACTTTGCTGCCATTTTCAGAGAGTTCGACGACTTTTGTCGCGATCCGATTGATGAAATATCGGTCATGGGAAACAAAAAGCAGTGTGCCGTCATAGTCGATCAATGCATTTTCTAATACTTCTTTGTTGTCAATATCTAAATGGTTTGTTGGTTCATCCAAAATCAAAAAATTTTCTTTGTTCATCGCTAACTTGGCTAAAGCAACCCGTGCTTTTTCACCGCCACTTAGCAGAGGGATTGGTTTTTCTACATCTTCGCCAGAAAATAAGAAAGCACCTAAAGCACTTCGAATCTCTTTTTCTGGAGTGGTAGGATGCTCATCCCACAATTCTGCTAGGATCGTCTTGTTTGTATGCAGATCAGCTTGACCTTGATCGTAATAGCCGATGGTGACATTTGTCCCTAGCGTTTCTTTTCCACGGATAAAAGGGATCTGGTGAATGATTGATTTCAGCAATGTCGATTTCCCGATACCATTCGGACCTACTAGAGCAATCGCTTCTTGACGACGGATATCTAGATTGACTGGTTCAGATAAGGTGACATTATCATATCCGATAGCGGCATCTTCGATTTGCAAGACTACATTTCCAGAAGGCTTTTCTATACTGAATAGAAAGTTTGCTTGTTTTTCATCCCCTTGAGGACGATCCAGCCGGTCCATTTTTTCTAATGTCTTTCTGCGGCTTTGCGCTCGTTTTGTGGTAGAGGCGCGAACAAGGTTCCGAGCAACGAAGTCTTCTAATTTATGGATTTCTGTTTGCTGCTTTTCATAAGCCTTCCATTCACTTGCTAGCTGTTCTGCTTTCAAATCTAGATATTTCGAATAGTTACCTTTGTAATGGCGCATTTTTCTTCTGCTTAATTCATAGACTTCATTGACTACTTTATCTAAAAAATAACGGTCATGGGAAACAATCAATAATGCACCAGTATAGCTTTGCAGATAATTCTCAAGCCAGGAAAGCGTCTCGATATCTAAATGGTTCGTTGGTTCATCTAGAATCAAAATGTCAGGGTGTTGCAAAAGCATGCGAGCTAAAGCTAAACGTGTGCGCTGTCCGCCTGATAAAGTATCGATTTTCTGATCATAAAATGAAGAATCGAATTTAAACCCATGCAATACGGAACGAATTTCATTTTCATAACCATAGCCGTTTCGATCTGAAAAATCGTGTTGCAGCCGGTCGTATTCTTTTAAATAAGAAGTATATGCAGGTGTGTCTGGCGTACCTTCGCTAATGAAAATCTCTAGCTCGCGCATCCGCTCTTCCATTTGTCTAACTTGTTCAAAAGCTTTCAGCATCTCGTTCCAAACTGTTTCATTGGAATCAAGTCCTGTGTCCTGAGCGAGGTATCCGAGAGTCGCTGTTTTATTTTTAGCGATCTTTCCTTCATCAGGTGCTTCAATTCCAGCAATGATCTTCAATAAAGTCGATTTTCCAGCGCCATTTCTGCCAACTAAAGCGACACGAGCGCCTGTACTGATTTCTAAATGTATGTTTTCAAATAAGACTTCTGCACCAAAATGGCGAGCAATCTGATTGGCTTGTAATAATATCATGGAATCCTCTTTTCTACTTTGTGAATTCTCCTCAAATAAAAAACTATTTTTCAATTAGTAGTCTACCATAAATTCCATTATACTGCGAGATTTGCAGAAATGATAAATAAATGAATAAAGAATAAAATTTCACAATATCTGAGCAATGGAATTGATTTTTTCCTATAAATACTGCTATGATGGAGAAATCAAAGATGTAATTAGACAATACGTGGAGGTCATTTCGTGAAAGATCATATTATTCCAAAGGCGACAGCTAAAAGACTGCCTTTGTATTATCGCTATTTAAGGATTTTAAATAATGCTGGAAAGAAAAAAGTGTCTTCAACTGAATTAAGTGAAGCCGTTCAAGTAGATAGTGCAACGATCCGTCGAGATTTTTCTTATTTTGGCGAATTAGGAAAACGTGGGTATGGTTATGATGTAGAAGATCTTATGCACTTTTTTGCAAAGACATTAAACGACGATCAATTGACAAATGTTGCGCTGATCGGTGTAGGGAACTTGGGAAGTGCTTTACTAAAATACAAATTCCATCAAAGTAATAGCATACGTATCAGTTGTGCTTTTGATGTGAATGAGGAAATCGTTGGGCGCATCGTAGACGGTATCCCCGTTTATCCAATGGAAGATATGTCAGAACAAATCAAGATCCAACAAATCGAAGTAGCAATTTTAACGATACCCGCTGAAAGAACACAAGAAGTAGTCAATCAGTTAACGGAAGCAGGAATCAAAGGAATCTTGAACTTTACCGCTGCTCGATTGAATGCTCCGTCAGATGTATTGATCCAAAATGTTGATTTGACGAATGAATTGCAAACCTTGATCTATTTCTTGCATTCTGACGCAAATGCGCATTCCGAAAATACAGCAGAATAAAAATAAAAAGCGATTGAACAAGTGAAGGCAAAACTTTCACTTGTTCAATCGCTTTTTTCTGTTTGGACAACGATTATTTTGTTCGGAAGATTTCTTCATAAGAAAGGGAATCATCTTCTGCTGTCAGTTCATCTAGTAGATAACGGATTTTTTTAAAGTCGATGAACCGTGCTTGCCGAAAGACTTCTTTTCCTTGATGAAAAATCAGGACAACTGGCGCAGTCAGCACTTCAAATTTACTAGCTACTTCTGGTGTTTCAAATGCATCCAAATGAAGTGCCGGAATATCATAATGTGTGAGAAGTTCCTCTAGTCGTGGACGAACAGCGTGACAAACACTGCAATTAGGCATCGAAAGATAAATGACGGCAACGGATGACTGTTGCAGTATGTCTTGAACTTCAGTCAAGTTAGTGGTTTGTTTCATTTTTATTCTCCCTTTTATGATAGAAGTGATATGTATGAGACCTTAATTTAATGGGAATAACAGAAAAAGTCAATTGAAGTGCTTTGGTAAAAAATAAGAGTTGTGTAAAAATTTACAGAGCAACTTGTTTTTTTTTGAATAAAAGCGTATATTTGCAAAGCGAATGAACTAGAAATAAAAAGGAGGAAACTCATGTTTTCTTTTATTCCAAATTCGGTTTTGCAGATGAGTACGATTTTCTTATCGATCGTTATTGAAGCATTACCTTTCGTATTATTAGGCTGTCTTATCTCAGGTGCCTTACAAGTATTTTTGACCCCAGAACGTGTGAAGCGATGGCTTCCTGAAAATCGTATATTCTCTATTTTTACTGGTTCGATCTTAGGATTTTTCTTTCCTTCATGCGAATGCGGCATCGTACCGATTGTTCATCAATTTGTTAAAAAAGGCGTACCAGTTCACACAGCGTTTGCTTTTATGCTGACTGCTCCGATCATCAATCCAATCGTGATTTTTTCCACTTTTATCGCATTTGGCAATTCTTGGCAGATGGCAAGCTGGCGGGTGATAGGCAGCTTTTTTGTTGCCCTTGTGATTGGTGTCTGGCTTGCCTATTTTCAAAAAGACGCTGTATTGAAAGAAAAAATCACGTCTAAAGTAGCAGAAAATCACCATCATCATGTCCATGAAGAAGAACAAAGTGAGAAGAATGAACCAAAAAATCAGCTGATCCATCAAACTGGGCATGTGTTGACACATTCAATCGACGAATTTTTTGATACAGGTCGTTATTTGATCATTGGCGGATTAATCGCAGCTGCGATGCAGACTTATTTACCAACTAGAATTATGCTAACGCTCGGCTCAACAAAGATTTTAGCCATTATCATCATGCTGTTATTGGCCTTTACGATGTCTCTTTGCTCAGAAGCAGATGCGTTTATAGGATCTTCTTTGTTAAGTCTGTTCGGCACAGCACCTGTAGCTGCCTTTTTGGTCTTTGGCCCAATGGTCGATATCAAAAATCTACTGATGATGAAACAATATTTTACAGGACGCTTTATTTTATCGCTGATCGGACTGATTGCCCTTAGCGTTATTGGATTCACATTATTTATTTAGGAGGGAAAATATGCTGCGGTTTTTGATTTTATCTGGGTATTTCGAATTGATGATGTACTTGCAAGTTTCTGGCAAACTCGATCAATATATCAATGTCCATTATCGCTACTTAGCTATTCTTTCAATGATTTTATCTGCTCTTTTGGCTTTAGTTCAGCTGTATTTGTGGGTCAAAAACGGAAAAGCAGAGGAAAAGGCATATGAGCATGATCATGACCATGGCCATGGGTTGTCAAAACCTTATCAACGTGGAATCGCTTATGTACTGCTAGCTTTGCCAGTAATCGTGGGGACGTTGTTTCCAACAGTTAGTCTCGACACTACGATCGTAGAAGCCAAAGGATTTAATTTCCCAGTAAGTAAAGAATCAGTAGGGGATCCGGAGATGCAGACACAATACTTAAAGCCGGATACCAGTATTTATTTCAACAAATCAGACTACTTAGACCAAATGAATGAGTTGAAAGAAAAGTATGGGGATAAGCAAACTATCAAGATCACAGATGAAAACTATTTAGAAGTTATGGAGTTAATTTATAATTACCCTAGCGAATTCATTGGCAAAAAAATCAGCTATGAAGGATTTGTTTACCAAACACCGAACGATAGCAATACAGATATCTTCTTGTTCCGATTCGGCATTATCCATTGTGTGGCAGATTCAGGAGTCTTTGGTTTGTTGACGCATATGCCGGAAGGAGTAACGGTTAAAAATGATGAATGGTATAAAATAGAAGGAACCATCCAATCAGACTATTATCAACCATTCAAGCGTGAAATCCCATCTGTAGTTGTTACAAACGCTGAGAAAGTCTCTGCTCCGAAAAATCAGTATGTGTATCGTTCTTTTTAAAAGAACAAAATAAATAAACATAGCTCAGACAGCTGACACGCAAGGACGTCGGTTGTCTGGCTTTTTTTCATGATGTATTCATTTGTTTGATATTTATTTTAGAAGCAGCATCCTGAAAGTATTTGATATCGGTTTCAAAGGTGTTGGAAAAGATTGTGAAGAGAATTACAATTTGTTCCTAACATGTATGTTGAAAAGTTGTATGAAATGATTTTGATAGTAAAATATCGAGTGGAGGTACTTTTTATGGTAACGCGTATATTTATTTTGGATGATAGTTTGGTTTTTGAAAAAATGCTAGTAGAAATTTTGGAAGAATCCAGAATTTTATTAAGTCCTTGGAAATTTGAGATCGTTCAGGGATTGAACGTTATACAATTTGTTGAATTCATTAAAAATAATGAAATCTATTCCTCAGATATTTTTTTCCTAGACATCGATTTGAACGCCTATTATAGCGGTATTGAACTAGGCGAAATGCTTAGAGAAAAGAATGAAAAGTGTAAAATTGTTTATCTAACGTCTCATCCGAATAAAGCAATAACTGTTATTAATCGAAAGATTACGCCTAGTGGTTATTTGATAAAAGAATTCACTTATGAAAAAAATAAAAAAAGCATCCAAAGTTACTTATTGAAAGAAAAAGAAAACTATCCTGTTCAACATGCTACGAAAAAAAGGTGGACAACTGTCCGTTATGGTAATAGCGATCACTATATCCATTACGATGAAATCCTTTATCTAATGAGCATGCCAGGTTATAAAAATAAAATAGGCCTAGTATTGAAAGATGAAGAGATTCTCGTAAACGGCACAATTAAAAAATATAAAAAATCACTCGAATATGAGTATTTATGTAAAGATTTAAAAGCTTATATCATTAATACTGAAAACATCACATCTATTAGCAGAGTAAACGAAATAGTAACATTTGCAAATGGAGAACAACTAGAGATGGGAAAGAGAAGTATTGATAAACTAAAGAATTTTATGCAAGAAAAGATAGAAAATGAATCATTTTAAAGAAAACAAAGACTCATATCTTACCTGTTAGAAGAGTGTTTTCCTGTAGAAGAGAACAACCCAAGTAGCAGCCTAGTCGTTTCTATCCTTTTTTGTTATGCACTCTTTGTGACATTGACTCCACCAATAACGAAGGGTACAATAAAAAGTAATAACAAACAAATGGAGTACAGAAATGATTGAATTCATCAATGTAAGTAAAAGTTACGGGAAAAAACAAGCATTAAAAGACTTGTCTCTCTCGATAAGACAAGGGGAAATTTTTGGATTTTTAGGACATAATGGTGCCGGAAAATCAACTACGATTAAAAGTTTAGTTAGTATTATTGAACCATCATCGGGAACGATTTTAGTAGATGGAATGAAATTGACGGAAAATCGCTTGAGTATCAAACAAAAAATCGGTTATGTGCCTGATTCACCAGATATTTTTTTACAATTGACGGCTGGAGAATATTGGGACTTGATTTCAGCTGCCTATGAATTAGACACACAAAAAAAAGAAAAGCGTTTAGCAGAATTGACAGCGCTTTTTGATATGTATAGTCATCAAAATGAAACAATCGCAAGTTTCTCACATGGGATGCGTCAAAAAACGATTTTGATCGGCACGTTGCTGCCGGATCCAGATATTTGGGTATTGGATGAACCTTTGCAAGGACTTGATCCTCAAGCAGCATTTGATTTGAAAGAAATGATGAAGGCTCATGCCGCAAAAGGAAAAACGGTCATTTTTTCTACACATGTATTGGATACCGCACAACAGTTATGCGATAAACTGGCTATTTTGAAGAAAGGTGAATTGATTTATCAGGGGGCAGTTAGTGAATTATTGAATGGCTCACCTGATGAAACGCTAGAAAAGATTTATTTGAAAATGGCTGGAAGGCAAGCGACAGGAGATGGGCCGTATGTATAAGCGACAATTATTAGAATTAATTCGAGTTAATCTTTTATATGTTAATCCACAGCTCACGAATAAAGCAAGAGAGAAAGGAAAAAAGGGAAAGCGATTAACTATCTATCTTTTGTCTCAAAACCTTCTTTCAGGGCTGATTTTTTTACTGATTTACGGATTTGCTATGTTTGCTATGAACTTTGTTAAATTGCCAGGTTTCTTTACTTATTACGTGGCACTTTTTGGTATGTTAGGTTTAACTCAAAGTATATCAGTCATTTATAATATCTTTTTTGAAGGAAATGACCTGCAAGTATTTTTGCCTCTGCCTTTTGGACAAGGACAGGTTTTTTCAGCAAAGATTTTGGTAGTTGCTTTGACCATCATTCCTTTTGTTTTTCCGCTTCTAGTCATGTTTATTTTAACCGGATGGCGAGCTGATCTAGGGATTTTGCTTACTATCATTATCTCGATCCTTTTGTTTTCTCTATTTTTGATTATTCTTTTTTGTCTGGCTAGTTTGATTGTTTTTGGTTTAGCTCGAACAGCAGTGTTTAAAAAACATAGAAAAACAGTTTCTAGTATCTTGCTTGGCAGCTCGATGCTGATCGCATTTGCTGGAATCATGTGGATGAATCATCAAACGGGGACTATTGAAAATGAGTTAACAGATCGGCATCCGATTTCGATATTATTGCCATTCTATGATGCTGCCAGTCAGCCACTTTCTCAACAAGGTTTATTGTGTTGGGGAATACTAGCTATCATGGCTCTGGGATTTTTCCTTGCTGTAAAACAGCTGATAGTACCAAAGCTTACAGAGCAACTGACTGATTCAAACAGTGAGTTCAAAATAAAAAGAACCCATAAAAAGAACCAAAATGTACATCAGCTTTTATTTAGTTACAATGCTCAATTAGTAAAAGAACCTAATTTGATTATGCAAGTTCTTTCTTCTTCCTTGTTAACTCCAATCATTTTTATTCTTGCTTTTGCCCTAGGAGGCGAAATAAAATTAACTGATTTAGATAATAAGTTAGTCGGTGTTGTTTTCCTGGTAGGGATCGCATTGGCTTTCTTAACAGTTAATCAGACTTCTTTTATCAGTAATCTTATTTCTTTGGATCAAGAAAATTTTCTGTTTATCCGTTCTTTGCCAATCTCTATGAACCAATATTTAAAAGAAAAGTTCAGATTCGGATGGATATTGCAGAGTTTTTTAACTGGTGGGATCGCATTATTGAGCGGACTGTCGTTTCGGCTGCCTTTGTTTTTTATCCCTAGCTTGCTATTTGGTTCTTTATTCGGCTGCTACTTATTGTCACTACGTTATTTCGCTAGAGATTATCGGTTGCTGCTACTGAACTGGACCAATATTAACCAATTATTTAACAGAGGTTCAGGAAGTTTGGGTTTAGTCGCAACTATGATGGGTTCATTGATCATCAGTATTATTCTTATCGTCTTATACGGAATGTTGGCTTTGTTTTATCCATTTTGGTTAGTGAATATTCCTGTGATCGGTTTAGTTCTAATACTTTCCGCTCTATGGATCGTTTATTATCAACGAACGTTTTGGAAAAAATTTGAATAAAGAAGAGGGGCCGTGACAAAAATCAATGTCGCAGCCCCTTTTTTACAGATAGAGGGTGTTCAAAAGTCAGTTTCTCAGTATTAAGTCAATTTTATGTAAAAGTGTGAGAAGCTATTTTTACAAAACTTTTTTTAATACTCAAAATTACTTCTTATTGCTCCTGCGGTTACTTGTCGCAATGTTTGTGAGAGATTTTGTCATCGCTCAAGGCTGAACGTCTCTTTCACAACTTTTTCTTTGTTACACTTCGTTTATTTAAAAAGCCGTTTTTTTCGTTTCAACATGATGGCATCACGCTTTACTTTGAAATTACGGATGTTATGGTTAAAGACTTCTGATAATACAAGACCTAAAGCGATTGCTCCAGCAATCATAATTGCTTGGACCGCATAATGAGCCGCTTCTCGATAGGATTCAGTAACGAGATTTCGAACCGCTTGATAAGCTAAACCACCAGGGACTAGAGGAACCATCCCGGGAATATTGAAAATCGTTACGGGCATTTTCAAACGTTTAGAGAAAAGATCGCTGATGAATGCTACTCCTAAAGAACCAAGCAATGAACCAAAAGCAGCGGATCCGCCTATTTGAACACAGATCCAGTAGATCATCCAGCCAAAAGCACCAGAAAGACCACAACAAATCAATGAACGCCTAGGTACATTTGTAATAACGGCAAATGCCGCAGTCGCTAAAAAACTAAAAGAAAACTGAATAAATATCGTCCCCATACTTGTATTCCTTTCCTAATAAAAAAGCTGGAAAATAAAAGCAATCGCAAAACCGATCATCGTAGCAGTCATCATCGCTTCTGTTCCGCGAGAAACTCCTGAGACATAATGGCCAGCTAGCAAATCACGGATAGCGTTCGTAATTTGAACTCCAGGAACTAAAGGCATCACACATCCGATAATGATTAGATCCTGATTGCTTCCTAAGCCAAAACGTACGCTGTAGATAGCGGCTATGCCAATCAATAAAGAAGATAAAAATTCCGATAAAAATTTGATTCTAAAAAATTTCAAACTATATAGATAAGCTGCGTATCCCAATCCTCCAATGACTAATGTCACAGGTAAATCGGTCATCATTCCGCCAAATAACACCATAATTGTTCCACTGATCACTGCCGCGCTAACGATTTGCAACCAGACAGGAAAGAAAGAACGGTCTCGGTCGATTGCTTGCAGTTCGCAGTAAAGTTCTTCTAATGTTAGCTCTGAAGCAACATATTTACGTGAAAGATCATTTACTTTTACTACTTTTTCTAAATTAATCGAACGGTTGGTAATTTGTTCCATTCGGATGGTCGAGGTACGATCAAGACCAATAAAGAGACCGGTTTGAGTGACATAGCTGACCAAACGGAAATTTCCAGAAGCTAAAGCAATTCGACTCATCGTATCTTCTACCCGATACATCTCCGCATTGCTTTCCATCATGATTTTCCCAGCGAGTAAACAAGTGTCCAGCAACAGATCTAATTCTTTTCCCGTCATAGCATCTTCTCCAATAATTGATTGATTAGTTTTATTTTACTACAAAACATACCAGAAGCGTAAAGAATAAAAAAACTTGAGGAAGGAATAAAAGAGGCGTATACTGTTTTTGTATTGCGGGTGTAGTTTAGTGGTAAAATCCCAGCTTCCCAAGCTGATGTCGCGGGTTCGATTCCCGTCACCCGCTTAAAATAGGTTGTGAAAAAGCTGCTCTGCAACAAGTAATAAGAACAGCCAAGCAAAAACAACTTCTTATGTTTTTAACTTGGATGGACTTATTACCGCAGATGCAAGCTTTTGCGCACCGTTTACCAAGCGGTTGTGAAATCAGTGTATTGTCTTGAGTATGAAGAAAATTTTTGAATAATAATAAATACCTTACAGATAGAGTGGTGACTGATTAGAGACGAGGAATCCGTCTCTTTTTTGTATTTTTAAGCCATCTTAAAACAGGTTTTATTTTTTGCTGTTTCTATCTCTTTCTAGTATTTATTTATAGGGGAACATATGTTAAGATTTAGGGAGCTGTTAGTAAAGGAGTAAAGAAATGAGCAAAAAAACAACCAAGGCGATCGTGGGGATCGTCGCTGCTGTGATTGCAGGGGCATTCGGTGTTTCCACCACACAAAAAGATTCAGATATCTTTCAGCAGATTACAACTATTTTTGATTCCACACCACAAGCTTCTCAAGTAGCGGATGTGCCAGAATATGATGGAAAACATCAAGAAATAGAAATCAATGGGAATCAGCCGGAATTTACAAAAGAGGATCTTAGCCTTTCCAAAGGGACATGGGAAAGCTATTCAAATATTGATAAATTGAACAGAGTAGGACAAGCCAATGCTATGCTTGGAAAAGATTTGTTCCCTACTGAAAAGAGAGAGCCTTTGTATATTGACCCGACAGGTTGGAAACAAAAGAAATTAAGTGACGGGCAATGGTTATATAATCGCAGCCATTTAATTGGTTTCCAGCTGACTGGTCAAAATAACAACATTAAAAACTTGATGACAGGGACACGTTCGTTGAATGCTCCATACATGCTTGCTCACGAAAATGATATTGCGGCATATATCAAAGAAACAAATCATCATGTACGCTACCGTGTCACTCCTCATTTTGAGGGGGATGAACTGGTAGCCAGGGGAGTGCAGTTGGAAGCAGAAAGTATTGAAGACAAAAAAATTGAATTCAATGTCTTTATCTACAATGTTCAAGATGGCTACACCATCAATTATGAGACAGGGCAAGCAACGAAAACGAAAAATTAGTAGCAGCAATTCGAATTTTTTATGAACTTTATGAAAAAATTGTGTAAAAACATACTTTCAAAGAAATATAGCGTATACTTTATGGAAAGAGGGCTTTTGAAAAAGCCACAGAAAAAAGGAAAAATCAGACAAATCATGTTTCTTAATTTATTCAGAAGTTTGGAATATTTGTTTGTAGTTTTCCCTTTCTTCGAGTAAAATAAGGGTGTAGAAGGTAAGCTGGAATTACCTTGCGGGAAAGAGGTGTAGAATCATGGGTTTTACAGATGAAACCGTACGTTTTGGTTTTGACGATAGTCGCAAAAAAGAAGTGAGCGAAACATTAGCGATTGTTTATCGGGCTTTGGAAGAAAAAGGCTACAATCCAATCAATCAGATTGTCGGCTACTTGCTTTCTGGAGACCCGGCCTACATTCCTCGTTATCGTGATGCACGAAATTTGATTCGCCGTCACGAACGCGATGAAATCATGGAAGTAATTGTCAAAGACTACCTCTCAAATCATGGAGTAAATTTATGAGAGTAATGGGCTTGGATGTCGGTTCTAAGACAGTAGGCGTTGCTGTGAGCGATCCCTTTGGCTGGACAGCTCAAGGTGTAGAAATCATTCGAATCAATGAAGCAGAAGAAGAGTTTGGCTTTGATCGGTTGAAGGAATTAGTGGCGCAGTACGAAGTAGACCGTTTTGTAGTTGGATTACCTAAGAATATGAACAATTCCATCGGACCAAGGGCAGAAGCTTCCATGTCATATGGAGAGAAGATCAAAGAACTATTCTCCTTGCCGGTTGATTATCAAGATGAACGACTAACCACTGTTCAGGCAGAACGTATGCTAGTAGAGCAGGCAAATACTTCAAGAGCGAAACGAAAAAAAGTCATCGATAAATTAGCAGCTGTGATGATTTTACAAAATTATTTAGACGGCTCAGGTAAGCAATTATTTTAATAATAAAAAGAAAAGAGGTAATCTTATGACAGAACATAACCATTCCCACGAACACGAAGGACACGAACACATCACATTGGTGGATGACCAAGGAAATGAAACATTATACGAAATCTTGCTAACAGTTGACGGACAAGAAGAATTTGGACGTAACTATGTTCTTTTATATCCAGCTGGTGTTTCAGAAGATGAAGATGTAGAATTACAAGCTTATGCATACATCGAAAACGAAGATGGAACAGAAGGCGAGTTAGAACAAATCGAAACAGACGCAGAATGGGATATGATCGAAGAAGTATTCAATACATTTATGGCGGAAGAAGAAGAATAAGCTGTAAATGATAGCTGAACCCTTGGTAGATAAGGGTTCAGCTTTTTTTTGTTTTGAATTGAATACGGGATTGAATACGTTCCGCTAGAAATTTAGGTGCTCTGCAAGCTTTTCAACGGTTTTTTCTTTGGTTTCTTTAGTTAGATGAGCATAGGTATCCATTGTTAATTTGATTGATGAGTGTCTAAGGCGTTCTTGAACTTCCTTCATGGAGACTCCCGACTCTAACAGCATACTAGCATGAGTGTGTCTGGTTACATGGTTACCTAGAAATGGAATACCAGAATTCTTGCAGATTGTGATCATACGAGAATAGATAGCGTGTTTAGTAATGATTTCTTTGTAGATTCCACAAAAAATCATTGTTGGATCAGTAATCCCGAGGGTTAACATATATCTTTTTTGATTGATTTGCCATTTCTTTAGCCAATTAATGGTTTTATTGTCTAAAGATAGGGAACCATAGCTATTTCTCGTTTTTGGACTTGAAATTTTGTACCCATATTTTGTTTGGCTTAAGGTTTTGTTTATAGTGACGGTGTTTGAATCAAAGTCAATATCTGACCAGTCTAAGGCTAAAGCCTCACTGATTCGACAGCCACTAAAAAATAGAAAGCGCAGTAAAGTTTTATCGTACTCTGCCCTATACGTACTTCTTTTGGATTCCAAATATTGAAATAAGGTTTCTAATTGATCTCGTGAATAAATTTTGACAGTATCCTTCTTTTTTTCAACATTTCTGTTGGGCATGATTACGAGCTCACAGGGATTTTTAGTGATCAGCCCTAGAGTCATTGCGTATTTGAAAATACGGCTTACGGTAGAATGTAGGACTTTATATTGATCTGTTGTTTTAGCCCACTGATTCAATATCTTCTGAACATGTTTTGTAGTAATTTCTTTAATTCTAAACTGCCCATATTTTGGAAGAATCCATTTATTAAACTTGATCTCAATTTTTAATTGAGTGACTTCTTTTACAGTAGTTTTATAGCTTTCATACCAGAGATCATACACTTCTTGGAAAGTTTCGTTCGTTTCCCTTTTAAGTCCATTCTCTTCAAAGTCTACAAGTAGTCTATTAAGCTCTATTTGAGCTTCTTTTTTTGTTTTAAAATTTCTACGTGTAGTACGGACTTCTTTACCAGTTAGCGGGCTGATTCCAAGGTATGTTTGAAACATCCAAGCTTTGGTTCCGTCTTTCTTTTCATATTGTTTAATTGTTGCCATTGTTTTTCCTCCTATCAGTTGCGTGGCGTGCTTTTGATAGGAAAATGTAATCTTTATTCTTCTATATCATATTGATTTTGAAAATATTTTTTTTTGTTGAATGTAGTTGTTTTTATTTCATCAATAAAAGATGTTAATTCTTTTAAATAATTTAATAAATCTTCATCGTTACCTGCGTTTGTAGATTTGATTTCGCTATCAATTAAACCAAATGCAACACCTAAATAATTGAATACCTCATAATTGATACTTTTAAGACTTTTCTGTCTGTTTGAAAGTTTTTCATCAAGACAAATATATATGAAACCCAGGATGAGTTGGTCATCTGATTTATCAGTTTGCAAGAGTTTTTTATATACATCATCTATAATCATTTCTACAAAGTTATCTTTTAAAGAAGGTGATTTATCTAGACTATATGTTTTCGATACTGCTAAAAATAAGTCATATAGACCAAGCCTATCTCTGTCTTTACCGAAATCTTTGAATTTGTTATGGAAGGTACCGTTGTCAAAAAAAATCTCATTGAATAAATACTTGATATATTTCTTAGTTTTTTGAGAATTACCTGTCAGTAGATATTCAGTAGAAACACCACCAAGTTTAGCAATACTTAGTAGCCGCGCTTTGTTGGGTATGTTCTTTCCTTTTTCCCATCTAGAAACATTGCTTTTGCTTGCGGGAGGTGTCAGATTTTCGCCAAATTCTTCAAGGGTATACCCTAAAGAAACACGTATTTCTTGTATTCGTTTTCCAATTTCAGGATTAATGTTTTTATCAAACAAAATGGTTTCACCACCTTCATCTATTCTATTCTACAGTTTACACTACATTCTCATATAATGAAATGAAAAAGTAGATAAAAGTTGAATTTTACGTTGCGGTATGAATAAATATATGTTATTCTTTTAGTGACGAAAAGTTGAAAAGAAGGAGGAGTCATGAAGCCTAAAGATTTTAGAAAGTTTTGTGGATTATCACAATCTGAACTTGCTGAAAAATATGGCATTTCAGTACAAGCGGTAAGAAACAAAGAAAGCGGTAAAACAAACTATTCTCCAGAAGAAATGATTATTTTGAAGTATCTTGTGAAAGAAAAAGGAATTGAAAATATCACAATTGATCAAATTTTTTTTAATGAAAAGTGACGAAAAGTTGAATTTGACTACATGTGGTCAAATTAGTGGGGGCAAAGAAAATGAAATCTGAGATTCAAGTTATTCTGCCATGGGATTTAGATCAAGAATTGCGAAGATATTTCTATCGAGTTGCAAAAGAAGCAGTAGATCAAGTTCGAATTGAAACATCTCTAAGCAAAGAAGTTTTTAGATTGGGAGAAGCTTGTAAGTATTTAAGCTGTAGCAGAAGTACATTAAAAAAATTTATCAGAGAGAAAGGTTTAAAAGTAAGCATAATCGGAGATTGTCAATTTATTAGAAAAGAAGAATTAGCAAGGTTTATCAAAGAATATGAAGTATAAAAAGTTGCGTGGCGTGCTTTTGATAGAAAAAAGGAAGTGTTTGTTTGAATAATGATGAAGTATAGAAAATATAAAAATACTTTGAAAAAAATTAAAAGGAGTGTTCCCGACAGTTTGGCGACCACAGGAAACACTCGACAATAAAGTTCTAAGAAAACTTTATTTGACTACATTTTAACATTTATTAGAAAGAAGAGGAATAAATGGAAGAAATAGATAAATTAATTGCTCAGTATGCATACTCAAAAGATGACGTATATGCTGAAAAATACTTGAAGTATCCGATTTTTTTAGATAAACATAAAAAATATAAGAAGATGAAACAAAGTACAAAAAAAGTTTATATGTATTTGAAAAAACAAAATGAATATTCTTTAGAGAATTCAAAAGTTGACAGCAAAGAAAGAATTTTTTTGATTTTTGCTATAGAAAAAATAGCTGAAAAATCTTGTTTAACAAAGAAAACGGTAATAAGCGCTTTGAGAGAGCTAGAAGAATATAAATTAATTACGATTAAAAAAAATGGATTTAACAAAAAAACTGGGAAGAATAATCCAAATTTTTATTATTTATTGAAACCAGAATTCAGCGAAGGAGATTTCTACAAAAAAAAGTGCATTGAGGAAAATTTACACCTTCCGACAAATCAACATTACAGTCCAAGTGAAAAAAATACACCTTCCGACAAATCAACATTCAATGGTGATAAGTCATTCCCGCTTTCAGGTGAAAAATTTTCACAAGAACTTAATCATTCTTCTAAAGATTTTAAAGATTTTAAAGAATCTCAAAATGCTGACTTTATTGATTCACTTTCAGTTGAAAATAAAAAATTAGATGAAATATTAATTGAATCATTAATTGAAAAAGAATGGCTTTTTCAGGTATGGGGGGATAATATTGTAAACTGTCTGAAATTAGTGGGTAATAACGATTACAGTCAATTTTATGACTGGTATAAAAAATTCAAATATGCGATTAAATCTGCTGAAAAAGAACAAAAAATTCAACTGAAAATTATCTATGAAATCTGTAATAACAAGTATTTTGTAGATTATGTTAGAGAACAGCTATCAATGACTTTACGTGACTTGATACGAAGAGCAAAAACAGATCACCGTATCAAACAAAAAGACGATTATATCTTTGCTTCTCTAAAAAATAAAGCGTTAGAACTAATTGAATTGCAAATCAGTGAAGGAATAGATAAGCAATAAGAATAGAATTGAGTCAAATGAAGTGGAGGGGTATCTCCGCTTCATTTGAGAACTTTGAATATAGGAGGGGTTATTTTGATTGAAAATCGTTTAATAGATCAAGTTTGGTGTCTAGATCAAAATACAGATAATCTCGAATTAATCGAGACTATTTGCTTCAACACTATAGTTCTCGATTTAAGATCTGAAAATGACAATTGTGTAACTCATATCATAATTGACAGAAAAACAGCTCAGAAGCTCTCTGAGAGTCTCAGAAAATGGGCTGAGGGAGGTAATAATGAAAATAGTTAAAGAAAAGATTGCCAGTAGAAAAATACACTGGTTAGCTTTGAGCATACTTGTTTTAATGTTTATCGTTGTTTTCACCGGTAATGTTGTCCAAGCAAGCATTTTCAATTGGTTTGATGACACGGAAAGTCAAACTGAATTTTTGAATAATCCTGTCTATCAATCGTATTTAAAAAAATATAACGGAAATTTTTACAGTCAGTTTGGATTGTGGATAGGGTGGTCTGTTATAAAATCGATGTTTGCAATTGTAGATGGTATTCAAAATATGATTCCCGAAGTGTTAGATTTGTTTAGCTTTATTGAAAGTACGGGAATGAATAAAGTTTATCAATCGGTCTTAAGTACAGTTGTTATTGGTTTAATGATACTTTCACTGATGTTTGTTGGTTACAAAATGATTACTGGAAAAGGAACAGTGGATTTAAAATCGGTTGGAATGAACGTAGTGATGTCTGTAGCATTAATTCTTTTAATGCCGACTTTGATTGGATCAACAGAAAAACTTTCAGGAATAATGTTTGCAAAGACTCTTTATAATGACGCAACTAGTATCAATAATCAAGATGGCGGTGTAGCATGGTCATTGATTGAGCAGGGAGTGACAGATTTGGCATATATTAATAAGACAGAGCAATATTCGACAATTGATAAAACAAATGACCGAAATAATCTAACAAAAGAAAATTTCTGGAAAACGGATCTTACGCAAGTATTGACAGATAATGTAATTGATAAAATGGAAAAAGAGAACCCAACAGCTGATAATCTGCGTTATGAATTAGTTGAAAATTCTGATAATGAATTTGTTGCTACTAAATTTTCAGATAATTTTTTATCAACCTTTGTTGATGGTATCAAATCAGGATATTATCGCTATCAAGCGAACCTGTGGGGAATTTCTTTTGGATTGATTGCTTTAGCGGTAGCGTATGTTTTTAGTGCTTTCATTATAATTACAGCAATACTCGAGTTAGCATTTAAACGTGTACTCGGAGTTTTAGTATTTGCTACTGACTTAGAAACAGGACAGCGTTCAAAAGTTGTTCTATCAGATATTCTACAGTGCTATTTGACTATAGGCTTTCAAGGATTTGGACTATCCATGTTTGCTATGTTTATCAATTTTCTGAACTCAGGACAAGGTATCTCAACAAATATTTTTATAAAAACAATTGCTTATATCTGTGCCGTTTTTGTTTTAATCAAAGGCAGTGGAACAGTCATGAGATACTTTGGTGTTGATATTGGACTCAAAGAAGGCTATGGGCAACTTGCTTCTGCTTTTGGTATGGGCGCAATGCTGTTTAGAAAAGGATCAAATGGATTTAATCGTGCCAAAGGAAGCGGAAACGGAAATGGATCAGACAGCGGAGAAGGAGAAGATCGAAAACCAGAAAAGAATTTCGGTGAAACTCTATCAAAAAAAGCTGGCAAAACTGGAAGAGCTTTGGGATATGCCCATGAACGTGGATTATCAGGTTTAGCTTCAGATGGAGCTACAATGGCTAGTGAAAGAGCAACAAAACCATTTAAGAGTATGCGTGATATGGCTAATGATACTAAGAATAAGTTCAAAGAAGGTTTAGATGATGGTACAGTGTCCGCTATTAATAAAAATAGCAAACCTATGTTAGCTAAAAATAAAGAAGATGAAACTGGAAAATATGCTGATTCCATGCCAACACGTCTTTCGGATAGAAAAGATGGTGCTAAGGTTGAAAATGCCGATAGAATTATGTCTAGTTCTGAACGTATGCGTGAAGCAATGAAAAATAATGCTGAATCGAATAATAATCCTGTAAGTGCAATTCAGCAAAAAGTCCAACAAGATATTGAAGAACGTAAAAATGCTATGCACGGTCAAGCTAAGTCTGCTGAAGAATTAATTAATCAGAAGCGACAGGAAGCGAAATACACGCCTGAAGCAATGAATCGTGAGGAAATGTTAAGGAAACGTGTAGAAGGGCGTACAGGCGCTAATATGGACGAAAAAGAAGCGTTGACCAAAGAAAGAATCCAAGAAGCTAAAAATTCAAATACCGGATTAGAAAAATTGGTCAAAGAAAATCTACAAAATTCTACAAGTAGTCAAGGTGGCCGATCAGTAGATGTCCGAGAAAATATTCAAGGTTCATTGAATGGTCATGTCGGACGGAATGTTGATGTAAGAGAGAATTTACAAAGTTCTTCAAATGGTCAAGGTACTAAGACAATTGATGTTCGAGAAAATCTGCAAAGTAGTAGTACAAGTCAACCAAAAACAGTAGATGTTCGAGAAAATGTACAAAATTCTACAAGTAGTCAAGACTTTAAATCAGTGGATGTCCGAGAGAACGTGCAAAGTAGCAGTGCAAGTCAACCAAAAACAGTAGATGTCCGAGAAAATGTACAAAGTTCTACAAGTAGTCAAGGATTCAAAACAGTAGATGTTCGGGAGAACGTTCAAAAAGATAGTGGAGAAATGAAAGAAAAAACACAAAAAATCAATATCGTTGAAGACAGAAAGTCAGCGAAAAGATTTGATTCAAATCATGAAACAGTGATTATTGATAGTGAAATCCGTGAAAATGATAAGGGATCAAAACCAAGACGAAGATTCACCTATGAAGACAACGAGTTATTCAGAGATACACTTAATGATCCTAATCCACTTTTCGATAGTTTACTTAAAAAATAAAGAGGTGATTTTCATGCAATTAATTCTACAGATTAGTACACATGATTTCTTAGAACTTGACGAATTATGTGAATCAGTAAAGAAAGCAACAAATGAAAAAATCACGGTCACTAATTATATTGAACTGATGATTCAAGAAGAATTAAAGATGAAAAATGAAATAGAGAGCAATTTCAAATGTTGCTCTCTAGAAAAAAATGTGAGGGGATAATCAATGGATGATAAACAAAAAATGTACGAAAAAAATCGCAAACATAGTGAGGCCTTAAATTTTCGTGTCGATAAAAAGACTTATCTTGAACTGACATTGATTGCAAAACAAAGGGGAATTTCTAGAGCAGACGTTTGCCGTGAGCGGTTAAAGGGACTCAAATATGAACCGCCGTTGTTAGCTGAAGATGATAGGGTAGTTTTAACCAAACAGTTAAATCAAATTGGTAACAATTTGAATCAAGCGGTAAAGGCATTAAATATCATTGCTAAATATTTTAGAGAAGAATCTGAAGATAAAAAAGAAAAGAGCCTACATTTTAGTTTTGATGCTAGCCGTTACAACATTTTTAAAGATGAACTTGCGAATAGCATAGCAAAAAAGTTGATGATTAGTTATCCAGATGACATTTTTTTGGAGTCCAATCGGAGTGCCCCCTCTTTTTTTAAATTATCAAAAGTAGAAAAAGAATATTTCGAATATTGGATAGAAAAGCAAACTAGACCGGGTACGAAAGAAGAGTATTCCCAAAAAGTTGATCGGAATTTAATTCACTCAATTCAGATTATTGCAAGTTTAAAAGATGAGGTGAAACAACTTTGGGAGCTACTATAACATCGAAAGGACGCAAGAAAAATTTATCCTCGCTATTACAATATGCAGCTAATCCTTCAAAAAAAGAAAAATGTGTTGCAGTCTCAGGAATAAATTGTAGTGATGATAGTGAGGAAGCACTGCAAGAAATGAATTTAGTACGTACCAAGATGAATAAATCTAAAGATATAGCACAAGCGTTTCATGTTATTCATTCGTTTGATAAGAGTACTTCTAAAGAGTTAAGTATTGATAAAATGCACGAAATAGCTGTTGAATTTGCAGAGAAAGCTTTTCCAAATTCGCAAATCATTGTTGCAAGTCACAATGATAAAGATCATTTTCATAGTCATCTTGTCATTAATAATATTAACATGGAAACATGTAAAAGGTTGCGTATTGACCCTAAAGATTTAGAACTAATGCGAAAAATTAACGATCAAGTCCTCAATGAACATGGTCTTGAATCAGTGAATAATGAGTACTATGAAAACTTAGAAAAGAGAACCAATCTTTATTCAAACGATCCTTCTAAGATGAAATATGGAAAAATTAATTATCAAGAGTTTGTGCAAAATGCGATCGAAGCAACGTTGGAAAAATGCGAAGTGAATTCTTTTGAAGATTTTTCGGATCATTTGGCAAAAGAATATAACATTGAAGTTTATCAATTTTCAAAAACAAATAACAAACTTGGCTATGTTCTTTACAAACAAGGTGTAAATTTCTATGAGCGTAGAGGTGAGTTAATTACTTTAGGAAGAGATAAACAATCTAGAAAAGAAAAAAGTCAGTATGTCGAACGTACTTTTAGTGCAAGAAAGTTAGGGAAAAGATATTCATTTGAATCTGTTTCTGAACAACTTGAAAAGAATTTAGAAGAATCACATATAAAAAATTTTTTTAATATGGAAAGAGAGCAAGTTATGTCGCTAATTAGTGGAGTAAATTACAAAACTGGTGAGTTAAATGTACCTTTTGTGGAATTAGATTCCATCGCACAAAAGCAATTTAGCGACCGTGAAGGCGATGAAAAATTCATTAAATATGATGACTTCTTGCGAGAGGTAGACAAGCATTTTGTAAATACAATGTCTTTAGAAGATGATCAAGAATACACGATTAAACTTCATACGGATGTGAATCCTCAAACTTTACGTAGTGCGAAAAGTAAAACAATTTCTATTAAAAAGACTGATCAGAAAGAGTTATTTCTACCGGCAAAGGGTTTTGAAAATTGTTCTCATACACCTTCTGCTAAACAGATTCACTATCAAATCAGTCGCATAATGAATGACGATGTAAAAATGTATCGTGCTAAAAAGGATTATGAATTCACACAACAAATGATTGAAAATCAGCAAAAAAGGCAACAAAATTTTGAAATGGAATTCTGAATGGGCTTGTTAGTGGACTTTCCAGTTTTTTGCCTATGAAGAGTTGCTTGGAAAGAAGCAGTTTTTAGGACATACGCCAGCTACCCATCTACTTGCCAGTCAATCCGCCCCGCTCACGCTAGGCTACTTTCTGGCAAGTCAGATGGTGGGTAAATCTCTGAGGGAGCAAGCTCCCTACAGACTCCCTCCCAAAAAAGAAAGGTGGAAGAAAAAAATGAACTATCCATATTTTAAAGTCTCGGCTTCAGAAGAAACTAAAGAAATATTCAACAATTTTTACAACCAAAACAAAGGAGTTTTTGGTTCCAAGGCAAATATGTTTCGTGTTATGGTTTCAAATTTACCAGTGTTAGCTAGTCCATCAAATAATAAATTTAATGATTCTGAAAGCATTAAATTTGAACAAAAAATTTCAGAACTAGAATCAATGATAAGTAATGAAGTAATTGAAAAGCTTGATGACATTGATCAAAAGTTATCGTATTCTCTAAAAAACAAATACAAAACGGAGGAGAAAAAAGATGTTTAAAGTTTACTTCCCGTTTCAGTGGCTCGTTAAAGGAATTCTTTTAGTGCTACTAGGATTGATTCTTTTTGGAAGTTATCTAACAATTAAAGCCAGACATTTTCCAGAAGAAAAGCCAATAAAAATTGTAACAATAGATTTAAAAATAGGTGAAACTTATCAGGCAGATGGGGTTGAACTAACATTTAAAAATATTGAAGTGACCGAAAAAAGAAATGAATTTGCACAACATGATCGTGTATTACAAGTGACCTATACACTTAAAAATGATACAGAAAAACCAATACGTCCACAACAATGGTCGATTGAAAATAAGGATGGTGAAGAGCTTTATGAGTATGCTATGATATTAGATAATCCAGAGTATATTGAAAGTGACAAAGCAGAAACAATAAATTACTATTATGAATTACCGAATGAAATGCAGGATTACCAAATCGTATTACGTAGAGCAAATGGTTACCTAGTTGGGTTGCCATTTACTTTATAAGTTTTATTTTGTCAGTAGCTTTTAAGGTAATATCAGTTTTGTGATTTTTGAAAATGGAAGTGGGGGAACTGGGAGAATGGCTGAGGAAAATAAAGTTGTTCCGTTTGAAACATTAGTGATAAATAAGGAAGAGTTTGAGCAACTTTTTCTTGATTTTTTTATTCAATATGACAGGATTTATGATTTTAGTTCGTCACTAGATTTATTTGAATTAGAAGCAGAAATAATAGAAAACAGTCGAGAGAAGAATGGTAAAATCATTATTTCAGTAGAAAAATTCAATGAATTATTCTCAGAAACATTTGAAATAGATCCAGACTATTATCAACCACAAGAAGTTTTTCGAGAGTTTAGAAATCAGATTATTCGTTCAAGTAATATTGAAAATTGAGTCAATAAAAGAAGCGTTGAAGAAAAGTTCCTTCTTTCGACGCTTCTTTTTAAAAGATTTTACAAATGTCTTATGGAGATTTGCTTCAATGACTACTTGTAGTCATTTCGTTTAAAATAATTATGTTACACCCTTATGTGTCACAGAGAAATACTGATATAATAAGAAATAAGGTATGTAACAATAGAGTATACTCTATTGTGATATGATATTTTTTATAAATTTATGAGGTGAAGAATGGCTGATTTGTTTGGAAATAATTATTTCTTTCTGTATATATTTGCATGTATAACTATCTTCAATTATTCTTCTTTTAAAGAAAACCAAAAAATCATTATCCTATATCTTACAACTTTTGGAATGGGATTTTTGAAAATATTCGATATAGGCACTACAGTATTATTTTTGGTAGTTAGTAGTTTTCTGTTTTTAGAAATCTTAACTCAAGATGATTTTAAAATGAAAATAATAACTAAAGTAAGGTATAAGTTACTAGATTACCTATTTTTAATCATTTTTCAATATGGGGTTATCTATGTTATTCTGTCTATTTTACTAACTAGTTTTAAACTAAGTTATTATGTGTCCTCGATAAGTTACTATCCTTTTGAGAATGTAAAAATTTTCTTTCAATGTATCTCTATTTTATTATTTATAACTGGAATCGTAAAAATTACTTCTGAAAAGTTCAAAATAAAAAATATAAATGAACTTATTAGTGTATTTATGCCTTCTATTAATATGGTTCCATTTGATAAAATTGATCATGAGATATTTAATATGTTGATCGATATGGAGGATAAAACTTTCAGAATTCGAGCGAATACCTACAATTTTTTTTCACTTGAGTTTTTAGGATACAAATTAGGTCAGTTTAAGCAAATTAAGACGATAGCTCAAAAGTATCAAAAGACAATAGTTTATGTAAAAGCTACACGACATATTAGAGGATACTCTACTATAGAAATGCAGTTGATACGCTCTATTGGAATTATGTATGGTTATAACATAACTATTACTCGGAAAATATATGAGATGATTTATACTACTATTTTTCTGAAGAGTCTCAGAAATTATTATGTTAAAAATACTTATGCAAACCACACTAGATACAAAGATTTTTTAATATATACTTATCTAAGAAATGTCAATACAAAAATTGGGAATAAATATTATCCGAGAATTATAGATTTTATTGGTGATAATGAAGAAACTTGGTCAAAGGAAAAATGTTATATAGCTTTTTCAGGATTGCCACACAGGGCTATTAACTCAGAAAATATTCTCAGTATTCATCCAGATATTATAGAAAAGTATCAATTGAATAAAGAGAAGATATTGAAGTCGATGGATGAAACGGAAATATGATTTTTTATAGAGTATGGGATTAGATAAGCTACTCCAAAATAGTCATACAATACCTTCTTGTATTTTTGTCAAAAAAAGGGTTACCGTTCCGGAGTTTTAAAATCTTATAAATTCCAAAAAAGTTTGAACAGATGCTTGATGTAGCTAACAGTAATTTTTTAAAGATCATTGCGGAGAAAAATTATGATAAATATTTAGAAAGAATAAACGTAAAAAATTTAATAACAGGATTTAGTATCTAAGTATTCTCCATAAATATCTATCAAAAGCACGCCACGCAACTTGAATACGTTTTTGAATACGATTAGAAGACCAATCAAGATGAATTATCATCAATAAAGTGATTAGCTCTAGTCAAAAATCGTTGAAATACCAACTATCTTCAATTATCTTTGATGAACTTAACTTCATGGCTGAAGAAGAAGAATAGAACGAAAGAATGAATAAGATATAAAAAAAGGGATTGTGACAAACGTCTTGTCACAATCCCTTTTTCCAAATAAACGATGTTCAATCAGCTGCTCCTCGGCATTCGCTCGAAAAACGGCGAAATATGAAGAACTATTTTGCCGTTTGTTTCTCTAATAATCAGGTCAAAACACTGATTTCGCAGCCTCTTCTTTAAACGGTGTTCTCCTACCAACTCCTCGGTCACAATATTCATCAAACATGAGAAGCTTTTTTTGAAATTGTTCCTTGTAACTCGGAGCTGAACGGCAGGCTCACGACCTCTTTCTTAAACGGTGTTCAAAAGCTTGCATCTGCGGTAATAAGCCCAACCAAACGAAAAATAGGAGGAGCTATTTTTGTTTGGCTGTTCTTATTACTTGATGCAGGACAGCTTTTTCAGAACCTCTTTTCGTTTAGCACTAAATTTCCTTAAAAAGTAGAAAAGCTTTCGAAGCCTCGTTTGTTTCTTTTACTGTATAATAAAAGAAAAGAGTAAAAATCGCCAAAAGAAATAAACAAGAGAAAGGAAATACAAGATGATTGGTCTGATTTATTTTGTGGTGATCGTTCTGGCGAACACAGTTGGCGCTATTTCCGGGATGGGTGGAGGCGTGTTGATCAAACCGATTCTTGATCTTATCGGTGCCCATTCTGTTGCAGGGATTTCTTTTTACTCAACAGTTGCGGTATTCACGATGTCCATTGTTTCGACTGTGCGACAAGTATCAAGCGGGAAATCACTGAATTGGCAGATTGTCGGTTGGGTATCTAGTGGAGCTGTTGTTGGAGGAGTAGTCGGCAACATTGTATTCGAAGTTTTTTTACAGTTATTTGAAAACGAGAAGCATGTGCAGCTGATCCAAATTTTTTTGACGGTATTGACCTTGGTTTTTGCGTTCTTCTACACCAAGCATCATCAGCCAAAATTTCATTTGACGTCATGGACTTGGTACCTTATATGTGGGGTGGTTCTGGGCTTTTTAGCTAGCTTTTTAGGTATTGGTGGTGGACCAGTCAATGTTTCTTTGTTGATGCTGATGTTTGCATTGCCAATAAAAGAAGCAACACTATATTCTCTATCTACGATTTTCTTTTCTCAACTGGCAAAATTGGTAACGATTGCTTTAACAAGTAGCTTTATGCGCTTTGATTTATCTATGTTGTTTTATGTTATCCCCGCTGCTGTTATTGGAGGTTTGTGGGGAGCAAGATTTAGCAGGATTTTGTCTCCAAAAAAAGTGACCTTTATTTTTCAAGCGATTGTCATCGTGGTTCTTTTGATCAATCTTTACAATGCTTTCGTCATCTTGCAAACATTAGAAGGATCTGGATTCAAGCAAGTCAAAATCACTGAAAAGTCTTTTTTTAAATGAAAAAAGGAGTATACTGTGATAAAAAAATTCATTTAAAAAAATAAAAATTAGCTGGTGATTTGGATGTTGCGGGAAATGCGTTTAGGAGATGCAGAAGCACTACGAGAAATCAATGCGGAACAATTAGGGTATGATGTACCATTAACCGTTACGGTGAGACAAATGAAGAAACTGTTGAAGGAGCCAGAAAAAAATTTTTTTTTGGTTTATGAAGATCCTATTTCTAAAAAAGCAGCTGGCTATGTACATGCGGAGTCCTATGAATCGATTTTCAGCGATCCGATGTTCAATATTATGGCACTTGCTGTGTCTAAACATGCTGAAAAAAGAGGAATCGGAAAGGCCTTGATGACTGGCGTAGAAGAAGAAGCGAAAAGACGAGGAATATCAGCAATAAGACTTAATTCTGCAGAATACAGAGTAGAAGCACACCGATTTTATGAACACATCGGTTATCATTCCGATAAAATGCAAAAAAGATTTTTGAAAATCCTGTAAATTTTTATCAAAAAATACCTGGTCATCAAGCCGATACTTGATGATCAGGTATTTTTTGACTAAGAAAGTAATTGCATCAAGAAACCTGAGATGATCAAAACGATGGCACCACCAAGCCGATTGCCCATTTGAGCAAAAGCAATAAGTTCCATCCGATTAGCTGCAGATAAGACAGCTACATTTCCTGTACCACCCATCGAGTTGTTGCATAAGCCAGCAGTAATAGTTGATTCGATTGGATATAAACCAAACAAACGACCGACAAATCCTGATACCACTGAAATCGCGATAACACTTGTCAAACATAAGACAACAAATTGCCATGTCAAAGCAGAAGCCAATACATTCAGATTCAATAACGCAATACCGATACCGGCAAGAACAGCTGCTGTCAAGTTTTTGACAATCAAGTTGTTGAACATGATAGCCGCATCTTCGTAATATTCTGGTAATAGGTTTGCGATTTTGCAGATAACAACGATAATGATCATGAATGCGTACGCATGGACTTTAGGAACAAAATAGTTACCGATTTGTCCTAAGATGAAGAAAGTCAATGATACCATCAGACCAACACCTAATTGTGGAATGGAAGGTTTTACATTTCTAGGTTTTCCATCGCCAAGGTCGCCTTTTTCCATTAATTTACCATTACCGTTGAATTTTGGCATTGATTGTCCCGCACGAGCAACTAACGCTGCACCAATGATAGCTAGGACATTTGTCATTGCTGTCGCAGGAATCAGGCGGGAAATGATAGAAGAAGCGTCCGTACCTAAAACATTTGCATAAATCGTTGATAAAGGTACAGCTCCGGCTCCAACACCACCAGCCATTGCGGGCAATGAGATATATAAAACGGAATTTGCAAAACCATTTCCGATAAGCATACCTACGAGTCCTACGGCAAAAAAGGAGACGACCATTGAAATAAGTGCAACAGGAATAAAACGAACAGAAGCTTTCATCAATAGATTACGGTTCATACCAAGGATGCTACCAGTAATCAAGGCAGCAATATAAAAGTCTAAAAAGCCCATATTGCTGACAAAGTTTTCTGTGGATTTCACTACATACTCAGGTAAGATCCCAAATGTAGCGATTGCAGCAGAGGCAAAGATCGCAAAGACGGAGCCACCACCTAAATAACTTTTGACGATAGGGATTTTTGTCCCGATAAAATGAAATAAATTACCGAAAATGACCAAAACAGCGATTGGGCCAATCATATTCGTCGGTAATTTTCCTAAAGCCATTGCAATGATTAGGACAAGGACCATGATCAAATAAAGGGGCAAACTTACGCCGGTAATTTTTGTTGACCAAAATCCTTCTTTTTTCTTTTCCTCAACTGCAGTTGTTGTTTTTTGTGCCATTTTTACAGATCCTTTCTTATTCTGTATCGTATGAAAAAAGCCAAAGAGAAGCGGCAAAAGAGCAGTAGTTGGCTGGCTGCTCTTTTGCCGCAGTCGCTTTTTTCTTTTTAGACGTCATACAAAGTTTCTGTATGTTCTTTTACTATAACAATCTTAATCTTCTAAAGATTTATATTCAGGAACCCATTTAGCAGATTCAACTGCTTCTTTGATATCCGTAATTTCTTCACGATTCAATTTTTGTGCAACAACTGATTTTGCGACAGTTTCAGCAATCGTTTGAGAGAATTCAGTGATTTTTGCTACTGGAGGCAAGATAGCTGCTCCTGGTTTTGTTACATCAACGATTCCGCCTAATGCTCGACTAGCTTGAGAAATGATTTCAGCATTTACTCGTGTAGCTGTTGAAGCAATCAAACCAAGCCCTAATCCTGGGTACATCAACGCATTATTTGCTTGACCGATTTGGTAAGTTACACCGTTATATTCCACATCAGCAGCAGGGATACCAGTTCCAACTAAAGCTTTTCCGTCCGTCCATTCAATCAAATCTTTTGCTTTTGCTTCTGCCAATTTTGTTGGATTAGACAAAGGCATGATGATTGGACGTGGGGTATGAGCCGCCATTTCTTTCACGATTTCTTCAGTGAATGCTCCAGGTTGGGTAGAAGTACCAATCATGATCGTTGGATGGATTTCTTTTACAACTGCTTCTAAGTTTGTCAATTCATCAGCATTAGTGAATTCTGAGCGTTTACGAGCGAATGGGATTTGACCAGGAGTCAATCCTTTTGTATCTTCAAACAATAAACCTTGTTTATCTACTTGATAGAAATGTTGGCGAGCTTCTTCTTCAGGTACACCTTGACGGATCATTTCATCTAAAAGGATGTTTGCGATACCTACACCAGCAGTACCAGCACCAAATGTCAAGATTGTTTGATCTTTCAATTGCTCACCTGATATATTCAATCCACCTAATACACCAGCTAGTACAACGATTCCTGTGCCTTGGATATCATCATTGAAAGTAGTGATTTTATCTTCGTATTTTTCTAAGATCGTTGCAGCATTTCCTCGTCCAAAATCTTCCCAATGTAATAACAATTCTGGGAATAATTCAGTAGCTGATTGAACGAATTGATCGATGAATTCGTAGTAAGTTTCGCCTTCTACACGAGCATGACGATTCCCTAAGTATAATGGATTATTCAATAATTCTTCGTTATTAGTACCAGCGTCGATCGATACAGGTAAGACCTGTGCAGGATTGATACCAGCCGCAGCAGTATAGACCATCAATTTACCGATAGCGATGTCAACACCGTTCACACCCCAGTCACCCATACCTAAGATTCCTTCTGCATCTGTCACAACGATCAAACGAATGTCGCGTCCATCTGCTGCGTTTTTCAAACTTGCTTTGATGTTTTCTGGTTCGTCGATTGAAAGAAATGCAGCATCTTGTGGTTTCAAGAAAATTTCGTTGTATTGTTCGATTGAATCCGCAACGACAGGATCATAAACGACAGGCATGAATTCAACTAAATGTTCGCCCATCAATTTATAAAACAATGTCCGGTTCGTATTGAATAGATTCATTAAGAAGATACGTTTTTCCAAATCGGTCTGTTTGCTTAAGTATTGACCGTAAGCTTGGACAGATTGTTGTTCCAATGTTTGGACAGTACTTGGAAGCATACCAGTGATTCCGTATTTTGCCCGTTCTTCTTTTGTAAAAGCTGTTCCTTTATTTAGAAAAGGATTATTTAATAAGTTTAACCCTGTAAGCATGAATGATTCCTCCTAAGTTTTAATACAAACGAAGTATAGGAGTCAGATGAGGATATAGTCAAAAAGAGCAGGTATAATAAATTTTATTTATATGAGTAATAGAGTCAAAAGAAATTAAAATAGCGGTATTTGTTCTTTTTATATCAACAATCCTTGCTTGATTACTATGCGTATCTCTTATATGCTAAAGAAAGAAAAGTAGAAGATTAAAAGATATGTTAGATAGATAAATAGAATCTCTGAAGAATAAATCACGTGATCGTGACGATAAAGTTCACTTACGTCAGGTGATAAAAAATACATAAGTAGAAAACTAAGAGGAGGAACAGAAAATGAAAGAAGTTCAATTGATCAGAAAAAGTGAACTATCAGAAGGCGGTTGCAATGCATGCGGCGTAGTAGAAGCAACAAGCTATACATTAAAGCTTGGTTCCAACAAAGCGATAATCTCTGAGTTGACAGTAGGCGGTCTTGTGGACAGTCTGGCGCTTGCTGAAGGTTTTATTGGAGAAGATATTTATGAGATGTTTTCAGAAGTCCGTCAGTTAAAAAAAGGGGAAAACTGCATAGAGGTTCATCATGAGAGCCCGAATGTGAGATTTAAACGTGGTGATAATGAGATGATTTTCAATAATCATGTGTCCAATCACACCGAGCTATATGAAATCGTGAATCAAATACTAACTGAGCTTTTTGGATTGGGACCTTATGCGTTCAAGGAAGAAAACGGTAATCCAAAATTAAACGAAGAATGGCAAGAAACGATTGAAACACAAAGAAACAACCCGCACTTATTTCAATAGGCATCCACAGTATTTCGTAAAAGGGACTTTGACACGACTTTTGTCAAAGTCCCATCGTTTTTTATCTATTTGTGTTCTAAACATTTCTTTCAGAGTAGTACAACTGGAATGATTGAAATGTAAACAGATTATTTGCCTGTATCAATACGGAAGAGTAATATAAAATGTGTAAACGCTATCATATTGTTCATTCAATTTTTTATAGAGGGAAGGCATTGAAATGGAAAAAACGTATCAAGCAGGTACAAATGAAGGAATAGTGGATTTTATCAATATGGAAGATTTAGAAATAGCGGCTTCACAAGTGATTCCGGCTGGTGGTTATGGTTACATCAGCAGTGGTGCTGGCGACTTATTTACTTATCAAGAAAATGAACGGGCATTCAATCATCAGCTGATTATTCCTCATATATTAAGAGATGTAGAATTACCCGATACAACTACACATTTTGACGAAGAAACGCTGACTGCACCAATCATCATGGCACCAGTTGCTGCTCATGGCTTAGCTCATGTGAAGGCGGAGAAAGCTTCTGCAAAAGGTGTAGCAGATTTTGGGACGATCTATACAGCAAGTTCTTACGCTTCTTGTACTTTAGAAGAAATAAGAGAAGCAGGCGGGGAGAAAGCACCGCAATGGTTTCAATTTTATATGAGTAAAGATGATGGAATCAATTTGGATATTCTTGAAGTGGCCAAACGCAATGGAGCAAAAGCAATCGTATTGACAGCGGATGCAACAGTTGGCGGAAACCGTGAAACAGACCGCAGAAATGGGTTTACCTTCCCACTGCCAATGCCGATCGTTCAGGCTTATCAATCAGGAGTAGGCCAAACGATGGATGCTGTGTACAAATCTTCTAAACAGAAGCTTAGTCCAAAAGATGTAGAATTTATTGCTGCTCATTCTGATTTGCCAGTCTATGTGAAAGGTGTCCAGTCAGAAGAAGATGTCTATCGTTCATTAGAATCTGGTGCTGGCGGAATCTGGGTATCTAATCATGGTGGCCGTCAACTAGATGGTGGTCCTGCAGCGTTTGATTCGTTGCAATATGTGGCAGAAGCAGTAGATAAACGTGTACCAATCGTGTTTGACAGCGGTGTACGACGCGGACAGCATGTTTTCAAAGCAATCGCATCAGGTGCAGATCTTGTTGCTATTGGCAGACCCGTTATTTATGGATTGTCTTTAGGAGGAAGCACAGGAGTCCGTCAAGTGTTTGATTTCTTTAAAACAGAATTGGAAATGGTCATGCAATTAGCTGGAACGCAAACAGTAGAAGATATCAAAAAAATAAAATTGCGTGAGAATCGTTTTATTTAAGATACAAATGACGAAAACAATAGGAGTGCGGCAGTTGATGCCGTACTCCTATTTATATGGGTCAGAGAAGCATTAATAGAATAAGTTGAAATGAAAAAAAGAAAATTGAAATGTTTTTTCATACTTAATAAAAAAATAAGAATATTCATGTAAACGATTTTATTGCTTTTTTCTCTTTTATACAAAAAGGGTCAGAATTTCAAGTAAGCGGATGAATTCATGAGGATTTTTTGCATGCTGTCTCTACTATACTTAGGTCACTAAGAAAAAGGAGTGATTTATTATGAAAAAGAACATGATTGGGACATTATTACTTTCAACACTTCTTCTAGGCGGCTTGGCAACCCCAGCTTTTGCTGAAGGTCAAGCAACTTCAAAAGGAGATATTACCTTTACTGGGCCAACAAATACTGTCGTACCCCTTGATCCTACTGATCCTTCTAAACCAGTAGAGCCGGCAGATCCGGAAAATCCAGGAACTGGCCAGACAGGTCCTTTAACACTGGATGTAGTTCCCGAATTGCCGTTTGGTACACACGAGATTGAAAGTGGAACAAAGACATATCAAGTAGATGCTTCAAAAAATGATACACCTTATCTTCAAGTATCAGATCGTCGAGGTGTAGGTGCAGACGGGCAAGCACAAGGGTGGAACGTGACAGTTTCGGTTTCAGATTTTGTAAACGGTTCACAAATTTTGCAAGGGGCTGAATTGAATTTTGGGACATCCACTGTGAAAAGTACGTCAGATAACGAAGCCACTGCACCAACTAGTCAAACTGTGACTGGATTGAGTAAAGCAAGTGCAGCGACACCAATATTTACAGCAGCAAAAGACCAAGGTCTGGGAACATGGCTTTCTGTTTATGATCCCAGCAAATATCACGCTGAAAGTGCCTAAAGCAGCAGCTGGAACATTCACGGCTGATTTAACTTGGAACCTCGTGGCTGGCCCAGTAGCATAGAATATGAAATAAATTCAACAAACTGCGGTGAAAATACTATGGATGAAGAATCTTTTTACCGCAGTTGTTGTTGAAAGGATGTGGTGGACAATGAATCAAAGTAAACGACTGTTTGTTTCGTTTTTTTCTATTTTAAGTCTATTTTTCATTTTTCCGTCAATCAGTCAAGCAGAGGATTCAGCAGGAGACTTTGGGATCAAACCGGTATTTCCAGAGAATCAAATAGATAAAGCAATCGGTTATTTTGATTTATTAGTGGCACCGGACCAAAATCAGACACTGGAAGTAATTATCAGCAATTCTTCAGATCAAGAACGAACATTTGAGGTCTCTGTTAATCCGGCGGTAACGAGTGATGGTGGAACGATCGATTATAGTCAAAAAAATCCAACGCTAGATGGGACTTTGCCGTTTGATGTCCGTGACGTTTTGATCGTTGCGAAAAAGGAAGTCAATGTACCAGCGCATGCTGAAACAACTGTACCTGTAGAAGTAAAAATCCCAGCTAAAAGCTTTAAGGGACGTGTATTAGCGGGTATTCATGTTTCACCTAAAGAAGAAGCTGAAGCAGAAAATGCTACAGAAGGAGCACAAATCAAAAATCGTATTGCTTATAATCTCGCAGTCGTTTTACAAGAAAGTCAAGAGACGATAGAACCGGATCTGAAACTTTTATCAGGAGATTTGAACGAGGTCAATGCAAAGCCCACTGTCCAGCTTCGTTTCCAAAATCCTCAGCCTACGATTATCAGTAATTTGATATTTACGAGCAAGATCTATTATGAAAATCAGCTTTATATTGAAAATACGTCTAATGCATTTTTAGTTGCACCAAATTCGAATTTTCACTTGAATCTTGATTTAGCTGGTGATAAAGCAAAAGCCGGTGATTACCGCGCAGAAATCATAGCAAAATCAGGTGACAGTAATGAATGGCGATTTACACAAAACTTTACGATCAAAAAAGAAAAAGCACAGAAAGTAAATGAAAATTCCGTTTTTGAAGTACAAGAACAATCTTTCCCATGGCTTTATGTAGGATTGGTTGTTGCAGTTCTAGTGTTACTGTTGATTTTGCTGTTTTTGTGGTTCCACAAGAAAAAGAAAAAAGGAGAAACAATACGATGAGGTGATTTCGTTGAAAACATCAATCTTATTAGGAGGGATTATTGCAAGTTTGCTGTTCTTCAGCTGGCAAGAGCCAGTCCAAGCAGATACCAAAAGTTCAGGCACGATTGCATTTTATGATCTAAGTCCAGTTCCTCATCCAAGTGGTTCAGTCAATGGCGCCTCAAAACAACAGACACAGCCATCGATTTATAAAGAAGCTAATCAACATGGCGTATTCCCAGAGACGAATGAACAAAGGATCCGTGTTCTTTATTTGATTATTGGTATAGAATTATGGCTTCTTGCGTGGTTGTTGTTATGGAGAAGAAAGGAAAAGGAGGATGAACATGTTGCTACAAAATAAATTTACATTTTTTCGCTCCTTCTTTTTTACTTCGCTTTTTGTTTTAAGTATATTTATCTTTTCACCTTCGGCAAAAGCTGTTGGAGCAACGCCTCCTACCATTTCTTATGATCCGTCCACATACGAAAACATCGTACCTCCAAATGGTGGACGTAGTGCAGTGAATGGCGGGAAGCTTGTCCAACTAACTGGGGCTAACCAGTTGCCTAAATTGACTGCTACTTATTTAAACGATGGTTCAAATGACCCTTGGAAAGGTGGCACGGTCCGTTTTCATTGGGAAAGTCATGTGAAACTAACAAATGTACTTGATTTGGTGAATATCACTGCACAAGGTTTTGCCTTCGTTGCAATCATCAATTTACCGGAACATGTATCAAGCAGTGATGTATTAAAAGCAATTGACTGGAACAACGCCTACTTGTATATTGCCGGTGCCCCCATCAAGGTTACTAGCGGGAGTTTATTATCAGCAGGAAGCCATACCTTACGTTTCGGGATGGGTTCGTGGGATACAAATACTCTCCTGCCAGATATCATCGCTATTATTACGCGAGGCGAGTTCAATGTTGACGATGTCCCGCTTCAATTTGATATTACAGCTAATGTAGCGAAGATGACAGAAAACGGAGATAAATATGATACGAGTCCAAACAAAATTTTGACCAAGGGTAAATTACAACCTTCTATATCTAAAAAAGCTATTTTTTCTGTTGATTTTTATGACTCGAATAATATTATCCAAGATCGTATGTTCAATTCGATCTTAGCTCCAGCTGCAGGTAGATTTTATCCTAAATTAACTGGTGGAAAATTGAATCCAGGAGCGTATGCATTTTCTGCAAGTGCAGAGATAAATACGTGGAATAGTTACATTTCACCAAGTGATTCAACAGGAAAATATAATACATTTGCTGATACTACAGAATACGTGGATGGGAATAACCAGAACCTTCCAGGCTCAACCAATAATCGAACACTAACGATGGGGTTGACTGAAGGACGTTTTGATCAACTACCATCTACTCGCTTTGATCGTGTAGTCAATTATTTTACAGGAAAAAACGTCACACAAGGAGCAGCGCTGACTCATACTCCAGCAAGCACAAGTGGATTGAATCAGTCAACCAATATTGTATATAGCGGGAAAGATGCGCAAGGTGGATTGCTTTCTCCCGTTGCTTTAAAGGTATTGGAGCAGTACAAGCTAGACGGTACGGTTTTACCAACAAACTTAACAGCTGATAGTCAGTGGGGAAAGCTCCTTTCTCCTGCGCCGTACCAAGTCATGGCCAATTGGTCAGCAACTGAATTAAAAACGGGGTCGATCCATTACAGGCTTTATTCGAAAGGAACCCAAAAATTAGCGGCAGGATGGACAGATCAACTTTTCCAAACGATCTCATCAAATAATGGCGGCACAACTACAGCTACTTCTACACTACCTGCATTGGCTTCAGGGCAATATTATTTTGATTATCGCTTGGTGGACGATGTACTTACTAACCTGTATCCTTCTTTTGCGTACAAATGGCAGTCTGAACAAGCGGGAATCACCACTCTTCCCCAAATAACAGTGGCTAATTTTCCATCAGTGAGTGCAGACAGCCAGCTAAAAAATCTTAGCAGACAACCGGATGAAGGAACTCCCTTATCTGCACTATCAGGGGATACGATACAAGAAAATGTGACATTCACGTTGACAAAATCTGGGGATGCGATCACCGACAAAAAAATCACGATCTCACTTCCAGAAAATACTACTTATATCAATGGTACCTTAAAATTAAATGGTACAACTGTCGCAGATACCGGCGTTCAACAAGGAGTATCTGTCCCAGCAGATTTATTGAGCAAAGTCGGCGATACTATTCATCTTACTTACAACTATCAATTAAATACTGTAGATACTTCTGTGCAATCTGTCAGCATACCGACAAAGGCAGCTGTACTTTCTAGCAATATTACATTAGCAGATGGTGTTAAGCTTCCTAATCCAGTTGTCCAAACATCTTCCAAAACAATTCTTGTCCCCAAACAAGAATTGACATTAGTTGATGTACCAGATGATTTTACATTTGGCAACGATCTCCCCAAACCGTTGAAGACAAGTTATTATGAAGCAAAAGGCGATTTTTCTTTTGATGTACGGGATACTCGGCTTCCAAGCACGTCTCCTTGGCAACTGACAGGTACATTGACTTCTTCATTTAAGAATGATCAAGGTCAAGAATTAAGCGGAACAAAATTGTACTTTAATCATGCTGGATCAAAGCAATTGATCCAACAAGGACAAAACACGATGATTTATCAAAGTGATGGCACAGCTAAAGGAGAGGTTCTCGTTGACTTTCCCGATACCGATGGTTTACTCTTAGAGGTAAATAGCAGTACGAACGCTCAACCTGGCGTAAGGTATCAAGGCACGATCACATGGGAACTGTCAGCTGGGCCAATCAGCTAAGTGATCAGAATTTGTATGGATCTGTGACAACTGTCGCAGATCCTCTTTTTCAAGGATGAGAAGGAAACTTCTGCTGTTAAAATCAGAAATGCTTGGAGGAGTGGACTTGGAACTTTTCAGTTTGCTTGAAAAAAATGAACAACGGCAAATCAAACTTTTTCAACTTTTATTAGAGGAAAAAGGAGAGATCTCTGTTAATAACGTACTAGCCCGCTTATCAATCGATCGGTCTACCTTGAAAGAAGATTTATTTTATTTACAAGCTAGTTTAGAAAACATCGAACAACTGGAAATCGTTATCCAAGAAGGATACATTTTATTGATCAGACATGGCAATATAGCAGCTATCGATGTTTATTATCATTGCTATTTGCGCTATTCTACAAAATATCAAATCCTTCTTTATCTGTTAGAATATGGCTCATTTGATCGGCAGAAACTTGTTATGGAACTTAATATCAGTTCGGCTACTTTGTCGCGTAGAGTGAAGGAATTAAATGATTCTTTAAAAGAGTTTCATTTGAAAATAAAAAGCGGGCGTTTGACTGGCCCAGAAAATCAAATCCGCTATTTCTATTTTCAATTATTTTGGTTTGGTCGCCCCTACCTTGAAAATAAAAAAGAATACAGCGATTTATCAGGAAACACTTTTTTAGATCTGCTACAAAAAGAGTTCAGTTTTGCCATTACAGAAGAAGGGCGACTGAAATTTGAAATATGGCTTTCCATTATGAAGAAACGGATGCGCTGTACGAAAAAAGCCAAACCAGATTATAGTAATCTTCCTGTTGGATTGTTTCAAACGACACAATTTTTATTGGAGCTCCATACATTTTTGACTCGTTATTTCTTTCAATATGCCTTTCCTTGGGATCAAAACGAAACGTTGGTTTTTTATCTTTTCATGATCAGTAACTTTACATTAGATACACATAATTCACATGTTCAGGAATTTTTGATAAGCGAAAAATACAAAGATGACGTAGTGGCTCAATTGAATCGAACGTTTAAACAATCGATAGAAGAATATTTTTCTTTCTATGCTTTTCCAGAAGAGATTTCGCAAAAGATTGCGTTGACAGTGATGCAAAATCACGCTCATTTTGCCTATTTTAGAGGATGGATGAATATTTTTGGTCAAGAAGGATTGAAACAACGGTTAACTGAAGTAGAAGATAAACAATTCCTTGTTTTATGTGAAAGGCTGGTCAGACAAACATTTGCTATTGTGGATTTTACTGAAGCAGACGAGGAAAATGCCCGTTTTGAATTATTTGCTCGCTATGCATCTATTTTACGAACGCTAATCAAGCAATTGGAATTGCGCTTGCAAATTGCTTATGATCTTCCGTACGAAAGGCTAATGGCGGATATCGTGAAAGAAATCATTCAAGAACAGTTGTTGAATACGATCAAATATGATTTAGTGGAATACGAGAAAGACAAGCAATATGATGTCATTTTGACTAGCCAATTGAAAGAATACCCGTCACAGAAGTCCGCTAAAGTTTTTGTATTTACGAGTAATGAATTTAACTATGATTTTCCCTATTTGAACCAATTTTTAAAAGAATGCTATTTAGAAAAATTGAATTTAAGGATGAATAAAACATGAAAATCGTGATCATTGGTGCTTCCCATGCAGGCATCACCGCTGCCCTAAATCTACGCAAACTTCAACCGGAGGCAGAAGTTCTGTTGATCGATGAAAATCACAAAGATGGATTAGGCTATGTTTCAAATGGGATCAATCTTTATTTAAAAGGAAAGATACATAGTTTAGCTGAAGCTGCAAACAACGAGCGGACTCTTCAAGCAAGTGGTGCAAAACTGATCACCGAATGGAGAGTAACTGAACTTGATCCAGACAAGCATCAGCTCATCCTCACTTCTGAGGAAGGAAAAAAAGAAGCCCTAACCTATGATAAACTAATCGTGGCAACAGGTTCATCTCCTGCCACTTTATATAAACAAATTGAAGCTGAAAATGTCTACACCTATAAAAATCTAGTGCAATCTAAACAAGTACTTGCCGCTTTGAAAGAAGCAAAAGAAGTAGTAATTTTTGGTGCTGGTTATATTGGGTTAGAATTAGCAGATGCTTTGAGAAATAAGGGACATATGATTCATTTAGTTGATTACATGCCGAATGTTTTATCAAGATATTTCGATAAAGATATGATTGGCAGTTTTCAAAATCAGCTGAAAACCAAGCAAATCAACTTTCATCCAAATGAATTTTTGATTGATTGGAAAAAATCAGGAGAAGAAGTAGTATCCGTACAACTTTTGTCTCAAACACTGAAGGCAGATATCGTCATTTTTTCTGCTCAAACTTGTCCAAATACGTCATTGTTAAAAGACAAAGTGGCATTGTATGAGGACGACACTGTGATGGTCAATGAATACCTGCAGACAAGTGATTCGGATATCTATGCGATTGGCGATATCGTTCCAGTCAGTTTTGACAAAAAAGAACGGCATCTCTTTTTGCCCTTAGTTACTCGAGCTGTACATATGGCGAGAGCGGTAGCGTTGACTTTGTGCGAGCAGCCGACTGCTTATGATCTCAAACAAAAAATAACAGCAACGGTCATTACCGACCACTTTTTAGGAACTGTTGGGTTGACAGAAGACGAAGCACCATTTTTGGAACAAAGTGCCTGTTCTTGTTCAGGAGAGTTTGACCTATTTCCACAATACTATGAAGAAAATAAAACAGTAAATGCAAAGCTGATCTATCATCCAGATACATTAGAAATCATTGGTGGACAGCTGATAAGCAAAGAATTTTTATTATCAGATTTGAACTTGCTTGCTGATATCGTGAAACAAAAAAACACGATTCCACAGTTAGCAGTTGAAAACTTTGGATTTTTGGCTGAATATACCCCACGTTTTCACTATCTCAATGAGTTAGCTTTTAAAGTACTAGCTAAGAGAGCCAATCGCAATAGAGTAGAAAAAAGACCGTGAGAAACATCACGGTCTTTTATTATGTGAAATGCTATTTTTATAATAAAAAAACTGAAAATACTAACTAAAAAGCGTTTAGACATCATAAGGAGAGATAATAAAAAAGCGAAAATGTATTTTGAGCATAATATTCGCCAAAAATTTATCAAGTGATAAAATTATTGTATAAAATAATTATTTCAAGAGGAGGAATTAAATGTTTTTAGCATTAAATGAAATTATGCATTCAAAGTTACGTTACGCATTAGTTGCAGGGGTGATGTTTTTAATCGCCTACTTGGTATTTTTTTTGACCGGGTTAGCTTATGGCTTAGCTCAAGACAATCGAACGGCGGTTGACAAGTGGGAGGCAGATTCGATCGTTCTTTCGAAAGATGCAAATTCAAATCTAGGGATGTCCATGATTACTAAGAAGACCGCAGAAGAAGTCGAAGGTGGAAAAGTGGCCTATCTTGCCCAAACTCCAGGAGTCGTGACTAGTAAAGACAGTACAGAAGAAGGAAAAATCAATGTTAGCTTCTTTGGTATCGATAAAGATCAGTTCATCATGCCGAATCTTGTTGAAGGAAAAGCTTTTAATAACGATGATGAGGCAATAGGCGATATTAGCCTGAAGGAAGAATATGGTCTAGCCGTAGGAGATACGGTTAAGTTATCTGGTAGTGATAAGACGTTTAAACTAACTGGTTTTACGGATCATGCCAAGTTTAATGTTTCACCGGTTCTTTATACGACCATCAATGCTTACCAACAAATCCGCTTCGAAAAAGAAGACACAAGTGAGAATGCACGGATCAATGCAATAGTTGTCAGAGGAAAAATCAACGATTTACCTGAAGACTTGGAACAGATCAAAATTTCTAAATTCATCAATGAATTACCTGGATACAATGCACAAGTATTGACTTTTGGGTTTATGATTGGCTTTTTGATTGTTATTGCGGCTATCGTGATCGGGATTTTTATTTATGTACTGACGATGCAAAAAATCAATATCTTTGGTGTAATGAAAGCCCAAGGAATCACGGGAGGATTTATTGCACGCTCTGTAGTGGCACAAACATTCATTTTATCCTTTGTTGGTATTCTTCTTGGTCTAGTGGGAACAGTGGGAACATCTCTTGTTCTACCTGATGCGGTTCCATTCCAAAGCAATTGGCTATTTTTTGGCGTCATTAGCTTGTTGATGTTGGTAGTGGCTGTGTTAGGCGCACTATTTTCTGTTCGGACGATCGTGAAAATCGATCCGCTGAAGGCCATTGGATAAGAAGGAGGAAGAACATGAAAGCAATAGAATTTAAAGAAGTAGAAAAAAGTTTCCAAGATGGCGACCAAGTAGTAAAAGCATTGAAAGAAACAACAATGAGTATCGATAAGGGGGAATTTGTTGCAATCATCGGTCCTTCGGGATCAGGAAAAAGTACCTTTTTGACTTTAGCAGGTGGATTGCAGACACCTAGCAGCGGATCTGTATTTATCAATGATCAGGAATTCAGTAATCAAAAAGAAAGCGAACGTGTTAAACTCCGCTTCAAAGAAATTGGTTTTATCTTGCAAGCATCAAATCTGGTTCCTTTTCTGACAGTAAAAAAGCAGTTATTATTAGTAGATAAAATCAAACATGAACGTCGGCAAAAAGAAGCAAAAGAATTATTTGAGCAGCTTGGCGTGGATAAGCTAATCAACAAGTATCCAGAAGAACTATCTGGTGGTGAAAGACAAAGGGTGGCAATTGCTCGTGCATTGTACAATGATCCGTCTATTATTCTAGCAGATGAACCAACTGCCAGTTTGGATTCAGAAAAGGCAAGAGAAGTAGTCGATATTTTGGCAAAAGAATCAAAAGAAAAAAATAAAGCAACAATCATGGTGACGCACGACACACGGTTGATTGACAAATGCGATAGAATATTTATGATGGAAGATGGTGTATTGAAAGAAAAAGAATAACCAAAAAGTAGGTGGAAAAATGGTCCATCGATACAATAAAGACACGCAACAAAAAATTTTAAAAGAAGCGACTGACTTGTTCATGTCCAAGGGCTATCTTGGTACTTCAACAAGAGAGATTGCACAAAAAGTTGGGATCACCCAGCCCAATCTTTATCACTATTTTAGTGATAAAGAAAAGTTATATACAGCAGTATTAGAAAAGCACTTAGAAGATGTTGGGAAAGCGTTGAGAGAAATCGTCCAAACAAGCGAAACGACATTTCAAGTGATGTTGACAAAAATGGCTCAATTTTTGATTGAGACGCATCTTGTTGATTTATTTCTGATGCTTCACGACCTTGAGAGCAATCTTTCCAATGAAACGAGAGATTATCTTTTCTTTCTATGGAAGAAAAATTATCGTGAACCATTTGAAGAAATTTTTTCAACAAACCAATCCGTGTTAAGAAGTGGGATTTCCAAAGAAATTGCAGCAAGGCATTTTTTCTTAGTGTTGGCACCGTACATCACTCGATCAAAAAGACCTGTAGAAGAACCGTTGAATGTGGAACAATTGATTGATTTATATTTGAATGGTGTATTAGGACAAACATAAAGCTGTTATATGTGGAGAAAAATAGTTAGGTAAAGAAACAAGATATGACGAAAATCGTTGTATCTTGTTTCTTTTTTATACGGCTAGGTTTTCATGTATAAAACTTTGTTATTCTCTCATAATTATCAAGGGATATTTTATTTATAATTTCATTCTAATTGAATCGTTATCAAAAGAGATTTAACTAAAAAGTAGTTTTTGTTTGCTTATAAATAACGTATGAAAAATAAAAGAAAACGCTTGCAAACATAATTTCAGAATGTTACTATTTAGTTGTAATTATAAATTCAATGTTTCTGGTGCGTTTGTCCTGTCGGTGATCTAGGAGGTGTTTTTATTTAATAACACAAATAATTAATTATTTGTAGAATGAAAGAAACTATTTATTTGGTGGATGAATCATAACGAATAGACAAAAGGAGGTTTCAAAATATGTCAAAAATGAAAAAAATCAGTTTAGCCGTAATGTTATTTTCATCGGTGATGTCTGTCACATCTCCGTTATTAGGACAAAAAGACTCTGTCTATGCCGAAGAAACAGCTCAAGTTGTTCAAGCAAAAGAATACCGGAATGTCATGTATTATGGAGATTGGTCCATCTGGGATGGTGAAGGGAAATTTCTTCCTCAAGATATTCCAGCGGATCAGCTAACACATTTGAACTTTGCCTTTTTAGATTTTGATAGCGAGGGGAATCTGACATTTACAGATGCAGATGCTGCTGTAGGTGCATCTTTAGAACAACCTGGCGTAGGATGGAACACACCAAGTTCTGGGATTTTGAATGCAATCCAAGATTTACGCGGCAAAAATAAAAATCTAAAAATAGGCGTATCTTTAGGCGGATGGTCAAAATCAGGAGACTTTTCAGAAGTGGCAGCTGATCCAGTAAAACGTAAAAATCTAGTAGAAAATATCACGAAATTTATTAAGTATACCAATATGGATTTTGTCGATGTCGATTGGGAATATCCAGCTGATGTCCGTCAGCCAGATCTAGTAGATAATGTAAACGATGAAGGAACACCACATGCAAAACCGGAAGAGAAAGAGAATTACATCACGCTTTTAAAAGAGATTCGCGAGTCAATTGATCAACAAGGAGAAAAGTTAGGGAAAACATATGAATTATCTGTAGCGCTTCCTTCTTCAAGAGAAAAATTAAATGATGGGATTGACATTCCTAAATTATTCTCTGTGGTAGATTTTGCCAATATCATGACCTATGATTTGAATGGGGCATGGAGTCCAAACAGTGCTCATCATACGGCACTTTATGGTAATCCAGCTGATCCTAATTATGAAGAAGGTCTTTCTGTTGATCAGACAGTCAAATTTTTACAAAAAGAAGGAGCTCCTTCCGACAAAATCGTGATTGGTGCAGCTTTTTATACACGCGGCTGGCATGAGGTAGAAAGCGGGGATAACAAAGAGCTACCTGGTTTGTTCCAATCAGCAAAAGCAAGCAACCAAGATGCCGATCAAACACCTTCTTACGGTGCCAAAAACAAAAACGATCTTGTTTCAGGAAATGGTGGTAGAGCTGGCGGTGTCTGGCCTTATCGGAATATCGCTGATTTGATTGATCAAACAGCAGACTTAAAAGAATATTGGGATGATGTAGCGAAAGCACCTTATATGTACAGTAAAACAACAGGAGAATTCTTTACTTATGACAATGTCAAATCTGTCAGCTACAAAGCAGAATATGTAAAAGAAAATGAATTAGGTGGAGTAATCTCCTGGATGCAATCACAAGATAAGGAAACCAACAGTAGTAAGAGAGACGAGCTGACTAATGCGATCAAACAAGAATTATTCGGTGACGAAAAACTGTCAGAACAAGAAATAGTTTCCTCCCCGTTAGCGATTGATGTGGATATTTCTACTTATAGTGAATATGGTGCGAATGGTTATAACATCACTATCAAGAACAACGAGCAGCTTAACGAAACTTCTAGTGTATTGAGTGCAGTGGAATTAGCCCAAGAAACAATCAAATTCCCTAAACTGTATATTCCAATCCACTCAGCTGAAAGTCTAAGTGCCGGAGATTACAAAGCTGGAACAGTAACGATAGAAAATGGGTATGTCGTGATTGATTTAGCTTCTGTATATGATGGTAAACATATCGAGCCAGATGCTTCTTATGAATTTAGATTAAGATCAAGTGATGAGAATCCAACAGTCGATCGAATTGGCCATATTGCGTTAGTCCAAAGAATCGGAGATGAAGGAGCGGAAATCAATCGGCAAGTCATCTATGGAAAAGAACTGATACCAGATCCATCCGATACGCAGCCCCCATCTGTACCCGAAAATCTAGCTGTTTCAGATATTCAAGGAACACAAGTTACTTTGAGTTGGGAAGAATCAACAGACAATAATCAGGTGGCAGGTTATTACATCTATCGTGATGGTCAGCGTGTAGCACAAACAACTCATACTCGATATACAGATACAGGTTTGGAGACAAATACACCGTACACTTATACAGTCAGTGCATTTGACGCTTCTGGAAATGTATCTGAGAAAAGCTTGCCGATAACGATCACAACGGAAAGCGAAGACCCTGCTCCAGGATATGAAGAATGGAATCCAGAAAAAGCTTATGTCAAGGGAGACATCGTCACTTATCAAGGGAAAGTTTATCAGGCAAAGTGGTGGAATCAAGGAGAAGAACCAGGTTCTAATGAGTGGGGCGCATGGGAACTGATTGGTTAAATTTGCTGTTTATTTGAAAACACGGGGCTGTGACAAAATGTTTGTCGCAGCTCCTTTTTTGCGTACTTAAGCTGATTTTAAGTTTTGACCCTTAGTCTGGATCTACG
>OBLF01000379.1_pt1 | contig 50215 bp, 38 predicted proteins | sample 1519231 | NCBI WGS metagenome assembly OBLF01 (sample SAMEA2602895, study PRJEB22501) | metagenome | reverse complement strand
TAGGGCATGCGGTTGCGGTCAGTTGTGCTGCAGTCGACGCGCATTTGCAGGATGACGTCGTGAATGTTCTTGGGAAAACCTTCCAAGTCTTCCTCGACCGGCGTCCATGCCTGGTATTCCTGCCGATTTTCAGCGGAGATTTCGACACTCATTGTCATCCTCCTCGTTGCGTTTACTTCGTTGTTTTCGCTTCGGATTGCTGCCAGTTTATATCCAGCGGAGTTTCTTTGCAAACGAAAACAATGTTCGGGCGTGGCGCGTTTTCATTGTGATTTAAGGTTTTTCTCAGTTTCGTTGCTGTTCTATCGATTTATTCATGTCTTATTTTGCAATCGTTTGTTTTCTGATGCCGACGACTCTTTCCAAAATGAATAATTACCAAACAGACTCATCGTTCACTCCTACTCTGCTGATGTAACGTTCTTGCCTAAGTTGAATTCTTTAACGTTCAAACCATGCCTAACGATGTGCCGATCGAGAAGCGGCGAATCCGGTGATTCGAATCTCATCACCTGCAATCACGACACGCTCCGCACCGCACAGCGACTGACCGAGCGAGAACGCAAGCTTGCCTATGCCACACTGCTGATGCTGCCCGGCGCACCATTCATCTACTATGGCGACGAACTCGGCATGCGCTACCGCCCTCTCCCCTCCAAGGAGGGCGGATACACCCGCACCGGCAGCCGCACCCCCATGCAATGGGATGACGGGGCCAACCTCGGCTTCTCCCAGGCAGCCGCCGAAGCGCTGTACCTGCCGGTGGACCCCGCCGAAGACGCGCCAACCGTTGAACGGGCCATGGCGAACAAGGATTCGCTATGGCATACCATCCGGTCGGTGCTTACGCTGCGTGCAGACGAACCGGCATTGCATGCGTACTCCGGTTTCGACGTGCTCCGCGGCGAGGGCCGAGCATTCGCTTTCAGTCGATCCCGCGGGGATGAACGCATCGTCATCGCCGTCAATCCAGGGCGAGGCACCGAGCAAGGGTAGTTAAGACGGCTCCTCTGCCGTTCCTTGACCGCCGGCGCCGGACCGACCTACAAGGCGGACGGAGAGATTATCCTCCCCGCGCACTCCTTCATCATGAAAAAAAAACAGGATATCGCAAAAACAGGGGGGGGGGTCCCTCCGTTTACAAAAGGAATGGGATGGCCCCCGCCGCTTGGTATCAGCTGTTGTCAGCTCACAGACTCTCGTTGTACTTGCGTACCTTCAGCGTGCGGCGAGAACCATCGAGGTTCTCGGTGATAATACGCTTGAATGCACGATCGGCGTCCGCATGCCCGGCCAACCAGGGCTCCCCCAGCTCCACCAGCTTGGCGGGATCGGCATAGGACGGGTACAGTCCTACCAGCAGCGCCTCGGCCATATGGTAGGTCTTGTTCTCCCATATCCAGTCGGCGACCTCGAAGTACCGCTCGGCATACGGATCGGCCAGATCGGCACGCGGCGTACCAGCGAAACCACCGGCGATGGATTCAAGCTGCATATTGGTCAGATCGGCATTATGCAAAGCCTGATCCCACGCCCATGCCTTGGCCTCGGCAGTGCCCGCAGTGGCGCGGGCGCCAAGCGCGAATTCACGGTTCTCGGTGGTCTCGCGCTTCGCCAACTCGGCATCGATATATGCCTGGTCGATCGCGTTCACCTCGCTCAGGGCGCTGACGATGGTCCAACGCATGTTGTTGTCGATCTCAAGACCCTCAAGGGCGATGGACCCGTCAAGCAGTCCCTTGGCATTGGCCACGAACGCCTCATCGCCTTCCTTGCCGTACCCAAGGTATGCGGTGACCAGCTGGAACTGGTTGTCGGAGCCGGCCTCGGCATTGTTCGCCAACGACCACAGCTCATCGGCGACCTGCCTCAACACCGCATCACGGGAAGCCGGAGCGACATAATGGTGCGCGGCAGTGCTCATGCAGGCCAACGCATAACGGAATGTGGTCGATTCGGTTTCGCTGGCCAGCAGGCGCAGCGTCATGGCGACGAAACGCTCTGCCGGGAACTCGCCGTCACGCGTCATATCCCAGAAGGCAAGCCAGATGACCGCGCGGGCCAGGGCGTCATCGAAGCGCTGCAGATTATGCTCGGCGAAGGCAAGGCTCTCCTCGTCGAAACGGATCTTGGTATAGGTCAGGTCATCATCGTTGACCAGCAGCACCGCCGGGCGCTCCTTGCCGGCCACGCCTTCGACGACGGTGGTTTCGCCGTCCACATCCAACTCGACGCGATCGGTGCGCACGATCCTGCCGGTGGCCTTGTCCTCGTTGTAGAAGCCCAACGCCAGGCGATGCGGGCGCAGCACCGGGTAGTCGGCCGGAGCGGTTTGGGTCAGGGTGACGCCGGTCAGCTTGCCGTTTTCGGATTCGACATGCGCGGCGATGGTGTTGATGCTGGACTCCTCCAGCCACTTGGCGCTCCATGCCTTCAGATCGCGACCGGATGTGATCTCGAGTTCGTCGAGCAGATCGGACAGCGTGGCGTTGGAATAGGCGTGCTTGTCGAGATAGCTGTGAATGCCTTCGAAGAACTTGTCACGACCGACATAGGCCACCAGCTGCTTAAGCACGGACGCGCCCTTGGCATAGGTGATGCCATCGAAGTTCACGTATGTATCGTTGAGATCGTTGATCGGGGCGACAATCGGATGCGTGGTGTGCAGCTGGTCCTGACGCAGACCCCAGCTCTTCTCGCCGGAGCAGAACGTGGCCCACGCGTCCTTCCATTCGGTGGCCTCGGCAGTGGCCAGGGTGGAGGTGAATTCGGCGAAGGACTCGTTGAGCCACAGATCGTTCCACCACTTCATGGTCACATAATCGCCGAACCACATGTGGGCAAGCTCATGCAGCACCGTGACCACACGGCGTTCCGCATAGGCATCGGTCACCTTGGACTCGAACACATACTGATCGCGGATGGTGACCATGCCGATGTTCTCCATGGCGCCGGCATTGTATTCCGGCACGTAGATCTGGTCGTACTTGGCATACGGGTACGGCACACCCCAAGTCTTGGCATAGAAGGCGAAGCCCTTCTTGGTGATGTCGAACAGATAGTCGACATCCTTCTCGAATGCCTTGGCGAGCGCCTGACGGCAATACATGGCCATCGGCACGGTACGGCCGTCCTCGTTGCTGTATTCGGTATGCCATTCGGCATACGGACCAGCGCAGATGGCGGTGAGATAGGAGCTCATGACCGGAGTGCTTTCGAAGCTCCAGCGCTTCGTGCCCTCATTGGCATGATCGCCCATCGTGCCGTCCTGCGTGGTGCGGTCCAGCGTCTCGACCGAGCATACCGGCATATTGGACGTAACGATCCAGGACTGCGGGGCGACCACGGTGAAATCGAAAATGGCCTTCAGATCAGGCTGGTCGAACACCGTGTACACGCGGCGAGCATCCGGCACCTCGAACTGGGAGTACAGGTAGATGTTGCCGTCGGAAGGATCGACGGAACGGTGCAGACCCTCGCCGGTATTGGAATAACGGCATAGCGCCTTGACGATGACCTCGTTGTTCTCCTGAAGGCCGTCCAGCTCGATGCGGTCGTCGACAAACACCTTGGCCGGGTCGAGCGCAACGCCATTGAGCTCCACGGATTCAACCTCATCGGCGATAAGATCGAGGAACGTGGAGGAACCGGCCTTAGCCCCGAAGCTGATTCGGGTGACGCTACCGAAGGTCTTGCCTCCAACGGTCAGATCGAGATCGACGTAATAGTGGATGGGTGCTTCCACAATGGCCTTGCGCTCTTCGGCCTCAACACGGGTGAGGTTTGATCCGGGCATGCGACTCCTTTGTTATCTTTCTGTTCTGCGACTTATGCGCAGACGAAGCGGCATAACCGGATCGTCCGGTTATGCCGCTTCATTGCATTACTGACGTCTAGCTTACGTAGACCCCATGTCTTGCGCATTTCCCCTGCCGAAGGAGTACGCAAGAGAGGAAACGAAAAAGCGTCTTGACGCAGCATGCACTGCGCCAAGACGCGTAAACCCGCTATGGATATACGGTTTATGCCTGTAGGATCAGTCGCGGCCGATCAGCATGGCGTCATCCACATCCGTGGCGATGTCGGCCACAACCGGCACGATCATCGGCTTGCGGTGCAGCTGGCGCGCAACCCAGCTGCCCAGGGTGCGACGCATGATCTGCTGCAGCTTGTGCGTGTCCTTCGTGCCCGTCATCATCGCATCGTTCAACTGTTCGATGATCTGATGACGCACCTTGTCGAATTCGCTTTCGTCTTCGGCCACGGCGTTCAGGTAGATCTTCGGACCGGACACCACCTCGCGGGCATCGGTATCGACCACCACAAAGCTGGAGACGAAGCCCTCGGTACCGAGAATACGACGCTTCTCCAGCTCCTCGTCGGTCAGTTCGCCGACCGAATCGCCATCGACGTACACGTAGCCGCACGGCACGGAACCAACGACCGCCGCCTTGCCGTGGTACAGGTCCACCACGTCGCCGTCCTCGGCAAGCACCACGTTCTGCGGATCGACACCGGTCTTGACGGCGATCAGGCCGTTGGCGACCAGGTGGCGGTTCTCACCGTGGATCGGCATGGCGCACTTCGGCTTGACGATGTTGTACATGTACAGCAGTTCGCCCTCGTTGCAGTGGCCGGATACGTGCACGGCGGCGTTGTCACGGTTGACGACCTTCGCGCCGAGTTGCACCAGCTTGTTGATGACCTTGTACACGCCATGCTCGTTGCCCGGGATCAGGGAGCTGGCAAGAATGACGGTATCGAACTCGTTGATGTGGATGTCGCGGTGGTTGCCGTCGGCGATGCGCCCCAGAGCGGCCATCGGCTCGCCCTGCGAACCGGTGCACATGTAGACGAGCTTGTCGTCCTGAATGTCGTTGGCCTGCTTGAGATCCACCACGGTGTCTTCGGGGATGTGCAGGTAGCCGAGATCCGCCGCGATGGACATGTTGCGTACCATCGAACGGCCGACGAACACGACCTTGCGACCGTACTTGTGCGCGGCGTCGACCACCTGCTGCACGCGGTGCACATGGCTGGAGAAGCTGGCGACGATGATCTTGCGCGTAGCCTGGGCAAACGCCTGGTCAAGAGCCGGACCGATGGAGGTCTCCGGCTTGACGAAGCCGGGAACCTCGGCATTCGTGGAATCCATCATCAGCAGATCCACGCCCTTTTCGCCGATCTTGCCGAATTCGACCAGATCGGTGATGCGATGATCCAGCGGCAGCTGGTCAAGCTTGATATCGCCGGTATCGATCAGGGAGCCGGCCGGCGTCTTGACGTATACGGCCAACGCATCCGGAATGGAATGCGTGACGTTGACGAATTCAAGGTCGAACGGGCCGGCCTTGAGCTTGTCACGCCCGGTGACCTCGACCTTCGTCGGGTTGATGTGGTGCTCCTTGCACTTTGCCTCCGCAAAGGCAAGGGTGAGCTTGGAGCCGATCAGCGGGATATCCGGGCGAAGCCTAAGCAGGTACGGCACGCCGCCGATATGATCCTCATGACCATGCGTAAGCACCAGCGCCTCGACCTTGTCGAGACGATCCTTGATATAGCTGAAATCGGGAAGAATCAGATCGACGCCGGGCTGCTCCTCCTCCGGGAAGAGCACACCGCAGTCGATGAGCAGCAGGTGGCCGTTGTATTCGACCACGTTCATGTTGCGCCCGATCTCGCCCAGACCGCCAAGTGGCGTGATGCGCATCGAGCCCTTGCGATACTTCGGCGGGGCGATCAGCACCGCGTCCTGCTGGGGCGCGGTGGCCTGCGGTGCGCTCTTCGTGTTGCGACCACGGGTTCTCGACGCAGCACCACGGCGAGAGGTGCTCTTCTGGGATTGCGTGTCGTTGCTCTTGCGCGACGCCGAACCGCGGCGACGCGTGCTTTTCGTTGCTTTCTTTTCTTGTGCCATACTGAGGGACTATTCCTTATTTATTGAAGTGCTCCCGTACTCTTATGGGAGCGACAGTTGGAATCGTCCGGCTGTGCACGGCGAAACTCGAGGGATTGCCTCACAGCAATCCGGCGGCTAGCATGCCCGCCTTCGCTTTCTCGAGCTGTGCAGCATCCGGACCGATATTCGGCAGACGCATGGTGGTGCTGTCCAGTACGCCGCGCACCTTCAACGCGGCCTTGGCCATAACGGCCTGATAGCCATCACCGTTCATGGAATGGACAAGCGGCGCAAGTCGATTGGCCAGACGCTGCGCCTCATGAATATCGCCACGATCGAACGCATCGACCAAATCGGCCATCGGGCCAGAGGCCACATGTGCGATCACGGAGATAATGCCCACCGCACCGATGGAGAGGAACGGCAGGAACAGGCCGTCATCGCCGGAATCCCAGGCGAGCCCGGTACGCTGCTGCTTCTCGACGGCCGCGGCCAGATCGCCGGTGGCGTCCTTGACCGCCACAACATGATCCAACTCGGCGAGACGGTCATACGTCTCGACCTTGACTTTCAGACCGGTGCGGGAAGGCACATCATATACGATGATCGGCTTATCCGTATTCTCGTCCACGGCCTTGTAGTGGCCGACAACACCGGCCTGGCTCGGACGGGAATAATACGGCATGACCACGAGCACCGCATCGGCGCCCGCCTCCTGGGTCTGTTCCACCATGCGCACGGTGTGTGCGGTGTCGTTGGAGCCTGCGCCGGAAATCACCGGCACATCCACGACTTCCTTGACCGCGCGAACGAGGTCAACCTTCTCATCCATGTGAGTGACAGGCGATTCACCGGTCGTGCCGTTGACGACCAAGCCGTCTGCGCCATCCGCGACAAGCTGCTTGGCCAGTTTCTGCGCCGCTTCGAAATCGACGTCGCCATTGGGCTTCATCGGGGTAATCATCGCAGGAAGGATACGGCCGAACGGAGCCGGGTTCAAAAGGTGCATGTCACTCTCACTCATAGTTGACACGGTACTTCCCGCCACGGACTCTTGAAACCGTTTCGAGCATAAAAGTCACATTATGGAAATGTTTGTCCAGTGTCGCATGTTTCCCAAGCCACCGACACTCACCGGCACCTCACCGTCGGTAGTTTGGGAGAAACACAAACTACCGACGCTCACGGGTGACTCACCGTCAACAGTTTGGGAGGGAGAGCCGGATAGGGACAGAACCGGAGAAAGAGCGGACACGAAAACCGGAGAACAAGCAGGACCAAAACCGAAGATAAGAGAATAAGACAACGCCGGAAATACGGAAGCAGGTGCGAAACCTGAGATAAGGGAACGGGTCCGAAACCTGAAATCAGGAGACGGACCCGAGACGGAAGAAGAATCGCGATCACAGATCAAGGAAATTATCGAGGCCGATGGTCAGACCGGCGGGAGCGTCGGCAGCGAGCTTGCGCACGGCCAGCAGCACGCCCGGCATGAAGGAACCGCGGTCGAAGCTGTCGGCGCGAATCGTCAGCTGTTCGCCGGCATTGCCGAACAGCACCTCCTCATGGGCGTTCAGGCCGCGCAGACGTACGGCGTGCACATGGATGCCGTCGACCACCTGCCCACGGGAGCCGCCATCGGTTTCGGTGTTGTCCGGCACTTCGCCCAGGCCGGCGGCCTTGCGCGCCTCGGCGATGCCGTGCGCGGTGTGGATGGCGGTGCCGGACGGTGCGTCCACCTTGTTCGGATGATGCAGTTCGATGACCTCGGCGGATTCGAAGTATTTGGCGGCCTTGGTGGCGAAATAGTCGGCGAGCACCGCGGAGATGGCGAAGTTCGGCGCGATGAACACCTTCTGCGTGTCGGGGCGCGGACCGTCCGCGATGGCCTTGCGTACCTGAGCGAGCTTCTCATCGGTCCAACCGGTGGTACCGACCACGATATCCACGCCCTGTGCGATCAGCGCGAGCACGTTGCCCAAGCTGACGGACGGCACGGTGAATTCCACGACCACATCGGTATTAGCCGGTTCGATGCGCGTAAGATCGTCGCCCGCATCGAGCGCGAGCGCCAGCTGCATGTCTTCCGCGCCGTTCACCGCGTCGACCACATGCGAGCCCATACGTCCTTTGGCACCTACGACCGAAACCTGAATCATGTTGTCTCCTTACCTATGCGAAGGGCGGGAACCTGCACATGGAAGGTTCCCGCCCGAATTCCCGTCATAATGCGTATGCGTCCGAGATTAGCCGCGTTTGCGGACGATGGCCCAGCCGAGCAATGCGAACGGAATCGAGCACAGCACGAAGACCCATGGCAGCATAAGGCTGGTATTCGGCGTGGCATGGTCGAGCACGATGCCGGTGATCATGGAGCCGAAGGACGCGCCCACGGTGCCCGCGGTGGAAACCCATGACAGGCCTTCGGTCAACGATTCCTCGGGCACGGTCTCCTTCATCACCAGATTGCCGGAGGCGAATACCGGGGAAATGGTCAGACCGGTCAGGATCTCCACCAGTCCCATGACGATCAGATTGCCCATGCAGGCGTGGATGATCACGAATCCGACGGTCATGGCGGACAGGAACATCACCATGTGCGCCCACCGTGACCCGCTAAGCTCCCGGGAGCCGAATGCGAGCGCACCGATGCATGAGCCGACCGCCAGCATGGCGAGCTGCACGCCGAGCACGGAATCGAGGTGCAGCGACTTCATCACGGCGGTCATGGAGGTGTCGAACGCGGTGAAGCTCATGTTGAAGACGACGAATACGAGCAGCAACGGGATCACACCGGCATAGGTAAGCACGTTGCGTTTCTTCGCTGCGTCGCCGTTCTTCAGCTGCTGAAGACTGAGCCTGTCCGCGTTCGCGGCATGGAAGTTCCTGTCGCTTGCTTGAGCGGCGTCCACCTCGATGACATGGACCACGGGCGGCTGCGTGTTGTGCAGGGCGAAGAAGATGGTGCCGCCGATGGCGCTGGCTGCGGTCGGCACGAAGAGCTGCGAGACCGGGTGCACGGATGCCGCGAGGAATGCGGCGAGAATCGGCCCGAAGATGAACACGACCTCGTCGATGGCGGATTCCAATGCATAGGCGGTGTTGAGCAGCTCGTTGTTGCCGGTGCGGTCGAGCACATACGCCCAACGGGTGCGTACCAACGCCCCGAAGGAGAATTGGGTCAGTCCCATGACGATGGCCAACAGGAACAGCAGTGGGATGGGCACACGGACCAGAGCCGCGAATGCGAAGCCCAGCATGGCGACGATCTGCACGGCAAGTACGATCCTGCCGATCCTGCGCTGGCCGAACTTGTCGAACAGGCGCGCGTACAGCGGGGTGACGGCCGCAGTGGCAAGCACGTAGGCGGCACTCATGACGCCGGCGATCGTCCAATTGTCGTACAGGTGGTTCAGGGCGAGAATGATGCCCAACCCCATCATCGACATCGGCAGACGCGCCAATGCGCCCGACGCGCAGAACGCTTTTGCTCCGGGAATGGCGAACAATGCCGCGTACGGCGAGCGTCGTTTGCCGGAAGTCTCCGGCCCACCGCCTGATCGGATGCTCTGCGGCGTAGTTGTGGTGTCTGCCATCAGGCCTTCACCCGCCCACGGTAGATGAACATATCGCCGAACAACGGCTCTTTGCCGTCGACGACGGGCGTGCCTGCCAGCCGCTGCGCGATGCGTTCCAGTCCCTTGTGGTCGTAGAAGCTCACATCGCAATCGGAATCGGTATGCAGATAGAATGCATCCACGTCCCAGGCGGCCAGGTACCGCTGCATGCGATCCCAAAGCCCTCCTCCCACGCCGCAGCCGCGCACGTCAGGATTGACCACGAACAGTTCCAGTTCGCCCAGCGTGGTCTCGTTGGCCTTGCCTTCCCGCTCAAGATCGAGTTCCAGCGCGAACGCGTTCTTCAGCATGTCGAGACGTTTGGAGGCTTCGGGATTCGTGCGGATCATACGTTCGGTGACGGCCAGGTCGCCCGCGACGCCGAGCTCATCAAACTGGGGGCGTTCTCCGGCGACGCGGATGAGGGTGATGCCAGCGAGCGTGCCGTCAGCGGCGAATGCGGCGTTGGCGAATGTGGTCGGCTGCAGGTAGTGCAGCACGAAATACCGGGATATGAGCAGCGAGAACCTCGTACCCGCGAGCGCCCCATCCTGGGGCCAGGTGCGGTCGAACAGCTCGACCACGGCGTCCACATCCTTCCATGTGATGGGACGGTAGATGATGGTGTTCGGGTTGACGTCGGCAACTGTACCGGCGGATTTGGTTGCGTTGCTCGCAGCCATGGTGCACTCACTCCTTATTCGATGTTGCGTCCGGCACGTGCGCCCGCCCACACGTGCTGCGCGAGGGTAGCGGTCTTCCCGCAACGCGGCCCTCTGTGCGTTTCCCCTGAAGGCCTGCCATCCACATATGCGTGGCGGCTACGCTGCGTGTTCATACGGAATTCCGTAGCTCGACTCGGCAAGGGTCTTGTCTTGTCTGGCCTACGAACACTCGATTCGGTTCGAACAGGCACTTTCGATGCTAATGGAACGTGTCGATACCGCGGTTATCACGCCGCCTGCACGGCAAGCGCATCCCATCGGCTGTCGTTCGTCTCATCGATGTGGGGTTCAGTGGAATCGACGATCTGCGTGTGCAGCCGTTCCAACCGTTCGTCACGCGTCTTCGCGCCCAATTCGCATTCCCACACGTCGATGACACGCCATCCGCTCTCCAGCAATTGCCGGTGCTGCCTGCAATCGCGTTCACGATTACGCATCAGCTTCGCGTTCCAGAATTCGACGTTGGATTTCGGCATCGTCTGTTTGCCGCAGCTTTCGTGCATATGCCAGAAGCATCCGTTCACGAAGACGATCACATGGTATTTGGGCAGCACAATGTCGGGGTGGCCTGGATAGCGTTTGTCGTTCTTGCGAAATCGCAGGCCCTGACGGAACAGGTAGCTGCGGACCAGCACTTCGATCGTGGTGTCTTTGCCTCGAATATGCGACATGGTGTAGCTGCGGGTGCCACGCTCGTATTTTTCGGTTTTGCCCGCTTTGCCACCTGTTCTGCCAGCCGACCGGCGGGTCGAGCGCCCGCTCCTCTTACCTGTGTTCCCGTTTGCCACGCCTACGAGTGTAGCCATGCCCATGCCACAGCTCCACGCCACCAAGTACCCTGAAAGGCATGAAGCTTACTGATATTTCTCCCGCAATCGCACTCACCCCTCTTGACGGCCGTTATCACAACGCCACCGCCCCGCTTGTCGAATATCTGAGCGAGCCTGCGCTCAACCGCGAACGCATGCGCGTGGAAGTGGAATGGATGATTCTGCTGGCCAATGGCTTCGAAGGCAACGGCAATCAGCCGATCGTCGACGGCGTCAAGCCGTTCACCGAGGCGGAGAAGGACTATCTGCGTTCCATCCCCGAGAACTTCGGCGCCGCGGGCATCGCACAGCATGCCGCGCACGAGGCGGTCACCCACCATGATGTGAAGGCCGTGGAATACTATATCGACGACCTCATCGACGCCGCCCCGGCAGAGTTCACTAATATCAACGAGCGTCTCAAGACCCTGGTGCATTTCGCCTGCACCTCCGAAGACATCAACAATCTTTCCACCGCACGCTGCGTCAAGAACGCCATGGAACAGGTGTGGACCCCGGCGTTCAAGGAGATCATCGACCACCTCGCCGAAAAGGCCGAGGAGAACAAGGACAAGGCGCTGCTGTCCCTGACCCACGGCCAGCCGGCCACCCCGACCACGCTCGGCAAGGAACTCGCCGTATACGTGTACCGACTGAACCGTCAGCTCAAGCACATCGAAAGCCAGGAGTATCTGGGCAAGATCAACGGCGCAACCGGCACCTTCGGCGCCCACCTGGCCGCATGCCCGAACGTGGATTGGATCGCGGTCTCCCGCGAGTTCGTGGAGAACCGCATGGGCCTGACCTGGAACCCGCTGACCACGCAGATCGAAAGCCACGACTGGCAGGCCGAACTGTATTCCACCGTCTCCCACGCCAACCGCATCATGCATAACCTGTGCGTGGACGTGTGGATGTACATCTCCCGCGGCGTGTTCGCGCAGATTCCGGTGAAGGGCGCAACCGGTTCGTCCACCATGCCGCACAAGGTGAACCCGATCCGTTTCGAGAACGCCGAAGCGAACTTCGAGATCTCCTGTTCCCTGCTCGACACGCTGTCCGCCACACTGGTGGAATCCCGTTGGCAGCGAGACCTGACCGACTCCACCACCCAGCGCAACATCGGTTCCGCGCTCGGCTACAGCCAGCTGGCCCTGTACAACCTGATGGGCGGCCTGAAGTCCATTCATCCGAACGATATCGTCATCGAGCGTGAGCTTGACACCAACTGGGAAGTGCTCGGCGAGCCGATTCAGACCGCCATGCGCGCCTGCGAGCTCAAGGGTCTGCCGGGCATGGAGAAGCCTTATGAAAAGGTCAAGGAGCTTATGCGCGGTCATGAGATCAGCAAGGAAGCCGTCGAAGCGTTCATCGACCAGCAGTCCTTCGACGACGAAACCGCGGCACGACTCAAGGCTTTGACCCCCGCCACCTACACCGGATGGGCCAACAAGCTGGTCGCCTTCGACCGCTAATCCTATGTTCAATGGCCGATGTTGACGGCGATCTTCCGGTCGTCGTCAACATCGGCCATCCATTTTTCTTCCGCAACCATAGTCATAGTCAGGAACTGCACGCATGACGGATAGGACGGACATGCATATCGATGACGTTGCCCCCAAACGCACCCATGATTTCGGCGATTTGACACGTGCCGCGCTATCACTCGTCGGCGCGGTCATAGTCATGGTGTTCGCCGTGTACATGGGCGGTATCACCAGCGGCGTGGAGGCCGACGTACACACCGCGGCACAGGCCATCAACTGGCTTGCCGACATTCCCTCCTCCGTATTGCAGCAGCTTGCCACCGTCATCATCGTCGTGACCGTGCTCATCCAGCTGATGCTCGCCCGCGAATGGCTTGTCACGCTTACCGCCATCGCCGGCATGCTCGCCGGATATCTTGCGGCTTGGGGACTGTCCATACTGATATGCACAACGAATAGGATGCTCGCGATTTCGGTGGTTTCCGCCACTACGCTGTTGGACTCGGGACTGCTGCCTGGCATCTATACCGCCATGGCGGCTTTCCTGACCACGGCCGGCCCGCGCCGCATCCGATCGTCGGTGAAATGGGGATGGAACATCCTGTATGCCACGGCCGCGCTTATGGTGATGCTGTCCTGGCATTCGGTCAGCGGCGTGCTGGTGGCGTTCTTCGCCGGCAGGGCGCTTGGCATGATCATCCGCTTCGCGGTCGGCACGCGCAGCACCGGCATCTGGGGCGAGGAACTGGTGAACGCGCTGCAGGACATCGGTCTCGATGTCGCCACACTGACACGCAATCAGGAACTGCATGCCCGCGTTCGTTCGCTCAACGCATCGCTGGACGACGACCTGGTGGAGGGATCGCGCATCTACGATATGCGCACCACAAGCGGCAAACGATATGTGGTTTCCGTACTCGACGCGCAAACGCACACCGCCGGCTATCTCAAGCAATTGTGGGATTGGCTGCGTTTCACCGGCATCGCCACCCGCCGAGACCGCAACGTCTGCGACACCGTGCAGCATCATTTCGCCATGCTGCTGGCCCTGAGCGCGGCCGGCCTTCCCGCCATGGCACCGTATGGCGTGGCGGACACCGAGGAATCGGCGGTTCTGGTGCTTGACGCGCACACCGGTGAACGCCCGACGAATCTGAACATTCTCACCCGCGACGACGCCGTCGAGTACATGCGTTTTCTGGATGTGGCGAATAGGCGCGGCTATACGCATCGTCGTATCACGCCCGATACACTTGCCCGGCTGGATGGCGGCATTCCCGTTATCGCAGGCTGGCATAACGGTGACAGCGGATCGTCAGGCGCCAATATCGCACTTGACAAAGTGCAGCTGCTCGCCCTGTTCGCGGCGCTGATCGGCGTGGACGACGCCTTAAGCGCCGCCCGCGAGGTCTGGGGTGAGCAAACGCTTCTGCAGATCGCCCCCTTCCTGCAGAAAGTCGCCATCCCCTCCCCCACCCGCGCCTTGGACTCCTGGGACAAGCAGCTGCTGAAGACACTGCAGACCTCCATCACCGCCATGGCCGACGACGAGCAGAACGATGTTCCCGAATCGGTGACGCTGGCACGATTCTCCTGGCGATCCATGCTGACCATGCTGCTGGTCATCGTCGCCGTGGTCGTAGTGTTCACCCAGCTCAAGCCGGAAGAGATTGTCGCCGCATTGCGTAACGCCAATCCCACCATGGCTCTGATATGCCTTGCGTTCGGCTTGTGCAGCTGGATCGGCTCGTCGGTTTCACTGGGTGCGCTGGTCGAACGCGGCAAACGCCGCCCGCTTGGCATATTCATGAGCCAGGTGGCGGGCGGCTTCGCCACGGTATCGATGCCGGCCGGCGTGGGTCCGGCCTTCGTGAACCTGCAGTTCCTGCGCAAATCCGGTTACCGGAATACGACCGCCACCGCCATTATGAGCGCGGTGATGGCTGTTTATTATCTTGCGTACTTCATGCTGCTGATCGCCATCGGACTGTTTACCGGCAAGCACACGTTGTCCGGTACGATACCCACGAACACCCTGGTGATCGTGCTGGGTGCCGTCGGCGCGGTGCTGGCCATCGCCATGATGATCCCGCCGTTGCGCCACATGATCATGCAACGGCTTGTGCCTGTAGCGAAAAAATATTTCACCCAACTGCTCAACGTGCTGAATCAACCGGCCGAGCTCGCCGTCAGCATCTGCGGCGGACTCGTACAGAACATCACCACCGGACTGGCGTTCTGGTCGGCATTGCTCGCGTTCGGCGTGCATATGAACCCCGTCGAGACGATTTTCGTGTTCATGCTCGCCTACGCGCTCGGCTCCGCCGTCCCCACCCCGGGCGGTCTTGGAGGCGTCGAAGCGGCGCTTACCTTCGCGTTCGTCGCAGTAGGCGTACCCCAGGGCGTGGCGTTGTCGGCCACGCTGCTGCATCGCGTGGTGTTCTACTGGCTGCGCATACCGCTGGGAGCATTGGCCATGCAATGGCTGAACCGGCATAATCTCGTCTAGCGTCGTCCTTGATTCGTTCCAATATGCCGAACTTGTCACACAAGTCCCACATTTTTGCCCAAAACGGGGAGAAAACACGGAAAAACGTTGTCATAATGCGGTATTTGGCGGGTTCGTGCGCTAATATCTTACATATCACAAACGGATGCGCTCCTGGCGGAGTCATCCCCGGATAAAGAAGGACACTTATGGCATACAACAAGTCTGATCTCGTCTCGAAGATTGCTCAGAAGTCCAACCTGACCAAGGCTCAGGCTGAAGCTGCCGTCAATGCTTTCCAGGATGTGTTCGTCGAGGCTATGAAGTCCGGCGAAGGCCTGAAGCTGACCGGTCTGTTCTCCGCTGAGCGTGTCAAGCGTGCCGCTCGTACCGGCCGCAACCCGCGCACCGGCGAGACCATCGAGATCCCGGCCACCTACGGTGTGCGTATCTCCGCTGGCTCCCTGCTGAAGAAGGCCGTCACCGAGAAGTGATCTCTCAGCGCATATAGCTGCATATACGGAAAGCCCCGACCACTGATGGTCGGGGCTTTCTTGGTTATGCTCGTGCATTCACTTATCCGCCCTAACAGTGCCGTTCCTGAACTGCGGACTCCTATTCATCGACGGGCAATGCGGCCATCAATGCCTTGAAATCCGGCGTGGGAGCTGTGCTGAAGGGGTCAAGCAGCACCGCTTCGCGCCGTACGGGACTGGTCAGCGTGAACGTGGTCCAATCACAGGAATACTGCGCGTTCGCCCGTTGCGCGGCGTCGATGAACATTCCACGCAACGCGGCGCGGGTGCCCTGCGGAGCACGGTCGATGGCCTGATCGGCACGCCGCCGTTCGACGATCTCACGCAGCTGCCCGTGGGCGACAAGCGAATCATACAACCGCCCGTTGGCCACATCATGGTATTCCAATTCAAGCCGTTGCAAGCCGGCATGCGAAATCCGCGGGTCACGGCGACGCATGGCCTGGGCAAGACGATATTTCATCGCCCAGTCCACACGATCCGCCAACACCGCGATATTCCCCTGCTCCAATGCGTTCAACGCCCACTGCCAGGCGTCAAGAACCTCTTCTGGCGATGTCTGCGGCATGCCTGCTGCGATACTCTCGCCATGATTGCGCACAAACGCTTCGACCACGTCGAAATACCGCCGCTGAATCTGCAACGCCGTAAGCTGCGATTCATCGCCGTTCGACTCATTGCCACCGCCTACCGCAAGGCATGCCTGACGATCGTCAAGAAAACGACTCACCGTACGATTCGCCGCCGCGGCATCCGCCAGGGCAAGCCCCTCGAACCCAGAAGGAACACCGCGGCGTACCGCATCCTCGATAACGCATAGCACCAGATGCGTGGTGGCGAGCTTCACCCACGTTGCCCACTGGGAACGATTGGAATCGCCAATAATCACATGAAGACGACGGTAGGATTCGGGATCGGCATGCGCCTCATCCCGCGTGTTGATCATCGGACGTGCACGCGTCGTGGCGGACGAGACAGCCTCATCAAGGAAATCGGCGCGTTGCGTGATCTGAAAGCCCGACTCGGCGAACCTGCCGGCCCCCGTATACAACTGCCGGGTGATGAGGAAGGGCAACAGCTGATCCTCGATCAGTTCAAGCTTGACGAATCGGCGTACCAGATAATTCTCATGGCAGCCGAACGCATGCCCCGCGGAATCGACGTTGTTCTTGAACACATGGATCGTGGCGCGATCACCATGGCCGGCACGCAGACGCTGCTGCGCCCCGCCGGCCAGATGCCGCATAATGCGCTCCCCTGCCAGATCCTGCAGCAACGCATCCTTGGGATCGAGCGCTTCGGCAGTGGCATATTCGGGGTGGGAGCCTACATCCAGATACAGCCGCGACCCATTGGTCAGATATGTGTTGGTGGAACGCGCCTTCGACACAACCGGCTGAAACATCGTCATGGCCACCTGCCCCGCATCCACGGCATGATCGGCGCCGGTGACGGATACGCCGTATTCGGTTTCGATACCGAAGATACGGCCGAAATCATTACGCATTCCCGTATCGGCATGCATGGCGCGGGTGCTGCTGTCACGCAGCTGAGGCATTATTCGCCGCCTTTTTGCACAAAGCTGGAAACATAGTCTTCGGCGCTGGTCTCCAACGTCGAGGCGATATCGTCCAGCACGGAATCGAGTACGTCGAAATCCTCATTCTGCTGGGCATCGACGCTTGCCGCCGTCTGCTCCTCGTCGGCGGACCGGCTGGCTTCCTGCCGCTGCTGCTGGAATTGCTGAGGCATAATCGTCACGCTCCTTGCTGTTGGATGAGAATGGGCTTGAGTTCGCGGTCGATCAGGCCGTTGGTGCATACGATGTCGTTGTTCTGACGCCAGTGGATGTCGCCGCCGTCCCAACGGTGCAACGCCCCCTGCGCCTCCCATACCACCACTGCGGCGGCGGAAATGGCCGGCACGTCCCATTCATGAAGTTCCGGCTCGAAGTACGCGTCATAGGTGCCGTCGGCAACCTTGCACAGATCAAGCGATGCGGGGCCGACACGCTTGACGTCGGCGGGATGGTGATCGGCCAACGCGCCCACCGTGCCCAGTGCACGATTCGATTCGCCGGGCATATAGGACATGCCGAAGCTCACTACGGCGCCATCCAGTGTGGGAGTGACGGAGGGAACGACCTTCTCGCGCTTCTCGCCCAGTTGGGTGTTACGAATGCGCACCGCGCCACCGCCACGCACCGCCACATAGGTCTCCCCCAACGCCGGCGCATGGACGATACCGAGAATCGGCTGGGCCGAGCCGAACTCGTTGAATTCGAACAGGGAGACGGTGATGGCCCATTCGCTCATATTGCGCAGGTAGTTGATCGCGCCGTCAAGTTTGCCGACGCACCAATAGCGCTGCCACGGACGGCTCTCCGCCGGGCGCGTCTGCCAGAAACCGTCGAAATGCTCGATATCCGCAAGCCTGCCGGAAACATACCGCAGCAAACGCCCGTCGACGTCTCCAACGAAACACCGACCGTCCTCACCTCGCGTGGGGACGGTGCCGTGTGAATTCAACTGATCCTGCAACGCATGGACTCCGGCGGCCTTAACCGCCTCGACGACCTTCATCGCCAGTTCTCGTAGATTCTCTTGTGTCATAGTGTCTCATTCTAACTACGCCCGGCGATTGCATCGAGCGTCTGAGCCGCGCTATTCGCCTGTTCCAGCAGCTGCGCGGTTTCAGCCTGCGTGAACCGCAGCGGATCGGACATGTCGAGGGAAACCAGATCACATTGCCTGAACCCCGTGGACTGCGCGGCCGAGGCATTGCCATATGTCGCATCAAGCTCGTTACGCAGCGAATCCGCCGTACGCACGGTGATATGCGACCAACTGGCCGCCACGATCTCGGCAGGGAAACGCCTCACGAGTTCGGCACGCAGCCAGGCACGCGTGGTCTGCGGCGCCGCGGATGCGGCTTGGCCGAGCTGCTGGTCGGTGACCATGCGTTCGGTTTGCGATTCGACCTTGGCGTAGATGGAGCGAACCGGATCGAGCGCCGCCCAGCTCAGGTCGATGGCCGCCAATCGTGGATCGTTCCATGCGGCGTTGCCGAGCCTGCGCCGCATCTTTTCCAACAGCTGCCATTTGAGCAGCCATTCGATGCGCCCGGCCTCATCGCGCATGGCGAGACGCTCGCCTGCGCTGGCGTGGCGGATCGCAGCAGTATCGGCGAGCGCCTGCCCCCACATGGCCATGATATTGCGCGTCTGGCGGTCCTCCCACGCCGGTTCGCCCGCGGTGTCGGTGCCGAGCACAATCGCCGCTACCGCATATACTGCGGCCCGCAACCGCACCTGCATCTGCCATGCGGTGGTGGTTCCGCCCTGTTCCAAGGCGAGTTCGGCGTTCAGACTCAGATCATGCGATACCGTGTGCATGGCTCCGACCGGATCGGCAAGACGCAGCCCCTCGATAAGCCCGCGCATGTCGAAGTCTGCCTCTTCGGCATGCTCAAGCGCCCACAGCAGCATGCTGGTGGCACCAAGTTTGAGCACCTGCGGCGTCTCCATGCGATTGGCATCGCCCACGATCACATGGAGCCTGCGGTATTCGCCGGTGGAATGCGATTCGTCGCGCGTGTTGATGATGGGACGGTCGAACGTCGTTTGCAGGCCGATTTTGGCGTGAATGTAGTCGGCACGTTGGCTGAGCTGATACCCCGCGGTCTCACTGTGCTCGCCTATGCCGACGCGCCCCGACCCGGCCCAGATCTGACGTGAGACGAAATGGGCGGTCATCAGCCCCGCCACATCGTCGAACGGTACGGATCGGCGCATCATATAGTTCTCATGCGTGCCCCAGCTGGCGCCTTTGCCGTCGACATTATTGCGATGCAGCACTACTGTATGGCCGGTGATGTGGCTGGCCTGGCGGGCGGCGGCAAGCATGAGCCGGTCGCCGGCATGGTCGTAGGCCACGGTTTCGAACGGGTCGATGGTTTCCGGCGCGGAATATTCCGGGTGCGCGTGGTCGACGTAGATGCGCCCGCCGTTGGGAGCGATGACATTGGTGATATTGAGCTGCGGGGCGTCGGTAAGCATATCCGGTCTGGCCGCGGCTCGATCGAGACGTGTGCCGCGCGCATCGTTGACCGGGTCCTCCTGCCGGTAATCCCAGCGGATATGCCGTTGTTCGGCGCTGGCCGCGGCCCCCACCACGTCGAATGACAATTGCACGGGCTGGTAATGCGACGTGCCGGCCTGCGAGACCGCGTACTCCGTTTCCGTGCCCATCACACGCAACACACTCATAGTCGTTCCTCCTGGCTTATGTTTGGTTCCACCTGCTGCACGCGTCATTCCGTTTGCGCGGCAACGGGGCGGATGGCGACGATGCTTCCCGTTTCGAACCCGTTGACGCGGCTCCACTGCTCCGGGTCGCTGTCCAGCAGCGAATCGCGGGTTTCGGCGAATTCGTCCTCGACCGCCAAGGCGAGCAGATCGGCGTTCAGCGCAACCTGCCTGCCCGTACCGATCGAGGCTTTGACCGCACGTGTCTTGGCTCGATCGACGATGTTCTTCAGACTTGCGCCGGACACCACATCGGCAAGGAACAGACCTCGCCAACGCCCGTTCATGTCACGCACCTCCGCAAGCTGGCGTCGCAATGTTCTAGACATGATATCGTGCACGAGAACGCTGGCGAGCGCGGAGGCATCCGTTCCCTGCTGCAATGGCAGATCGTCGGTAAGGTAGTGCCGTACGATCGCCACCGCCGATTCCGCGGATGGCCTGTCGATGCGAATCTTCACGTCCAACCGTCCGGCACGCAATACGGCCGGATCGATCATGTCCACACGGTTCGAGGCGCCGATCACCATTACGTTGTCCAAGGATTCCACGCCGTCAAGCTCGGTGAGGAACTGCGGCACGATCGTGGTCTCCACATCGGACGAGACACCGGATCCGCGTGTTCGCAGCAGCGAATCCATTTCGTCGATGAACACCACCACCGGGCGGCCGTCCGCCGCACGTTCGCGGGCTCGCGCAAAGATCAGACGAATCAGGCGTTCCGATTCGCCCACATATTTGTTCAAGAGCTCCGGCCCCTTGACGGAGAGGAACACGCCGCCGCCCGCACCGGATTCCTCGGCCAACGCATGCGCCACGGCTTTGGCGATCAGCGTCTTGCCGTTGCCCGGAGGCCCGTACAACAGCACGCCCTTCGGCGCACGCAGATGGTAGCGGTTGAACAGCTCCCGATGCGTGAACGGCAGTTGCACCGCATCGCGGATACGCTCGATCTGGCTGTCAAGGCCGCCGATGTCCGCGAACGTGACATCCGGCACCTCTTCAAGCACCAGGTCGAGATCATCCTCCTGAGGCAGCACCGCCACCGCCAGGCGCGCAGATGGATCCACAACGACACGCTGGCCGTTGGCCAAGTGCATCACGGCCAATTCGGAGGAGCGGCGCACCACGCTCAGGGAGCCGCTGGCATCGGAGACGAGCAGTCTACCGTCATCGAACACCTGGGCGATGGTACGTACCATGCCCACGGTATCGGCTCCGCGCTGATCGACCACTACCATCGACTCGTTCAAGAGCACGGTACTGCCGGCCGCCAAACGCGCCGCATTGAAGTTGGCCGCGACCGGCACGATCATACGTCGCGTGCCGGCGATCACCTCGGCGGAAGCATGCTGAACGCCGTATTCGTCGGTACGGCATGAATCGACACGCACCATGGTGGCGAAGGTCATGGGCGGCTGGGCGAGCTGGGCGAGCTGGGCGCGGGCCTTGTTCAGCTCCTTGCCCGCACGATTCAGCGCCTCGGCCAACGCATGGTTCTTGGCCATGAGCTGGTCGTTCGCCTGCGCGAGCGCTTCGGCGGATTCGCGTGGAGCATCCGCATTCCGTTCAACCATGAGCACACCTTTCCGTCAAATGCCAGCACCGCCTGCCATGAGTCGTTGCATCCGCTGCTCTCTACAGTTCTCTACAGTAAGGCCTTCAGTCGTTCTCCACCCGTGTTTGTCCCAGCGTTTTTCCACAATCGAAAGCATGACTGCACCCGTCTCACCCGTTCGTACCATATCCGACGCGCCATCGCTGAGCCGCCCAGGCCTATTGGTGATGGATGTCGATTCCACGTTGATCGACGAGGAAGTGATCGACGAATTGGGTGAGGCCGCAGGTTGCGGCGAACGCATCGCCGCGGTGACCGAGCGTGCGATGCGCGGCGAATTGGATTTTCGCGAGGCGTTGCGTGCGCGCGTGGCATTGCTGAAGGGGCTGCCGGTTCGCGTATTCGACGAGGTGTACCAGCGTATTCATTTCACCAATGGCGCCCACGAGCTCATCGATACGTTGCACGCTCATGGATGGCATGTCGGCGTGGTATCGGGCGGTTTCCACGAAGTGGTGGACCGTTTGGCGGACGATGCGCATATCGACTATCGGCTGGCGAACCGTTTGGAGGTCCGCGACGGCCTGCTGACCGGCAATGTGCTGGGTGAGATCGTGACCAAACAGGTGAAGCTGGATTCCCTGCATGCGTGGGCGGACGAGCTGGGATTGCCGATGAGCCAGACCGTGGCCATGGGCGACGGGGCGAACGACATCCCAATGATCATGGAGGCCGGTCTTGGCATCGCGTTCTGCGCCAAACCCAAGACGCGCGAAGCGGCTCCCGCTGCGATTACCACGCGCGACCTGCGTCTGGTACTTGATTTTCTCCGATAAACGCTGGTCTACCATCCCGGGCCACGCCTGACGCCTCTATTGTGTTCGGCACTGGCGGTCAGGCACTGTCGTGTCCGGCATTGCCTGACCGCCGGCCGAACACGATACGGAACGTGTAGAAGCGCCTGCTGGGGTGAACGAATCGGCGACCTTAGTCAAGATAGGCGTCGTCGGCCAGACGCGCGCCACGCGCCCAGTCGGCGGCACGCATGGCCTTCTTGCCCTGGGCCTTGACCTCGAGCAGTTCCAACGGCGTACTGCCGGTACCCATCCATACGTTCTTCTTGCCTGTCAGCAGCCTGCCCGGCTCCAACGCCGACGGCACATTGGGGCGCTGCATATCCGCAGGCTGCGCACGCAGCACATGCAGCGTAATCGACTCGGACGCGTCGCCGGAAACATGCAGGTTCATCCAGGCACCCGGATTGGGGGTGCATGCCCGAATCTGACGGTCGATCGACTCGACCGCATCATGTACCGCAACATGCGCATCCTCCACGCTGATCTTATGCGCGTATTCGGCCTGCTCATGGGCTTGCGGAACGAATCGTGCGGTGCCGTCGCCGACCCTGGCCAACGCATCCACATACATCGGCGCGCCTTCGAGCGCCAAACGATCAAGCAGCTCGCCGGAGGTTTCCCGGCCGGTCAGCGCAACGCTCATCGAAGCGATCACCGGGCCGTCGTCCAATCCCTCCCCCACTTTGAACACGTCCGCGCCGGTAGTGGCATCGCCGGCCCAAATGGCACGCTGCACGGGGGCTGCGCCACGCCACTTCGGCAAATTGGAAAAATGCAGGTTGTACCAGCCTAACGGCACCGCGTCAAGCACAGCTTTGGGCAGAATATTGCCGTAGGCGATCACCGCCGCGATATCGGCCTGCACACCGGCGAGCGCATCAAGGAATTCCTGGCTGCGCGGCTTGTCGGTGAATACGGGGATACCGAGTTCGACGGCGGTGGCCTTCACCGGGCTCGGTGCAAGCTTGCGGCCACGGCCGGTAGGCGCGTCCGGGCGGGTGAGTACGCCCACCACCTCGAAACGCGGATCAGCGGCGAATGCGCGCAGCGACGGCACGGCAACGTCGGGGGTTCCCGCAAACAGCAGTCTCAATGTCATGATGCCTCCTTGATTCCTTTCCGATACAGCTATTGGACGTCGGGGATGCCGACGCCGTTCGAGATAAGCAGCTCGCGCAGCTTCACCGGGTCACGGAACCGGATGCCACGGATGCCTACGGCATTCGCGCCCACGATGTTCATCGCCTTGTCATCCACGAACACCGCACCTTGAGCGCCGATGCCGAACTCCTCAAGCGCCTTTCTGTAGATCGCGCTGTCTGGTTTGCGAAGACGCACATACCCCGATACCACTTTGCCGTCCAACTGTCGCAGGATCGGCGTGGTGCGCTCCGCGATCGGGAACAGCTCCTTCTCCCAGTTCGACAGTCCCCACACACCGATGCCGGCCGCCTTCAGATCATTGAGCAGCACACGGGCGCCTGGCACGACACCTGTCAGGGAATCCTCGAAATTCTCCAAATAGTATGCAAGAATGTCGGCCCATTTATCGCCATGGGTCCGGCGCATCCAGGCAATGCCCTCCTGTGGCGTGGCACCGGCATCCATACGGTCGTTGGCGTCGTAGAAACCCGAAATGTCGTTGTCGAGGAACTGTTCGATGGTCGCCGCGCTGTAGCGGGGAATCAGCACCGCCGCAGGATCCCAGTACAGCAGCACATTGCCGAAGTCGAAAATCACATCGGTGATCGGCTTGCCCGCATTCGCGGCAGCCTCGCCTTGCGCCATTATCGTGTCATATTCCATGTCGGGCTCTCCGGGCCAACCTTTCATCATCCGCTCCTTGCCTCGTGGCTTTCGTTCCTATCGGCATGGCTCCCCGCGCACGCCCGCTCCGGGGAGCCATGCACCGCCTTCAATTATGCCGCACAGCCGCATCATAGCCGATTAGATGAGATCCTTCGGATCGAGTTGGAATCGCAGTTCGCCGAACTCCCGTGACGCGACATGCCGTGCGACCTCATGCTTCAGCCGTCTTGCCAATTCCTCGCGACGCGCATACGGTACACGCACCACGGCTTTGACACGATCGGCCGTCGCCTCCAATTCGCGTGCGTTCAACGTGCGCGGCTGCGCGATCGGCACCGGGCCGAGCAGTCCCGGCCATTGCTCGCCGAAGCTCACAGCCGTCTCATCCATGCCGTTGCCGTCGCCGGCGTTTCTGGTACCGGACGGGCTCATGGAGATCGCGCCCTGATCGAATCCATGTCGTGACCCTTGCGGTGCCGGGCATAATTCCATGTCGCCGCCAATCACACCGATATGTTCCAAAGCGGTGCGCACCGCATCGTCACGTCCCCACACGCATGCCACCGACACCGCCGGCGGCATACCGGTACTGCACCGCTCCTGCAGTTCCCGCTCGGCGAGAATGGAGGAATCCCACACCATCAGCGATTGCGCAATGGCCGGATAGGTTTCACCGATAAGCAGCACCTGACCGCCACGGGTACGCGGTGCGCACATCGATGCCACACGCATCCAGGTGGCAAGCGTATCCACACGCGCATCCAATCCGGGCTTGTAGAGGCTGTTCCACGCGTCGAGAATGGCGACGGAGGCGTATTCGCCCTGCGCATCCCCCTCATCATCGGACTTGACACGCACATGTGGTTCGGCGCCTGGAGTCGCGATGACGATAACCGGCCTGTTATCGATGGTCTCGATCGGACCGTGCGGCTGGCTGGGACTGGACAGCACGACCGGAACGCCACGGAACAGGCCTCGCAGTTCCTCAGCCGTTCCGGTCGCTCCGACATGCACCACGCGCAGGCGCTCGCCATGGCAGTTCGGGCATGTCCAGTTCAGTGCGGCGAACCCACACCACCGGCAGCGCGGCGCATTGGAGCCACGAACACGTTGCAACGGGCCGGTGCAGCGGGCGCAGCGAGCCTGTCGCAGGCATTTCGGATTCGCGCAGCTCAACGCTTCGGCCACGCCATCGGCCGGTATGGAGAACAGCACCGGCCCGGATTGCAGCGCCTGACGAATATTGTTGACTGCGGTATGCGGCACGCGAGCGCCGATCGAAGGATCGGCAAGACGTACAAGTTCGTCACGGTTCAGCCAACGCACCCATGGGCAGGCATCCTTCAGCACGCTGGGCAGCGGCCGTATCGCCCGGCTGGGGCCGCTGACCGCGCTGCTGGCGTCCACGCCGCCATAACGCCCGCCTTTGCCGCAGTCGATTTCCCATTGGCTTAACGGGCTACGAGCATTGGCGAGCGCCACGAACACGCCGCCGTGCAGTCTGGCGCGCAAACGCATCACGCCACGAGCCTGAGCGTAAGGCACCATGCCGTCGGCCTGTTGGTAGGCGGCGTCATCCATCACTGCGAACAGTGCCGGCCCCTCCACCGGCGCATACATGGCAGCACGCGTACCGATCACGCATTGCACGGCACCTGTGGCAATGGCCAGCCACGCCCGGTATCGGTCCGCCGGCGGCAATGCTGCGGTAAGCACCGCGACGTCCCCCGTCCAGCCACCGGTTTGCGACCCATTGCCTGCGAACTTCCGCAGGCCAAGCGCTTCCAATTCCCGCATCATGGCATCGGTTTCACGGGCATCCGGAAGCACCACCACCGCGGCATGCCCCGCCATCAGCGATTCCGCAGCCATCCATGCCAGTGCGCTGGCCGCACGGCGCATACCCGGCAACGGGTCGACGATGAAGGAGGCGAATGCGGTGCCGTGCAATGCTGATCGTAGATCACGGATACCGGCGTCGTATGAACCTGCCAACCGTTCGAACGCCGACCCGGCGGGTTGCCCCAATCGTTGGACTATGCCGCCAGCGCGATGGAACGGCGCCACCAAGCGCTGCTCCTTCTCCACCTTCGCCACGCGAGGCGGAATCGCCAGGCGCAGAATATTGGCGCGGGTACCGCCGTATGCTTCGGCAATGGCGGCAATATCGCGCCGCAACGATTCGGATACGCGCACTCCCCCGACGAACACGCGTTCCACGTAGCGCAATGATGCGGCGGCGACATCGCTGCTGTCCGTTCGCTCCCAGATAATGCCGTTCACACGCTGCCCGCCGAACCGCACACGCACCATCGCGCCAGGCTGGGCCTGGGCGGAATCCTTCTCGTCGATGAGATAGTCGAAGGTCTGCCCCAAGTGCGCCGCCTGGATATCAAGCACCACGCGCACGATCGGTTTGCTTTCGGCCTTGCTGTGCCTGGATGCGCGTGAACGGCGCCTGCGGGGGGCCAACCCGTCAAGCGCCAGCTGCTCTGCATCCTCGTAACTCATGGTTTCAGCTTACGTCACCATACGGGAAAAGCGGCTGGGATCATGCCTGTTTGCTGATTCCAACCGCCTTATGAAGCAGGTCCGCCCGGTTCGCCCTCAGCGAATCGACCGGGCCCGCCGGTATACGCACCTGATCAGGCTTCTTCGATGGCCGCCTTGAGCGCATCGACCTTGTTCAGACGCTCCCACGGGAATTCGACATCGATTCGTCCAAAATGGCCGTAGGCCGCGGTCTTCTCGTAAATCGGACGCTTCAGGTCGAGTTCGTCGATGATCGCAGCCGGACGCAAATCGAACACCTTGCGCACAGCCGCCGCAATCTGATCGCGGGTCACGCCAATCTCGGTGCCGAAAGTCTCCACGTTCACGCTCACCGGATCGGCCACGCCGATGGCATAGGCGACCTGGACCTCCACACGATGCGCCAGACCGGCGGCCACGATGTTCTTGGCCACCCAACGGGTCGCATAGGCCGCGGAACGATCCACCTTGGACGGATCCTTGCCGCTGAACGCGCCGCCGCCATGATGCGCCGCACCGCCATAGGTGTCGACGATGATCTTACGGCCGGTCAGACCGGCATCCGCAGCAGGGCCGCCGAGCACGAAGGAGCCGGTCGGATTCACCAGTTCGCGGTAATCGTCGTGACGCACCTTGCCGCCCAGTACCTCGTCGAGCACCGGATCGATCACATGCTGCTTCAGCTGCCCGGCAAGCCATGCCTGGGACGCTTCCGGATCATGCTGCGTGGAGATCAGCACCGTATCCACACGCACCGGCCGATCATCATCGTCGTATTCGATAGTGACCTGGGTCTTGCCATCCGGGCGCAGATGCGGCACGATGCCCTCGTGGCGAACCTGCGCCAAACGGTAGGAAAGACGATGCGCCAAATAGATCGGCAACGGCATATACACGTCGGTCTCGTCCGTGGCGTAGCCGAACATCACACCCTGGTCGCCGGCGCCCTGCGCCTCATAACGTTCCTCACGGCTAGCCGCGGACTCCTGCTCGGCGCTCAGACGCGCCACCCCCTGGTTGATCTCGGAGCTCTGCTCGACAAGCGCGACCAGCACACCGCAGGAATCGGCGTCAAGACCGACCTCTGAGCTGGTGTAGCCGATGCGGCGAAGCGTCTCGCGCACCTTGGCCTGTACATCGACGTACCCCTCGGAGCTTACCTCGCCGAACACCATGAAGGTGCCGGTGGCGGCACTCACTTCGGCTGCGACATGAGACGCCGGATCCTGCGACAGCAGGTCGTCGAGAATGGCGTCGGAAATCTGGTCGCACACCTTGTCGGGGTGGCCTTCGGTTACGGATTCAGCGGAAATAAGTCGCTTTTCAGTCATATCATCCCTCTTTCGGACTTATCGCCCCGCTCCCCAGCGAGGCACAATGATACGTTTTTCGTTTGCTGTGTTCAGTTTTGCCGTGTTCAGTTATTCGATCTTCGGTTTTTTGGGGTTATGGGGTCTTCCATATGCGGATGGCAGCAGGCTGCCGGCGATCCCTTGCTTGGGGCTGGCGCCTCGGCGCCGCCCCGGAGCGATATTCCGGCAAACAAAAGGGCTTGCCCCGGCCTAACAGCCGACGCAAGCCCTTATGCCCATAAGCTGCAAAATCAGTTGCCTTCGGTCAGATCGTCCTCGCCGAGAGTCTCCTCCAGCAGGCCTTCGTCGATCTCACGGAATGCGATGGACAGCGGCTTGTCCTGGCTCTGGTATTCAACCAGCGGACCAACGTTCTGCAGCAGACCCTCGTTGAGCTGGGTGAAGTAGGAGTTAATCTGACGTGCGCGCTTCGCGGCGAAAATCGCCAGCGCGTACTTGGAATCGGCGTGCTTCATCAAATCGTCGATAGACGGAGTCGCCAGTCCGGTGGGGGTGGGCTCAGTGCCGAATGCCATATGCGTTATCTCCAAACATGGAAAACTACCTTAACCGAGCTAAGTATAGCTTTGGGCGGAGACTATGCCGAAGCACCGGCTCGGCCGCATCACGCATTCCACGGCAACGCGGCCAAAGTCAGTCCAGCTCCGGTTCGTCGGAATCCTCGGCATCGCCCTGTGGCTTATCGTCGGGCATCTTGGTGAGCAGCAGCATGGCGAAGCATACACCGCCCGTAGCCAGGCCGAACGAACCGGCCACAATCCCCTTGCCTAGAATGCCGAACACCAGCGAAAACACCGCCAGCACCATGCCGAACATGCAGAACACCGCATATTTGTCCAGTTTCATATCATGACCTTTCCGTTTCCGGCATGTTCTGCCGGCACAGCCCAACGCTCCACGCCATCCTACTCCCCATAACCTGCCAAGTGGCCTACCTGTGGCAGCAAACATGTAATTGCGCCAGTACGATCCCCGGAATTTCCGGGGCTCATACTTCGCATATCTCCTTTTGGCTGCCACAACCAAGCCAACTGGTTTTTTCGACCCGCCTGAATCTGCCACAACCAAGCAAAGTAGCCTGTTGAGACTCAGACGATAATCGGGAAACCAACCGCGCACAGCTCGGCAACGGCATCCACGATCGGGATACGTTCCTGTTCGATGCGCAGATACCCCACGCCTTCACCGGTGCACAGCGCCTCGTACAGTTCGCGTCCCTCGGCACGCAGCCCCGGCATCGCACCCACTTTGCGCGGCTCGATCCTCCTGCCCTGTTCCGTATATTCGGTGCCGAATCGCCGGTAACGCCTATAGGCGTCCATATTCATCAATATGGAATCGCAGTCGATTCCCGATTCACGTATGCCGGAAAGAATCTCAAGCCCGTCGGCATCCATGTCACCCCAATAGACGACATGCGGCGTATCGGCAAGCCACGGAAGCAGCGAAACCATGCGATTCGCCGCCCTTCCGCAACCGAAGACGCAGATGCAATCCTCGATCTGCGGCATCTCCTGATAGGTGTCCTTGTTCTCCACAATCACCGCATACCTGAACCTCGCGCAATCGGCGGTACGCCACGGCTGAGTGACATACAGATCGGGATAGCCACAATGGGCCGAATCAAGGTAGCGCAGGCGGATCTCGCCAGCTCGCTCTTCGACGGCTGTTTGACGTTGAACTCATACGGCCACTGCGGATTCGCCGAAAACCGTTGCTTGTCCAGATAGTCCTCGACCTTTCCGACAAGCCATTGCTCGGTACGTGCCGCAAGCCGCCTCTCACGCTCCGTTACACTGCCGGCGTTCCTTGATGACATTGACATGGAATTCCCCTTCCCGGCTCATATACGCCGATACCGTATGCGTGCGGAGCCGCCTGCGAGCGCGGGCGGCTCCACTAGCCGATTACCGGACAAATCCACCGTCACTGCCATGAGCCGTTCGCCGAAGAACAGTACCCGGCTCATGGCCTACCTGTCCGAGCCGTCCCCGCTTTCGGCATCGCCGTCAGTCCGCCCTTCACCCGTCTCGCCGTCCATATCGGCCGCGATCTCGGATTCAAGACGGGTGATCTCGTCGGAGGTGATCTCCTGCAGATAGGAACGCCCGTTGGACGCATCCTTGTACGCCACATACGCCTTGGTCGCCACCTCGAGGATCTCGGCCGTCTTGCTTTCCGGCGCCGACACGATCACCTGGAAGCCAAGCTTGGGCAGCACACCCAATGCACGCTGCGTATAGCGGCCATCCGCCTTGATCAGCGCCTCATCGAGGAACAGCGTGGTGTAGGTCGGTTGACCGGTCACATCGCCGCCAAGCAGGTAGATCAACGCCGCGCCATAGATGAACGACGTCAGCTCCTGCAAAGCGCCGCCGGAGCGCCCGCCGGTCGAGGTGATGCGTTCGTCCGGCCCGTCCTCATGCTTGACCAGCGCGTAGAACGAACAACGGCACCGCGGATCGAGATTCTTCGCACCATAGCTTTTAATGCCATTCGCGTCGCGCACCTGGCCGAGCTCCTGTCGCAATCGCTCCACCAGCGCGCGGCAGCGCTCGAACTGCTTGCGTGTGGCGGCCGGATTTCCCTGATCACTTTGTTTCCAATCGTTCAGATCGGCGATGGTGTTCTTCATCAGTCCCACGAACTCATGCTCCGGATTATGTACTTCGGCGCTGATCGACAGGCTGCCGTGACGTGGGCCGAACTGCTGCCCCTTCAGCATCGCGTTGATACGGTCAAGCTGCTCGTCGATGCGTTTCTTATCGGTATCGACGGCACGGGCGATCTGCATGAAGCTCATGCGCAGCTTTTCAAGGCTGTTCACGTATTCCTCGTCCGTGGCCTTCCGCGTGCTGAGCATGTCGAGGCTTTTCAGCTCCTCGACATAGAACCGGTATTCCTCCACGCTTGCAGTGACCATATTGTCGTCGAGAGCGTAGGAGCCCAGATAATCCGCCATACGGGTCTCGACGTTGGCACGCATCACACCGGCCTGATCGTTCAGCGACGTGATGCGCTTGCGGATCTCATTGGCCATGTTGTGCAGGACACGGTCGGCGAATACGCCGCTGCCGCCGACCACATTCGCGGTGATGATCTCCGCACGGTTCACGTTGGAGGAAATGCCATAGGTCGCCTCGTATATGTCGGTGAGCTGGTTGGACAATACGCTCGGCAACCGCGAATCGTCGAACTCGGCCTTGCCGTAGGCGTCAAGCCAATCCTGCTCGGCCTGCACAATATGCGAGGCGCTGTTCACGTCGACCTGCGCCTGCGCCTTGGCCATATTGGCCTGATTGACCTGAGCGAGCAGACCGTCGCGCCGCGCCGTCAGCTTGGCGAGTTCGGGATTGCTGCGAATCTCCTCGATGCGTGTCTTGATGTCTTCGACCGCACGCTCGGCACCGACCACATCGACCTTGCTCCAATCCATATCGGAGATGAAGTTCGCCAGTTCCTTCTGGTCTCGCAGCAAATCCACCTGGCGCTTCGCGCGTTCATGACGGATCGTCGCCTCGGCCAGCTGCTCGACGGCCTTCTCAAGCTTGCGCTGCAACTCGGTCAGATACCGTTCGTTGACGAAACCGATGATCATATGCGTGTTCTTGATGCCGTGGAAGCCATGCGCACCGGATTTCAGCTGGCCATCCGTCTGCACCTGGCGTTCGTCACGGTTATCGTCGTCAATGGTCTGCACGCATTTCGCGTCGAAGCGTTCCGACGCGACCTGTTCCCTCAGCCAGCCCGTGAACGGCGAACCGGCTTTGAAGCGAAGCTTGCTGGACATCCACCCCTTGGTGTTCGCGGTGTCGTACGAGGCTTCGGTATCCACGAACTGCCAGGTGCGGCGGATCATCAGACGCGGGTCGATGCCGCTGACCTTCTTGGCGAAGCCCTGCTCGTAGCGCTTGTCGACCAGAATGGTCTGCGCGATCGGCGCATAGGTGACGTTCATCGCCACACGCCAGGCCTCGGAATCCTCACGCACGTCCATCAGCTCGGCCACATACGGCAAATGCTTGGGATCGAGCCCCACCGCATCGGCCAGCATGGCGCGTGCCTCGTCCATGGCCTGCGTGATACGGGTTTTCTGATTGCGCTGACGGTTCAGGTCGGCCTGCAGGCTTTCACGCTCCTTGCGGCAGTCACGCACCTCGTCATACATCGCATCACGCTGGTTCTCACGCTGCGCCTTGTCGATATCGTAGGAGTCGAGCGCCTGGGCAATGGCGTCACGCTTGGCGTTCCAGCTTTCCTCATCGTTCGGCATGGTTTCGCCGGCCTGCTGGAAGCGGGCCTGCACGCTCGTGCGTTGTTTGCGTGTCTCCTCGGCGTCCCTGCGCGCACGTTCCAGATCGCCTTCGAGCCGTGCGAGCGAGCCGTCGTCGATGCCGCTGATCTGATCCCTGACCTCGTTCAGTTCGATCTCCAAGTCGCTGCTTTCCCGGCTTGCGGCCTCAAGCTTGCGCTCATACTCCTTGCATTTGCGCTGTGCGATCGGCAGACCGGAACGCACTTCGCCGGCCATACGGGAATACGCCCAGGCACCGAGCGTGGCATTGCCCTGTTCATCGTCCGGGTTGACCGCGTCGAATTCACGCCTGGCCTGCAATGCTTCGGTGTATTCGCCATATTGGTTCTGAATGTCGCGCAGTTTGGCGATACGCTTGGCCTTCTCCTCCATGCTGCGGAAGTTCTCGTCGTACCGTTCGTAATCGTCGACGGTGGTACGGGCCAGTTCCAACGCCTCGGGCACACCAAGCACGCCCTGTTTGAAGATGTCGTCCAGGCGCGATGGCGCATCCGCGGATTGGATCTTGTGCAGAAGCCTGCAAGCCTCCGGGCTCAGCCCCATTTCATGCCAGATGTACGCATGGAAGCCTTCCGCGTTCGGGAAGGAATCGCATTCGGGGTACGTTTTCTTCAGCATGGTGGCGGTGAACGGCGTATCGCGGAAGCGATCCATCTTGCGCGGATCGATTTTCCTGTTCCATGCGATGTACTGCCTGCGAACCTCGCCACGACCATCGCCGGACGCAAGATACAGGAATTTGCCGCAGGAAAGCACCGCCCCGGTGGTACGGTTCAGATACGTGTCCACGATCGCGCCCCACACGGCCTGCGGGGCGTTGTCTTCGCTCCGGCCGCGCAGATAGATCGGAGTCTCGCCGTTCTCGCTGTCGCTGGAACCGAGCATGCCCCGCAGGTAGGTGTAATCGTTACGCTCGGAACGACCGGAATTGGAAGCCTTGTTGTAGGGCGTACCGGTCGGGTACAGCAGGGAGATCTGCGCGTCGACCAGCGTGGACTTTCCGGATTCGCTGGCTCCCGCAAGCAGGGTGACCGGCATCTTGTCGCTCATGGACGGCTTGAACTCGTGGTAGCCCTCATATGATCCCCAGTTAATCACCTGACGGCTTTCCAGCATCCACCGGTCCGCAATGATATGCATATCGTTGTCAGTCATCACAGATTCTCCTCGTGCTCATTGCCTGCCATGCCAGCGGCATCCGATGCGCCTGTTCCCGTGGAGGCCCACAGATCCATGGCTTCCTGCTGTGCGGCGACGTCCGCTTGTGCATCACGCGCTTCATCCGCATCGTAGGGATCGTCTCCGTTTCGGGGTGACTCCGACGCGTTCGTGCCATCGGCATCGTCCATGGCCTTATCGAAGCCGTCCGTCTGTCCGTCCGCCACAGCCTCGTCGATGCCATCGCTTTCGGCGGCATCATCCGTCGAGACCCCAAGCCACTGATCGGCCACGTCGCCATCCAGCACCACCGGCACCAGAGGTGTGATGAGATACATGTCGTCGCCGTCGCCTTGATCGAGATATCCGTAGGTCATCAGACGGGAAATCGTGGAACGGATCTTCTTCGCCGAACCTTCCTCGTCATTGCTGGAGGCAAGATAGCCCGAACCGCTGGTGAGCGCGGCACGGATCTCATCATGACTGACGATCCAGCCCTTCGGCTCGACCCGCGTGTTCTCGTATTCCAGCACCCGAATGCGGAGGAACGCCAGCATCGCCGCCTCCTCACGGGTCAGGCTCGCACGCGTTTTGAGCGATCGGATGCTGGTCTCCGCGCCATTGACCGGAGCTGCGTACATGATGCGATACTTGCGGTTCTCCTTCAACTCCAGCAAATCGTTGTTCAGCGAACGCGTGACGGATTCGCGGATGCTGATATCGTCATGCACCAGCCAGTACAGATCGTCGCTGATGTATCGGTCGCGTTTGAGGGCGATGGCCGCCATGCGCGCTTCGACGGTCATGTCTCCGGTGTCCCCGTTGAACAAGGCATATGGGTTGGCAACAGCTTCGGCGGGACGATCCAGATCGACCGCCTGTGCAGCTTGCGCGTCCGCGCCGCCCGCCGCATTGTCCGTTATCTCGTTCGGTTCGTATTCCATGGCATTTCCGTTCTGATTGTTCACTTCGCTCCGCTTGGTCGTATCGTGTCGGTCATCTGTTCCACCGGTTCCACCAGCCATGCTCACTCCTCCCCCACGATTTCGTCGAGGGTCTGCATGCTTGCCGCAATCGGCTTGGTGCGCCACACTCGCGGCGTACCGTCAAGAGATACGCAATGCCATTGCACGTACTGCGCGTCACTTTGCGCATGCAGCGCGCTGAGGAAACCAACAATCTCGCTTTCCCTGCGTTCCCGTTCGGGCAATGCATTGAAACTGGCGGCAAGATCCACCCTGCCATCGGCAAGCATGCGCGGCGAGCGTCTGATCACATCCATCATGTGCCGAAGCCTCGGACCGCCGACCTCGATCATGGCTTTCAGATCCGGCGAATCCACTGTCGGACCGCTTTCACGCTCCTGCAGGCTCGGCGGGGCCGCATGAATCATCGGCTTTGCCGGGCGCGTGGGCAATACCGCCAACTGCACGGCGCCGGTATCGGTATGGTATGGCCTGGAGGCACTGTTCGGATTGGCCTTCGCCTCGCCGCTGATCTTGGCGAACAGCGCGTTGAGCTTGCCCAGCATGGTGCGGTAGCGCGTATCGGTCTGCTGCCGCACCAGACGGCTCACCGCCTCGTCCGAGGCGCGCATCTGGCGGCGTACATCCTCGATGCCTTCGTAGATGCGTTCAAGCTCGGCCCTGACCTGATTGAGCAGCACGCCCGGCTCACCATCAAGATATGGGTTTTTGGCGATATCGCGCACGGCGTCGTCGATCTCGCGGCGGCCTTCCTCGGTGACGATGACCTGGAACGCGTCCTCGAAACGCCTGCCGCTGTCGGATTCGCGGAAGGACCTGCGATATTCGTCGTGGTATGCGCTCAGGATGTTCTCCACCGACATTGCGCCGGCCTGCATGCGGCGGCGAAGCGCATCGCCGTTGTCGCGCTCCGCGAGCGCCAGTTCACGCAAGTCGATAGGTACGCCGCGCAACGTGTTGTGCACCACGTTGATGATGTCTTCGACCTGCTTGGACGACAGCTGTTCCACAGCCCCGTCCTGTTCAAGCTGTTCGATCTCCTTCTGCCGTTCCTCGATCTCGCGGTTCAGCAGTTCGATGCGTTTATGCGGGTCGGCGGTGAGCTGCATGCGCGCATGTTCGATCTCCATGATGATGCTGTTGGCCTGAGCGCCGGACAATGCCTGCGTGGTGTCTTCAAGATGGGACAGCGCCTCGATCGCCCGGTGCGCGCGTGCGGTCAGACGGTACAGGTAGCGGTGCGAGGCCACGTCGAGGGAATTCGCAAGCCATGCATAGTCGCCATCGCCTTCGCGGGAAAGCTCCACAAGAATGCGATGCGCGGCATCGGGCAGCGTCTGATCGTCTTTGAACGCGTAGTCACCGCTTTCGACGAGTTGCGACAGTGCCCTGGTGAAACGCTCCTCGAGGACTTCCCTGGGCAGTTCCCCGGTCAGCGGATCGAACGAGGAGCGGAGCAGCGCCACGTACAGCTGCGAATTGGCACGCATCAGCAGACGCAGCACACCGGTCTCATATACCGGGCGGAGACGTTCCATCTCAGATCGAATATCGCCCAACACCCCTCCTGTCGTCAATCGTCAGCGGCTTTCAGCCCGATTGCCCATTGTACATTCCGCCATCACTTTGCCCCGCCGCACCCATCACGGGAACAGGAATACAAATCTGAGAAGCAAAGCGGCGGCAAATAAGGGAGCGGAAAGGAAACAAAAGCGGGACGAGGAAGCAGCAGATACGCCATGGCACGGCAACGTGCCGGCCATACCGCCTATTTGTGGCAGATGTACCGATCCTGCATCTTCTCAGTGGCTTGTTTATGGCACCGCAAGACCCATAACGCGGGTATGGCCGCTGCAATCGCAACGGCCATACCCGGCATATCCCGATTTGAGTGCCACAAACAAGCCACATAGGTTTTCCCAACAAGGCGAATCTGCCACAAACAAGCGGGATATATGGCAGTCACCATCGATGTGCTTTCTTCATTGCCTCCGTTTCTGCCAAAAGCAACGAAGAAGACAGCACTGCCGTCGTCAGGAGAGGCGACCACATTGGATCACTACATGGGAAAAGCCGTGGATGGACTTCCGCGAAACAGCAATTTCATAATGAGAAGCGCATGCCCTTTCACCTCGCAATCCGCATCCGGTCAATGCCCAGCGCCACATTTCACCGAGGCTGGCGGAAATGACGGTCTCCAATCGGCTCAAAAGGCATGTGTGGCTCAAACTGATACCAGTACGCTACGCTCGCCACATCATCCTGCCGCTCGAAGTTACCATTCTCCTCCGTACCTATCTGCTGCCATTCGACCCGCAGATCATGCTCGAAGTGGATCGGATCGGGAATATGCCATCGGTACAGTCCGCGAGTAATTGGGGTGTTGACGTCCCAGTAGTCGCTTTCGCGACGCGACAGTCGCTGCGAATAGAACGGAAACCCGAGATACGGCCCGGTGAATGTCTGCTCATGCATACGCCCATCGTCATCGAACTCGGCGAAACTCCACGCGCCGCCGAAATAATCCTCAGCTCCGGTGCTGCACCATGTGGGATACTGGTCATCGCCGTCGATGTACATCTTGAATTCGCCTTCGCCCCACCACCTGCTCTCCAATGCAGTGAGCGCAATATAGGTGCCGACATATAAGCCTTGTCCACGCACGCCATCAAGCACCACGTAGTCACGGCCAAGTTCGGTCACCCGTTCACGACGCCACTGCGCATGGAACCGCATTGCGTTGGCAGGCAGTTCATCATATTCGGTGTAGTCAATCTGGTAGAAGAACGCCGGAACATCCTCGTTATGGTCGTTGCGGATGACGATTCTCGCATGTTCGAACGGCATGGCGAAGAAACAGTTGAAACCTCTGTTCGGCACAACCATGATCGGAATCGAATTGATGCGGCAGGATTGTGCATGCCCGCAGCAGAAGAAATCACCGATCGGGCATTGCACCGAGGGGGTTTCCTCACCATCCCAATAGCATTCGAGTATCAGGTTACGCAGCACGTTCGGTCCGGTCGGCGAGGTTTTGTCCGTTACTGTCATCCACATATGGCGGATGACACCAGGGCCGTCAACATCCATCAAGGTCACGCTCTGACCGGCCTTGACTGTTTGGATGCAGGGGCTTCCTTTGCGGGAGGGGCCGAGCGCGCTGGCTGCGGTAGCCGCAGTTCCTTTGCCGCCGGTGGGGTTCTCCGCATTGACGCAACGGGTGCGCCCAGTCGATGCCAGGGTCAAGGAATCAAGCTCGTTTCCCCCAAAACCTGGCCGCAGCATGGCATTCTCATTCATATTGTTCTCCTCTATGGGCGGCGAACGCCGCGAGCACTGACTTGCACAGCCATGTGTAAGTGCTCGCAACGTGAAAACCGCACCGAATTACTGGTTTACGTTACTTCACGGCACCCGCGGTGATGCCTTGGGACAGCTTACGCTGGAAGATGATGAAGAAGATGATGGTCGGTATGATGCTCAGCAATGAAGCCGATGCCAATGTAGTGGCGTCCATGGTGCGCTGCCCCTGCAATGTGGCGAGCGCCAGCGGAATGGTCTGTACATCGTCACTCATCAGGAATGCCATAGGGATCATGTATTCGTTCCATGTCCATACGAAGAAGAACACGAACAGCACGCTGATGGTCGGCCAGGAGATCGGCAGTACGACCTTGCGCAAAATCTGCCAGCGGGAGGCACCATCGATTGCAGCTGCTTCCAGAATCGCCTGCGGAAATGTGCCATATACCGAAGAGAGTAGGTAGGTGCCATAGGCGCTTTGGATAACAGTGAAGATGATGATGATTGCCAGTTGGCTGTTATACAGACCGATTTGTTTGAACGTGCTGTACAACGGATACAGCAACGCTTCCTGCGGCATCATGTTGGCGAGCATGATTGCCAGCACAATCCACGTGTTGCCTTTGACCCGGCCAATGCCCAGAGCGAAGGAGTTGAGCACGGAGAGCACCACGGCGGCGACGGCCACAACCAATGAGATCACGAAGCTGTTCATGAACTTCAACGGGAACCGCGTAGTCGTCCAGAAGGAGATTACGCCTTCCATGGTGAAGTGCTTCGGCAGCGAGAGCGGACCTGCGGCATTGTAGTCGGCGGAGGTTTTGAACGCGTTGACCGTGAGCACGAGCAGCGGGAACAACACCAGCAACGCTGCTGCAATCAGGATGATCAGCGTTGCCCAATCACCGACGGAGCGAACATGTTGTGTTTTCTTGGAGGCCCTGCGAGCGGCGGACCTAGTCATTACTTCAGTCATGATTCCACTTGACCTTTCAGACGAGTTCCTTTTCGACGTGCTTCTGCACGATTGTGAATCCGATGGAGAACACGATGATGACGATGGTCAGCGCAGTGGAGATGGCAGCACCGTAGCCGACCTGCTGCACTTGGAAAAATTGGTTGTAGGAATAGTACGAGGGCACGGTGGTTGCGGTTCCGGGCCCGCCCTTGGTGAGCAGATATACCGGGGCGAAGGTCTTCAGCGCGCCGATGGTCGCAGTCAGGATGACGACCAGCAGCTCGGGGATGATGGATGGCAGCGTGACCACGCGGAACTTCTGCCACCAGTTCGCGCCGTCAAGCCCGGCCGCCTCATACAGTTCCGGATCGACTCGCTGCAGGCCAGACATGAAAATCACAATCGGATAGCCCAACTGAATCCACACGAGGATGAACATCAATACGGGCAATGCGCTGTCAGGGCTTCCCAACCAGTTGTGCTGCAACGTCCCCAGTCCGATCTTGGCGAGCATCGCATTGACAGCGCCGTCTTCTGGTCGAAAGATCCACCCCATGATGATTGCGGCGACCGCGACCGGAAGCAGCTGCGGAAGATAGAACATTGCACGCAGGAAGGATGCTGTTTTACCACCGAACTTCTTCTGGATGACGTCGGTGAGCAGTGACGAGATGAATAGGCCCAGGATGGTCGGGATAACCACGATAGCGACGATGATCCAGAACGAGTTGGCGAATGACGTCCAGAAGGTGGAGTCCGACATCAGACGTTGCCAGTTTTTCAAGCCGATCCATTTGACCGGCCCAACGCCACGCCACCGGGTAAAGCTCAGGTAGATGTTCCAGATAAAGGGAACGACGACGATAACAAGCAGGCCAATCAATCCGGGCACGAGATAGGGAACGAATCTCGCGGAGCGATTGCCCGGAAGTCGCGACATTGAGACTTCCCCACGCTTATTCTTATGCGACATTGCAATCTCCTTATTGAGAATATAGTTACAATCCGTTGTATTTCCTGCCGACATGGTTCCAGAAGGCCGGCAGCTTGTCTTTTATGAGGAGCTGCCGGCTCTCCTTGCCTCTAATCGGCGACTGCAGCCAGACGGCTACTGCTTGACGCCCATGTCTTCGACGCCGGTATCGTACTTCTGGTGGATGCTCTTAAGTACGGCAGCAGGCGTCTTGGTGCCGTTCACCAGCTCCTGGAACTCGGCGGGCACTGCATCGGTGAGGTTGGATGCCGCATAATCCGGGTAGTAGCTGAGCTTGCTGTCCTTGGCGTATGAATCGTATTCGGCGATCATGGCCTTGCTTCTCTCATCAGTGATCTTGTCGATATCCGCGGCGACCGGGATGCCTCCTGCATTGCCGAGGAAATTCTGCACATCACTGGAAAGCACATAGTCGATGAACTTGGCGGACAGATCCTTGTGATGCGACTTCTCGGGAATGACCAGCAGATTGCCCGCGCAACCGACGGCATAGTTGGATTCGGGCATAACCGCGGCATCCCAATCGAAGCTGGTGATCTGCTTGACGAAACGACCCTGGTTCCAAGTGCCGGTCTGGTAGATCGGATATTCGCCCTTGATGAAGGCCTGGGTGGTGTCTTCCGCCTTCATACCGGTTGCATTGCGGGAGATAAAGCCTTTGTCGAGCCAATCCTTGATGGTGTTGGTCGCTTCGGTGAGTGCCTTGGAGTTCCAGTTGACGTCGCCCTTGTACAACTGCCAATTGTCGATGAACTTGGAGTCCGCGTTCCTGGAGACGAGCTGCCACCACAGCCACATGACACCGTACTCCTGTGCATCGGCAGCAATGGGCGTCACGCCCTTGTCAACGAACTGCTGGCAGACATCTACGAATTCGTCATACGTGGTCGGGATTTCAAGACCATACTTCGCAAAGAGATCCTTGTTGTAGTACACGCGCTGGTATTCTGCATAGCTGGTCATACCGTACCAGGTGTCGCCGTTCATAATGCCGTCATCGCCGTATTTGGCGACGGCCGCGTTTGCTCCGGTGACCTTCTTGTCCCAGCCGTACTGCTTGACGTAGTCACCAAGATCGGTGAGTAGACCCATGGTGGAAAGCACACCGGAGGAACCATTGCCGCGGTTGGATTCCATCAGATCTGGCGCCTCATCGGAATTGAGGAACTGGCTGCCGTTCTGCGCAATCTGGGTGAAGGATTTGCGTTCAAATTTGATCTTGACGCCGGTCTCCTTTTCAAAGGCTTTGGCGGCACGTTTCCATGCTTGGGTCTGGCCCGCGTCGTCTTCCTCGTAATACCAGAACGAAAGGCTTTCCGGCTTCTCACTATCCTGTGCGCTGTCGTTGCCACAGGCTGCCAGAGATGTCAGCGACACTGCTGCGACAGCTATGGCGGCAAGGCCTCGTTTGATGTTCATGTTCTTCCTCCTTGAAGGTTTTGTTGTGCTATTCAGTTATGAAATATTCAGTTGTAAACTCGATGTAATTGAAACGTTTCGATTACGACAGCGACGGATCGTCTCCAATCGATAAGTGGTAAGCGCAAGTCTTCTGCGTCACAAATCAATATCGAATCGTTTCGATTTTAATTATAAGAAAGCGGTTTCCTCCGTCTTACCTGTCGATTACTGTTCCCCGACGTCAACCTCGGCAACGGAACCATGACGATGCATCGCCGGCCGGGAAAGCTCAACCACGCCCCTGATATCGGTATGGCTCTCAATCGCATTCACCAGCAATTCCACGGCTTTGGAACAAAGCTCCTGCGGCATAACCGGCATCTCGGTAATCGGCTGCGTCATCAACTCACCCTCGAAGTACGTTCCGCACGACAGCACCGACACGTTATCCGGCACAGACAAACCCGCGGACTGCAGCTCCTGCAGCGCCTGATTCAGCACATTCGCGCTAGCCTGATTGATAATCGCCGTAGGCCTGTCCTCAACATCGAACACGTCATGCACAAAAGTCGCGGCATCGAACTGATCGAACCCATGCTTTGACGATTCGACGATTCGCAACCCCAATTCCTTGGCATGAGCCATCAGGCTCTCACGAAACAGCAGCACATACCCAGAACCACGCTCGTAATCGGCCTCATTACCACGCAGGAACACCACTTTGCGATGCCCCTTGCTATACAGACAATCAGCAGCCTGACGACCAGCCATGGTGAAATCGATATCCACGCATGCACAGTCGCCGTGCTCGCTCGGAAGACCTATGGCAACACAAGGCTTCGAATACAAACCAGCTTCGGCTGCGCGCACATCATGTTCTTCAATATCAAGCAGCACAACACCGTCGACCAGATTGCTCTGCGTTACACGGCGAAGATCACCCACGGCGTCCTCCCCCGTAAGCAAAAGCACATCATAGCCCCTATCTTTCGCCTGCCATGCGGTATGCAGGAAGTAGGCGTTGTACTTCGCCTGATTGATATCACCGCGAATCGGGGCGCTCAATGCAATGATCTGGTTACGAACGCCACGCATTTTGCGGGCACTGGCATCCGGCGTGTACCCGAGCTTTTCCACCGCCGCCATAACCTTGTCAGCGGTCTTGACGGAAATAGAACGCTTGCCGGAAAGCACATAGGAAACCGTGCTGACAGACACGCCAGCAGCACGAGCCACATCTTTAATGCCTGCCATACCACACGCTCCTTTACCTAATTTCCGACAACCACACTGAACAATGCCGGTCTCCCATTGCACATAGATGAGCACCAGCATCACCAGTTCGCGAACCGTGCACCCGCCAGCGACTCCGCGCCCAGTTGTAGATCCGCACGCTCAACTTCACTCTTCAATTCACGGCACCACTTGCCTTGATTGTCGAATCGTTTCGTCGAAACGTTTCACTTATAATAGCCATGCGAACGCAATATTGTCAAAACATGCGACACGCCCTGCATCCGCTGCATATTGACTCATTCAGCACATGCTTGACATGCATATATGCATACCATGCGTCAATCGACGCGGCCCACATAACTGGCATAGCTCAAATCCCGCAGCAGTTATCCTACTTGTTTGCGGCAGATGTACCGATCCCGCATCTTCTCAGTGGCTTGTTTATGGCACCGCAAGACCCATAACGCGGGTATGGCCGCTGCAATCGCAACGGCCATACCCGGCATATCCCGATTTAAGTGCCACAAACAAGCCACATAGGGTTTCTCAACAAGGCGAATCTGCCACAAACAAGCGGGATACATGACAGCTGGCGGCGCCGAGCCGTCCAACGTGGCGATGCCGTCACGACATCGCCACGAAACCAGACTCAGAGCTACCGATAAACATCTTGTATGTTCGTCCACCACCGCATATCATTATGCGGACACAACCATTGCGAATACGACGAGAATTCGTGCAAAAAGACAATCCTCGTATACGGACGGACGACTATCCATATAATGCGAAGCGTCGGGGAGTTTCCTTTTCCCGAGCATTCCTCAATGCTATTGCTCCCCGGCCATCGGCAACTCCCGATGAATCTCCTGACAGGGTGGGACCATCATGCTTGCGATGGGCCCACCTTTGTTTCTTTTATGCAACTCGAATCATGCCCGTCCGTGTCAGAATCGATTGCGCCACGGCCGGTCTCTCAACCCAAGCCAAACCACTCCGCACAGCCTCCGTAGCTGCCCGCAATCACCTGCAATCACCTGTGACCGCCCCATCACCCACCAATCGCAATCCCGGCAACCAGCGAACACACGCCCCATCGTTTAGGCAGAAAAACCGTGCAATTCTTACATTTTCCAGACATGCTTGCCATATACGCTGAACACGATGTTCTTGCATTTCTATAATGCGGATTGTCGGGGGCGTTTCTTTTCCCAGACTTCTGTCTGTCTCTTTTATGCACCCCAACCACCGGAAATCCCGGTGCATCCCCCAAAGGGCGGGCTGGTACGCGAATCAGCGCACCAGCCCGCCCTTATGCTCTTACGGCAAGAAAGCGACAAGAGACGACCGGCGACAACAAGTCGCCCACTGCTTTCCGTCCCCGCCCCACACCTTATACGGCTTGGGTTCCCTTACTCAGATCTGCGCAAAAGCCTGTTCAAGATCGGCGATCAGATCGTCGGCGTCTTCCAAGCCGACGGACAGTCGAATCAGATTGGCGGGCACCTCAAGCGTAGTACCTGCCACGGAGGCGTGGGTCATGGCGCCCGGATGGCATATGCCAGAAACCGGCCGAGACACATCAGAAGATGTCTTGTCCATGTCCTTTCGTCTGGTTGGCCGAAAATCCTGTCCCTAAGCACCAGTATAAATCATGTCATGTTTGTGTTCAGCAAAGCAGATAACAACAGTTTCGCATGTACTGGTAATTAGCGATTTCCTGGGGCATGAAACGTTGTAACGAACGCCAACTATTTTGATTACCTGATGCGCCTACAGTAGGCTACAGACACGATGCCAGCGTATGTGACGAGTGAGGAGACGCTCTTGAACCGGCTAGTGTCGCCGACGACAGCCAGGAAGATCTATCTTTCTTCTTGTCCACGATTCTTAGGCGGCTAAAAAATACAAGAAGAGTAAGTGTAGAGCAACAGCTTAGCCTGTTTGCCAATCACGCAACGCTACCCTTTAATTCGTCTGATACAGCGGAAAATCTGCGGAGATACTGGCCCTAAGCACCAACGACGGTTACAGTCTACGCATCAATCGCGTCGAACAAATCAATAACAATGGCGAAAAGTCACGCATTTGCGGACGACAAGTCCGTTACGTCGACAATGCGACGCTCGATGTCCTTTCCAATGAACGAATACGCGCCTACAGGAGGGACACGAACAGAAAGTTGGGCGTTTCGACGTCCGAATTGGAGTTCAACATGCATTTTGATAGAGACGGGAGACCTTGCCTCAACGCTGCACTATGAGTGCAGTACCAGCATGAGGTAGCTAGCGGATCCGCTCGTCCGATAACCACAGGATGTACCACCAGACCGTGCCGCTCTGGGGCCGGAGCCCCTAATATCAGCAGCCCGAGTCTGAATCCCACGGCGTGTCGTATACGATGGATATGGATCTGTACGCAGCGACGATGATGCCCGCGACCGACGACGTCAGAACAGTTGTCTCGGCTATGAGATGCTCGACGTCCGCAATGCGCGCATGGAAGCGAATCCGTGAAGAAGGTAACGACGGAGCCTTGACTGGACAGCAATGCAAAGACAGGTACCGCCCCGGAAGAGGAAATCGGCTGGGAGAACGAGCGCGACGTAGGATATACGAGCTGTGCCGCGAGAATGCGATGATACGGAAGGCGACCAGGTTTTTACCCGCTCAGGAGCAAGTTCAGGCCGCAGAACACTGCGTACTACGGGGCTGCGGCGCGGCACCTATTAGTACTCGCAGCGCGCAATCGCTGCCGAAGACAGGTGCCGGTGTGCCTGTGCATGCGAATACGAGGCCTGCTCTTAGCCTCGAAGACGTGGGGACGCAGGATCATCCAAGCCAAGCTCTGAATTGATCCCGGAGCCCCGGCGCGTGTCTCGGAGAAGGTAGCGTGTAGGGACCAGCATGAGGATGGATTCACCGCCCCCGTGTACCTGATACCCCGAGGCAATGAAACTTCTTCGCCGGGAAAAACTCTAAGCCTCGCCGACCTCGCGAAACGAGACTTCGTAGAGCGCGACTTACACGACGGACAACCGAACGCGCTATGAGTCTCGGACGCGACACAGTAACGCATTTTTTTGTCCCGTCGCTCAATCGGACAGCGACTTGCAGCATCGGTCATGTACGTGTATCTTATTTTCAGGAGCACTTGTCCCCGTCCGAAAGGCGAAATGGAAACCATGAAGGACCAGAGCATGAACACTGTTGAGATTCCCCATCTCATTACAACGAAAGAAGCATCGGAAATACTCCATGTAACGCCGAGGAGTGTTTCACGTTTCGCTGCAGAAGGTAAGATCGCCTCATACAAGCAGGAAGATGGGCATTTAGCTTTTAAAGAAAGCGACATTCGTTCACTGGCACGAAGCCGCGCCGCCTTAAAATCAGCGGCAAATCAAAGCTCAAAAACCGCCCAGGACCCAGAACAGCGTTCATCTACATCTGACTTGACTGTCTCTCAAACTATTTCACAACTTAAACGAGAAATTAAGTCCGCAGAACAGCAGGTTCAAGATTTGCAACGTGACTTGATGGGGAAAAAACGAGTTCTGTCGTATCTTTTAAAGCTTTCGAAACGTTAATAGTTCGATATACCAACAATGAACATCAGATGTCATAAAAAGCCTGATTAGAAGACTCTCGCCACTGCATACATACGAGAACACTTACTAAGCGTGAAAGGGAAAAGGACGATGTACCTCTGCTATGTGGACGACAGCGGGTCTGGAGCATCTGGAATCACCAACCTCACTGGAATCTTAATCCGAGAAGATGATTGGACCCCATTCATCGAATCAGTCGTCGCTACAAGAAAAGTCATTGAACAAGACCTGAACATTGAGAGGCATCGTGAATTTCATGCGGTAAAACTTTTCAAACGCCCAGGGCATCGTCCGTATACGGATGGCATAAAAGGATTTGATCAGCTTACCGTTCCAGAAAAACTGCAAATCGGCCGAAACATGTTTTCCATTCTTCAGAAATTCCCCGATAGCAGAATCATGACTGTCTATTCAACAGCTTCAGATAAACGAGGTTCAGCATTACTGTATGGTCACTTCCTACGCACTCTGAATGAATGGGCGTTCTCTGTTGGACAGCATGTCATCATATTCTACGATGGACAACAAATCGGCAATTCAGATGCTTCTTCAGCACTGAGGAATGCTGCGCCTTATCAGGCAGAGCATCGTCATGATTCCAGCGAATGGACTGCCCCTCGTATGGTTCTAGAAGATCCGGTAATGCTGGACAGCAAAAGTAATTATCCCATACAAATTGCAGACATCGCAGCATACAGCGCCTTCACAGCTCTCCATTATGAACTCGATAACGACTTTCATCAGACTGTTAGTTCCGAACCGGAATCAACAGTCAACGCTATCCACTTAGGAATCATCGCTCTCTTCGATGATTTGCGTAGCCAAATGATCACAGGGGAAAATGATTCCCCCTTCATTTCTGTCTAAACAGAGAAGTGGCTCATCACAAAGATAAGCCACTTCTCTACATCTTCCAGGATCCCGGAGGAACCTGTAGCAAAAAATTTTACTACGAATATTGGAAATCGCAACTCTTGGAATCAGATCTGCGCAAAGGCCTGTTCCAGATCGGCGATGAGGTCGTCCGCATCCTCCAGGCCCACGGACAGTCGAATCAGATTGGAGGGAACCACCAGCGTGGTACCGGCCACGGAGGCGTGGGTCATGGCACCGGGATGCTCGATGAGCGATTCCACACCGCCCAGGGATTCGGCCAGGGTGAACACCTGCGTAGCTCCGGCGAATCTCTTGGCCGCTTCGAATCCAGCGGCGATCTGCACGGAGATCATGCCGCCGAAGCCGCCGTGCATCTGACGTGCGGCGATATCGTGCCCCGGATGCGATTCAAGACCCGGATACCACACGCGCTCCACTTCGGGACGGGTTTCGAGCCATTGGGCGATCTTCAACGCATTGCGGCTGTGCTGCTTGACGCGCAGGTCGAGGGTCTTGAGTCCTCGGATATCCAGCCAGGAATCGAACGGGGACGGCACCGCGCCGGCCGCGTTCTGCAGGAACGCCACGGCATCGCGGGTCTCCTTGTCGTTCAGGACCACGGCTCCGCCGACCACGTCGGAATGGCCGCCGATGTACTTGGTGGTGGAGTACACGACCGCGTCCGCGCCATCATCCAGCGGATGCTGTAGCACCGGGGACGCGAAGGTGTTGTCCACCACCACCTTGGTGCCGTGCGCATGTGCCACGGCGGAGGTGGCGGCGATGTCAGCGATGCCCAGCAACGGGTTGGACGGGGTTTCGACCCAGATATACCGGTACTGTTTGTTCGCGAGCGCTGCGGATACGGCCGCGGTGTCGGTGATGTCGACCACGTCGAGACCGATGCCCCATGGCACGAACACCTTGGCGAGCAGACGGTAGGTGCCGCCGTACACGTCGTTGCCGAGCAGGATGTTGTCGCCGGGCTTCAGGGTGGAGCGCAGCAGCACGTCGATGGCGGCAAGTCCGGAGGAGAAGCTTAACGCGTATTTCGCGCCTTCCACGGCGGCGAGCTGCTCGTCGAAGCTGTTGCGGGTCGGGTTGATGGAACGGCTGTAGTCGTAGCCGTTGCGCAGGCCGCCGACACCATCCTGCTTGAAGGTGGAGGTCATGTAGATGGGGGTGACCACGGCTCCGGTGGTCGGGTCGGGTTCCTGGCCTGCGTGGATGGCGCGGGTGGCGAGAGCGGTGGCGTTGAGGGCTTCGGTGTTGGTCGAGATGGTCATGATGGGAACTCCTTGGAAGTATCGGATGGTTTGGGTTGTTCGGATGATTGGCATTGGTTTCAAAGGTGCGATCGGGCTGCCGGACAGTCGTTTGACGGTCTTTTACAGGTACTGTTCGGCGAGGCTGGGCTTGGTGGTGCGTTCCACGACGTCGGCGAATCCGTTGGCTCGCATCCAGTCGTCGTTGAAAATCTTCTCCATATAGCTGCGGCCGGAATCGGGCATCAGCACCACGACGAGCTGGTTTTCGTCGAGGTCGTGCTCGCGGGCGTATTTCAGCGCGGAGAACACGGCCATGCCGGATGAGCCGCCGACGAGCAGTCCTTCCTCGTTGGCAAGGCGTCGGGTCATTTCGAAGGCTTCCGCGTCGGTGACCTGCACGATCTCGTCGGGAAGGCTCCGATCAAAGGCCTTCGGATAGAAGTCCTCGCCGACGCCTTCGATCTGGTATTGGTGCACGTCGTTCGGGTCGGAGTAGATGGAGCCTTCCGGATCGGCGCCGATGACCTGCACCGCGCCGTTGGACACGTCCTTCAGATAGTGTCCGGTGCCGGAGATGGTGCCGCCGGTGCCGATGCCCGCCACGAAATGCGTGACCTTGTGGTCGGTGGCCTCCCAGATTTCCGGACCAGTGGTGTGATAGTGGCTTTCGGGACCGTTCGGATTGTCGTACTGGTTGGGACGGTAGCCGCCGGGAATCGCCTTGGCGAGACGGTCCGCCACCTGGTAGTAGGAGCGCGGGTCGTCCGGACCGGCGTCGGTGGGAGTCACGACCACTTCGGCGCCATAGGCGTGCAATACCGCACGCTTGGCTTCGGACACCTTGTCCGGCAGGGTGAAGATCGCACGGTATCCGCGCTGCAAAGCCACGAGCGCGAGTCCGACACCGGTGTTGCCGGAGGTCGGTTCCACGATCACGCCGCCGGGCTTCAGTTCGCCGCTGCGTTCGGCCGCGTCGATGATGCGTTCGGCGATGCGGTCCTTGGACGAGCCGCCCGGGTTCAGGTATTCGACCTTCACCGCGATGGTGGCTTTGATGCCGTCGGTCACGTGGTTGAGTTTGACGAGCGGGGTGTTGCCGATGAGTTCTGCGGTGCTGTTGTGGATGGTCATGACGTTTCCTTTGGGGCTTTGCGGTTTCGGGGATTCGGTTGGGATGCGCTCCCGGGAAGCCGCGTCGTCATGTGCAGCGGTTGAAACAGGGCCTGTTGGGATTTTCGCGTTTGTGCGAGGATCACCATATACGGTTACGGTATGCCGAAGGTTGGCGATCATGCCGATACGTTACGGGAATCCGGAAAATCGAAGTTCTGGCGACCACGCCGAACGTTCTGGAATGTCCTATCTCAAGTTATGCGTCGATGAACCACGCGCCCCTCGGGCGGTTGGTTAGCGACAGCAACAACAAGAGCGATTGAACATGTGGCTTACATTACCACTCCCCCGGACATCGGCATGTCACCCGCGTTCATCATGCGGACATCCGAACCGTATCAGCTTCCTGGAACGGGCTCGTTCCGCCCCCAATAACCTGCGATATAACAGCCTTCGCAGCGCCCAACACCCCACCGGATATCATCGCGTCTACGTGATATACAATGCAATTATGTATAGAGGAACCTCTTTCATATTCCCCGCACATCGAGTACGACCGTCGACGGGGAACAACGGCCGTTCCCCGCTCACGCCGGAAGCCGATCGCACCGATCACACCGATTGCGTCGACCGCACCGATCACACCAACCGCAAACGCCATCACACATGGACGCCTTTCGTGGTTCTCTGGGCGGTGATGTCGACGATTCTCGTACTGCTGACGGTGTCCACGCATCCTTCCGACAGCGTGTACACCCTGCAATACCAAGGTGGCACCTTCCTCGTGGACCGTTCACAGTACCAGCAGCTCGCCGACGCGTTCCTGCATGGCAGAACCTGGATCGACGCGCATGTCCCCGATTGGCTTGCGGCCATGGATAATCCGTACGACGATCAAGCCAGAGGAACCCTCGGCGCGCAAACCGGCGATCCGTCACGCTGGGATTGGGCTTTCTACCATGGCCGGTACTACTGCTATTTCGGCCCGCTGCCGGCGCTCCTGCTCT
>OBLF01000363.1_pt1 | contig 51726 bp, 41 predicted proteins | sample 1519231 | NCBI WGS metagenome assembly OBLF01 (sample SAMEA2602895, study PRJEB22501) | metagenome | reverse complement strand
CAATGGGGCATACCAGCGAAAGGACGACAAGGATATACATTGCAGAACTGAACAGTGAAATCGTCCATACGGCAAATAAGGAGATTACCGATTGGAGAACGGGTCTTCCTCTATAGAGGTGGGGTCACATCTTGCCGCCGGGTCTGAAAAGGACAAGTACGACATTGGTTCAGGCGATTCCAAGTGGCCGAAGTCGGGTGACGTACACGACGACACCGGCAACGGCCCAGGTGTCTCCGGTGCGAAGGAGCATCAGTCTTACGACTTCTGGGGAGACTAAGGGGAGAGGACACCTCAGCCCAGCCTCATCCCCGGCCCCTCTCCGAACCAACGGTCACTGGCAGAAGGGCAGAAATAGGGAGAGAGGCAGAATGCAAATGCCTTTCCGGGGTTTTACAGATTGAAAACATCCCAATAAGAAAAGCCCATTTCATAACTCCTTTCGGAGTAGGGAAATGGGCTTTTCTTTGCTTTTTAGAAAATCTCAATTTACAAATTGCGGGCTGTCAGGCCGTCGATTTGCATTTTGCCCCTTTGGGGGATGAGGGGCTGGACCGGGGCTAAAACAGCCGACTCTCTATTTTATCGCATTACCCTTGCTGTCCCTTCTCGACAGCGAGGCGACTTTCACTTCAAAGTCGGCAGTGGTATTGTTGTCGTCTACGAACTTCTTTCCGTCCCATTTCCTCATCAGCGCAAGTCCGGAGAAAATGGGGTAATCACTCTGTTTCATGCTGGCGAACGACACGTCCGTGACGGCATTGTATCCACGGTCCAGCTTGCTCGGGCGCATCTGGAACATACGGCGCGGGCAGATGGTGATGCAGTCGATGACGTTCTCAAAGGGAATCTCTATCGCATAGAAATCGCCGAAAGCACTGCTCGTGACGGTAATGTAGTGCAGATAGCCTTTTCCGTCTTTGGTGTCGGCATAGTTCTTCCGGAAGTCCTCGGGTGTCCAGGGCAGTTTTATCAAGGCGATGCCGTTGCTCTCCGATATGTTGGAGAACTCGTAGGAAGGACCTATGTTGCCCTTGCTGTCTGTCGATGTGAGAATGGCGTTCAGGTCCGGCACATCCGGATTGTTCTTGTGTCCGGGGTCGTAATTGATGTTCGTCCATTCAAAGTCGGCCTTGCTCAGGTCCAGGAAAGCCCCCAGTCCGCCATACATCTTCAGGTCTTCCCCTTCCAGTTCCGCCTCGAAGCGCGCCTTGTGGTCGATGGCATACTTCGCCACGATGATGGTCTGCCCCGGTTTTACGGGATAGTCATTGCCCTTTCCGGGGAAATAGGAGATGCCCGCCGCTCCGTAATAGCGGTTGACGAAGTCGTCCTTCGGGGCGAACTGTATCGCCTTGCTCGGGTCGATGGCATTGTCGCACAGAGCCAGTCCGTCCAGGTATTTCATCTCGTCGGTAGGATTGTAAATGGCGATGTACTGGTCGTCGTTGTACATCTGGTTCATGTTCTTCATGCCCCATGCCTTTACGTCACGGTACCAATAATGGCCTACGTAGAACACTTCCTTGATGATAAGGTGGTCCAGCTTCGTCTTTGAGGTGGACTGCTTCACGGGCATTTCGTTGCGCGTACAGCTGTCCAGGCCGAATAATATCAGGCCGAGGAGCAGGTATGCGGTCAGTCTCTTTTGTATCATTTGCTTTGTCATATTCTTTTGATGATTATACGTTTTATTTTGTTCCCGACCGTCAGGGAATGCTGTTCCCAGTGCCAGGGAATGCCGTTCCCGATGCCCGGTACAGATGTTCCCGACCGGTCGGGAACCTGCATCCTGTCTACAGGAACCAGTTGCCGAAGCCTGATCCGCCGCCGATCCCGTGCGTCTGGACATTCTGTGCGGCCTCCAATGCGTCGAGCGGCGACAGACCGATTTCGTGTCCTAAGTAGAAGTAGAGCGGGTCGTTGGGGTCGATGGTCGTAGGATCCGTGTCGAAACTGCTGCAGAACACCTTGATGGGGATGTTGAACCGGAACAGCTCCTTCCATTCCGAGTCGGCCCCGTACTCCTTCGGCTCGTCCGGGTTGTAGAATTCCGAACAGATGAACGGACTGCGGAAGACGTAGGTGGAGTGGCGGTTCAGATACTCCTCTTTCGGTATCAGTGCTTTCTTCCCTTTCGGGCATTTCATCACCCGCACGGAGAGATAGAACTTAGGCAGGAGATAGGACGGACGTGTGTAACGGCCCGCCTCGCCCGTAGCAGGATCCGTACGGCGTGTGATTTCCAACGGCCATTCCTGATGGAGGGCGTCGTTCTCGTCGGCCTCGATGTCGAAGTTGAAGTGTCCCTTCAGCCCGACACGGTCCTGGTCGTAAGGTGCGACGGCCCAGTCGGCATCCTCGCGTGTCAGCGGCGGGAGCAGCCGCTGGTTGAACAGTTCGCGTGCGCCGTCGGCCATGGCATCCTGGATCCATGTGTCACGATAGGTGTACTCGAAGATCTTGGGAGTCAGGTCGGCCCTTTCCTTCCACGTCTTCGAGTTGGCGAAGTACGGTGACGGAACAGGGGTCGTGTCGACCGTTCCGCCTTTCTTCCAGTCGCCGAACTTGTCCCTGTTCGGTTTCCACGTCCCGCGGCAGTCCATCACCTCGTAGGGATTCCCCTTGTCGTCCACCTCGCTCACGGTGAAGAATATCTGGTATTCATCCGAGTGGTTCAGGATGTCATCGTTCATCAGTCTGCCCTCCTTGTTGAAGAAGTACAGGCAGAGTCCCCATCGTTTCAGCTTGCCGCCGATGATGCGAATGTAGTCAGGTCCCGTCTTCCCGTCGGCCTGTTCCAGATAGGTCACCGTACTCTTCCGCTGCACATCCACCGTCGGCCATTTGCCGGTGTTGTTGTGTACGATGACGAACTCTTCCTGCTTCCAAGGAGCGTTCTGATAGACAAAGTTGCCGTGCATCAGGGCATCGCCGTGCGAATGTCCCTCCTTGAACATCGCCAGGCAGGTTGCCCATCCGTTGAAGGCGCCGTCGGGGTCGGGGTTCGCCATGTCGCCGGACACCTTCACTTTCGACAGGCTGTCCACGTAGCGGTCGGCTCCGCTGCGGGCGACACCCTTTGCGCCCAGCGGGTTCTCATTGTAATCGACGTGTACGTTGCCGAAAACGAAGTCGTCGCACGCCGTGAAGAGCAGGGCGGCAGCCGACAGCAAAAGAATATTCTTGAATAGCTTGTTCATCTTCCCAATCTTTTTTTACATCAATACTACGTTCTGTCTGTACTGTATGAAGAAGTCGCGGGGCTGCGTAAGCATACGCCACAGCTGTGCCTTGTCGGCTGCCGGATAGAACCGTTTTACGTCTTCAAAGCACTTGTCTTCTCCGTCTTTCGTGTTCGCTATCACACGGACAGAGAGCGGATAGTCAATGTCGAAGCTGTCCCAGCCTGGCTGCAGCTGGTTGAAGTCCCACAGGAATCCGTGCTCGCTGTTGTTCGTATTGCAGTATTTCGCCGGCTTCTCCGACTCTCCTGCATGCTGCTGCCCCTTGTTCATGATATGGCAGATGCGCACCTGCAGCTGGAAAGCGATGTCCGACCGGTGGAACTGCATCATGCCCTTGAAGCCGAGACGGTCCATGTCCGCTCCTACGTCGAGGCTGCGCTTCTGGCGAAGGAAGCCTACCGTGTGGCCGTACCGCTGGCGCGGCGCTTCGGTATCGGGGTCGGTGAAGTCGTCGTTGTAGGCCTCGGTGAAGAGCTTGCCCAGTTCCTCTTCCACAGGGTCGGTGTCCCGGTATTCGTAGGTGAAAATCTCCGGGGTGATCTTGTTCAGCTCCATCGGGTCGATTGTCTTGAAGAGGCGGTAGGGCTTTCCGCCGACTGTGTAAGGCTGCAGAGCTTCCGGGTTCCCAGACACCTCAATGGCTTTCCAGGCCAGGTCGGCATCAAACGGTACCTGGTTTTTCCCCAGTACGAAGCCGTCAGGGGCATAGATGTTCGAGGTGGAGAACTTGGTTGCCGGTTCCGGATTGCCGTCTTTCGCACGGAAGGTATAGCGGTCATAATAAGTAGGCTGTGCCGACAGAGAGCGTGGGTAGGCCATCTGCAGGCCGCGCACCTGCTGTCCGTGTCCGGCAGAAGTGCTGTCTGCCACCTCCTTGTTCAGCGATGCGTTGCCGATGCCGAAGAAATGCTGGTGAACCAGGAGCGTCGCATTGTCTTCGTCGGGGATGTTGATGCCCTCCTTGTCCTTTGTGAAAGGATAACCGGAGAACTGGTGGTTGATCAGCATGCCGTTCTGGTCGTAATACTTCAGTTCCAGTCCGTAATAGATGTCGTCTGAGGCAATCACGTCGAAGCAGTCGCGCTCGGTCGTGATGGTCATCTGTCCGTCGTCATCCTTGGCTATGTCAATCTCCTGCATGACAGGGATGGACGTGGCACTGCTGACAAGATGATAGGTGTTGTAGGCCTGTACCGAGTCATTGCCGTCAGGTCCTACGCCGATCATGCCGCCTTTGTAACCCATTCTCAGAATGGCATGCACGGCATAGATCTGTTCGTGTCCCTTCACGTCACGTTCGATGGACGAAGGAGGAGCCTGTACAATCTTCTTGAAGAAGTCGTCTACCTGGTCGTTGGAGCAGCCTGCGAAGAGCAGTCCTGCAGCCATGACGGCCGACAGAAGCCGTATGTTTTTATGCTGTTTCATATTTTTTTCTGTTATTTAGAACTTAAACAATGTTCGTAAGGAGAAGTTCGCCCCACGTTCGTGGGCGTAGTACCTGAAGCGGTCGGTGTACTCCTTGTAGAGTGCGTTGAGGATGTTCTCTCCGACGACCATGAACTTCAGCTCCCGCTTCTGCGGCAGTCCGATGCGGAACTCCGCCGTGCCGTTCAGCAGGAAGTAAGCCGGTGGCGAATCGGGGACGAGGTCTTTGTCCGGGTCGAAGCGTGTCTGTTTCGTGACGTAGATGCCCGACAGCGAGAGCGACGAACGGTACTTGTGGTCCTTCGTCAGCGGCAGGTCGTAGGTGGCGGAGAGCCCGTAACGGTCGGAGGGCATGAAGGGCAGCCAGTCGTTGTGGGTGATGTTGCGTGCGAACATCCATTCGCCCTTGCCCACGAAGGTGAGTCCCTGGACGGGCTTTACCGTCGCCTCGATGTCACCGCCATAGAGTTTCACGTCGTCCTGGTCGTAGATGAACTTCGGATATTTGCCGCTGGGGTGGTTGTGGAAGCGGTCCTTGCCGGTCCCGATGTGGTCGTAAATGTAGCTGTTGATGCGCTGGAAGAAGAAGCTCGGTTCTATGGAGAACCATGTGTTGCGGTATTTCGTACCCAGCACGAGCTTGTAGCCGCGTTCACTGGCAAGGTTCTTGTTGCCTACCACCCAGTAGGAACCGTCCTGCAGGCCGATGGCGTAAAGTTCGTTGATGTCGGGCGGCCGCCATGACCAGCCGATATTGGCACGTGCGTCCCACTTGTCACTGAACTGGTAATGCGTGGCGAAACTCATCGTGAAGTTGCTGTAGAGCTTGAAGTCATCATAGTAAGTGTAGTTGCTTAGGCTGCTGTAGCCGTTCACGGACAGTACCCGGAAGTCGTAGCGCATACCCAGCGCACACTGCAGCCTGCCGAATTCCGCCTTGTGCAGGAAGTATCCGCCCATGGAAAGGGCAGCGAAGTTGGGTACGAAAGCCGGCTGCTTGGTGCCGGGATAGTTGAAGTTGGTCTGGTAGGTGTTGGAGAGCCCGGCATCCGTCGTCATCTTCCACAGTTTCCACTTCGCGTGCCAGAGCACATCGAACTTGTAGGTCTTCAGCATCAGGTCCTGCACCGGAATCCAGCTCCACTGCGCCTTCTTCCTGTTCTCGAACTCCTGGCGCAGGTTTTCCTGGAACGACAGCGTGAAGTCGAGCTGATGGTTCTGGCTGATGTTCCATTTCAGCTCCCCTTTCAACGTCACGTGCTGCGACTGCTGGAAAGGAGGCTTGATCTCGTAGGAGAAAGGCTTGACCGTCTCCGGGTCAGGCCGGCCGTATTCAAAGCGTTTGATCAGCTGTGACAGGTCGGATATCTTACTGGCATAATAGATGCCGCTGCGCTGGTAATAGATACTCGTGAAGAGGGTCGCCGTCAGTTTCCTGCCCTGATAGCCGGCAAGAGCCGACAGGCTGACGGTGTTGTAGCCGGTGTTGTTCAGCACGTAGTCGGCCGTATGGTAGTCGCCGCCCTTGGTGTACATTCCGTGCAGTCGCAGACCGAACTTCCTGTAGCCAGTCTCTACGCTGCCCGATCCGCTGAAGCCGCGCGCATTGGTGTCGTAGCCCATGTTGACGTTTCCGCTGACCTTTACCTTCTTGTTGTCGTAAGGCAATGGGGCATCGTTCAGCAGAACGACACCGCCCATGGCGCCGAAACCGTAACGGATGCACTCTGCTCCCTTCACCACTTCCACCATGCTCGACCCCGTATAGTCGAGCTCGGGCGCATGATCGGCGCCCCAGCTCTGGCTCTCCAGACGCACACCATTGTTCATCAAGAGAATACGGCTGCTGTGCATTCCCTGTATAACCGGCTTTGCAATTGTGTTTCCCGTACTGATGGAACTCACGCCGGGGACGGTCTCAAGCAGTTTCGCCAGGGAGGTAGCCCCACCTTTCTCCAGTGCTTCCTGACTGATGGCCGACGACTGCTGCAACACGCTTGTATGACGTTTCTGTGCTGTGACCGTCACGTTGTCCAGCAGCTTGGAGTCGTCTTTCAGCTGCAATGTCACGGTGCGGTCGGCTGGTATGACAACGACTTTCGTCATCGTCTTGTAACCGATATAGGAGACCGTGACTTTTACCCGCTCTGTGGTACGCCGGAAATTGACGACGCAGCGGCCGTCGATGTCGGTGACAGAAGGATTCGCAACACCCTCACAATGTACGACGGCACCGATGAGCGGATCCTGTGACTGTTCGGCGACGACCCGGAATGTAACGGATGATTTGGCATCCTTGTCCTCTCCGCCGACAAGTTCCTTCCCATGTGCCGACAGCGATGGGGCAAAGGGTGGCGAGAAGAGGAACAGGGAACAGAAGAGGAGGGCGGAGAAGACGTGTCTGCCACGCCGCCTTTCATAGTTCAAATTCGATTTGTTCATATACTCAGATGATACTTTTATTTATGTACTCAGATTACATCTTTCACGTATTCAGATAACATCTTCTACGTACTCAGATTACATCTGTTTCTCAGATTATATTTTTGTTCATGTGCTCAGATTGCATCTTCTGTCTGCTTATTCAGCCTGCATTTCTTTGCTTTCGGACAAGCCCGCTTCCTCTCCTGTTGTTGCAGGAGAGGGGAGACAGGTCCGTATGTTTTACTCAGGTTCAAGACTAAGTCCACAAGGGTTGTAGATGGAGTCTGTCTTGTCTTTTCAATCTTTTACGATTTCACGGCTGCAAAGTTAAAAGAATAAATCGTATTGCACAATACTTACTTTTAGTGAAATTGAGTTTTCTCTGGTGAGTGTTGGCGATTCATCAGCCCGGGGGAACTCCTCCGTCCTTTCCCCAAGAGGAAGGGAAGAGGCGGTGTGTGGACAACCTGACCGGTTCCCCGGCAGTAATCATTGTGTGGTATTCGCCATGTGTGTGATACGGGTGTACGGTTCTGCGTACTGCTTCTTGTAAATACCGATTATAAGGTTCTTTCCGTTGCGTACATCTCTCTGCCCGGTCCATCGTATAATTTTCTACGGAAAACATTTGCATATCTTGTTTTTTTTTACGAATATTGCAGACGAATATTGTTGACTGTTGAAAGTCTTAAAAACTAAAAACAAATCTATGAAGAGAATCCTGCTGAGCCTGCTGCTTGCAACTGTCAGCTTCACCGCCTATGCACAGCATTTCATCACTGACACCACCTTCAGGCAGAAAGTTGAAAATGCGTTCCATGCCAAGATGAAACTGATCGGCATGAAGTTCTATGACACGCACGGTCTACGTGTCTCTCCCGAAGAGGAAGAGGCACTGCATTTCCTGTATGCCTATATGCCCATAGCCGATGCCACGGACTATCCTACGGCTTATCACCTGAACAATGTGCGTATAGCCCTGCGTACAAGGACGACGATGACTTGGGGCAGGACCGTACCTGAACTGCTCTTCAGGCACTTTGTCTTGCCCATGCGTGTGAACAACGAACCGCTTGACAGCTCGCGGGCCGTCTTCTATCGTGAACTGAGCCGGCGGGTGAAGGGCCTGTCCATGAAGGATGCCATACTCGAAGTGAACCACTGGTGCCACGAACGTGTCACCTATGAGCCTTCCGATGCACGCACATCCTCGCCCCTGCAGTCTATACGGACCGGCCGAGGACGCTGCGGAGAGGAGAGCACATTCACCGTGGCCGCCCTCCGTTCCATCGGCATTCCTGCCCGGCAGGTCTATACCCCCCGTTGGGCACATACCGATGACAACCATGCCTGGGTGGAAGCCTGGGCAGACGGGAAATGGTACTTCATCGGTGCCTGCGAACCCGAGGCGGTCCTCAATCTTGCCTGGTTCAACGAGCCGGCCTCCCGTGCCATGCTCATGCACACCCGTGCGTTCGGCGACTATGAAGGCCCGGAGGAGGTGATGCTGCGCACCAGCAACTTTACGGAAATCAATCTTATCGACAACTACGGCAGTACGGCAAGGATTGATTTCAAGATAGTGGACAGGGAAGGAAAGCCTGTCGATGATGCCCGGGTCGACTTCAAGATCTACAATTACGCCGAGTTTTACACGGCCGCATCGAAATACACGGACAGAAAGGGGGAGACCTTCCTCTCCGCCGGCAAGGGCGACATGATAGTCTGGGCCTCCAAGGACAACCAGTTCGGATATGCCAAGGCCTCCTTCGGGAAAGACAAGTCCATCACCATCAGGCTTCTCTATAACGAGAAGAACATCCCCAAGGAGACGGACATGGACATCGTCCCGCCTGCCCAGAACGCTACTCTCCCTTCCGTGACCAAGGCACAGCGCGAAGAGAATGCACGCCGGCTGGCTTATGAGGACTCCGTCCGCCATGCTTATATCGCCACGTTCCCGACCGAAGAGACAATGAAGAACTACCGTTACCCGGCTGCTACACCTTATATAATAAAGGCACGTGGAAACTGGAAGACCATCAAGGCTTTCGTGGAGAAGTATGCCGGCAGACAGGAACGTGCCCTCCGACTGCTCTCCACACTGAGCGACAAGGACCTGCGGGATATGCCGATGGACATTCTGGAGGATAACATGAATGCCCGAAGCAGCCAGCTGTGTCCGCGCGTAGAGAGTGAGATGATTCTTGCCCCCTACAAGAGGTTCTTTGAGAAGGTCTTTGCCAAAGATTCGGCACGCTTCAGAAAGAACCCTGCTCTGCTGGTGGAATGGATCAGGAAGAACATCCGCATGAATCCCGACGGGCAGGCGATGCGGATTCCGCAGACACCGATAAGCGTATGGAAAAGCCGTATCACCGATTGGCGCAGCCGTGACATCTTCTTCGTGGACGTGGCACGCAGTCTGGACATAGAGTCACGCATGGATGCCGTGACAGCGAAGATACAGTACCGTCAGGGAGGGAAATGGGTAGACGTGGACTTTGAGTCTGAGGCGCAGCAGACAGCCAAGACAGGCAGGCTGGTACTCAACTTCAGGCCTGACGGCTTTCTCGATGATCCGAAGTATTACAGCCACTTCACCATCAGCAAGATTGTCAACGGGCGCACCTGGCTGATGACCTTCGACGAAGGACAGCTGGATATGGGAGGCGGCGCGACATGGTCGAATACTTTCAGGAACGGCTCAACGCTTGATGAAGGAACTTACCTCCTCGTCACCGGACAGCGCATGGCAGACGGAAGCGTCCTTGCACACAGCCGTTTCTTCCGCATCGAACCGGGAAAGACGACGACACTGCCGCTCGACATCCGGCAGGAGAGCGAAGGTGTGAAAGTCATCGGTAGTTTCAATAGTGAGGACCTGTTCGATAAAAACGGTCAGAATGTGTCGATACTGAGTCAGACCGGACGCGGCTACTATGTCCTGGGCATCCTGGGCGTGGGACAGGAACCGACCAACCATGCCCTGCACGACATCGAGAAGATGAAGGACAAGCTGGACAAGTGGGGCCGCCCGTTCGTGCTGCTCTTCAAGGACGAGACGGAGGCACGGAAGTTCCAGACGCAGAAGGGGGAGTTCCCGAATCTGCCGGCGAAGACGGTCTTCGGCATCGACAAGGACGGCAGCATCCAAAAGGAGATTGCCAGGGAGATGAAACTGCACAATGCCGATCAGCTGCCGATATTCATTATCGCCGACACCTTCAACCGGATAGTCTTCCTGTCGCAGGGCTATACGATAGGACTGGGTGAACAGCTTGTGAAGACAAGCAGCAAGCTGTGAGATGACCATTTCCTCAAACATCGATGCACATGAAGCGAAGTGATTTTGAAATAGAAGTCTGTGCCAACAGTGTGGAAAGCTGTCTGGCGGCACAGCGGGGTGGGGCAGACCGTGTGGAACTCTGCATGGGCATTCCCGAGGGCGGCACCACCCCCTCGTACGGCGAGATAAAGATGGCAAGAGAAGTGCTGACGAAGACACGGCTGCACGTCATCATCCGGAACCGTGGAGGCGATTTTCTCTATACGGAGCAGGAGCTGCAGCGCATGGCAACGGACATTGACCTTTGCCGTGAGCTGGGCGTGGATGGTGTCGTCTTCGGCTGCCTGACGGCTGAAGGCGACATCGACAGGGCCGCCAATGCGTTCCTGATGGCGCACGCAAAGGGGATGAGCACCACTTTCCACCGTGCTTTCGACCGTTGCCGGAATCCCGGAAAGGCCTTGGAAGAGATTGGTGCGCTGGGGTTCAGCCGAATACTCACTTCCGGACAGCAAGCTACTGCGGAAAAGGGCATTGGACTGCTCCGGCGGCTTAACACGCTGTCCGGAGGGCGTGTGAAGATCATGGCTGGCTGTGGTGTGAACGAACAGAATATCGCACGTATTTACCGGGAAACAGCTGTCCGTGCCTTTCATTTCTCGGCCCGCGAACCTTTTCCAAGCCGGATGATTCATACCAATCCTTCTGTCTATATGGGTGCTAAGGGGGCTGACGAAGATACAGTCATGCTGACAACTGACCGGAGGGTAAGGAATACGGTGGAAGCTTTGATGGAGGAAAACGGTTAGGAAAATGCAGCTGCCCCTTGCAACGGACCGGAAGAAGATATGCCTGTCCGTGTTGCAGGGGGATGATACAGGTGTTCTCGGTGTGTCAGTTCTTTTTCATGTTGTTTTTCTGTAAGTTTTTTTCAGCATACTTTTCCTTTCTTCCAAAGACGGAAAGAGGACTTCGTTGTACTTCGGATGTCCGCATAAAGCAGCCGGGCTTCGGGATTTCCCATAACAGAAGAAATGTGTTGATTCAGATTTCGTGTGTCGTCTTTGCATGGATGAGATTTGTTCTAAAGTTGATTGATTTTCAGCTGTTTACATACAGGGTGGTAAAAGAGGCCTACTTGCACTGCAAGTAACGCCTGATTGAAGCGCAGGTAAGGCTTGGTTGCGATGCAAGTAAGCCTTGCCTGCAATGGAGGTAAGGGAGGGTGAGGTTTCTGCCGGGTGTCGGGACTCCTGCATCCTATGGTCAGTCTGGTTTCCGGAGACCGTTTACTCGGACAGAAAAGGTGGAACTTCAGACCTTTGTCTACGTATTTGAAAGGAAACAGTTTGTAAAGACCTTTCAGATCCTTATCCCTCTTTTTTTTATTTCAGCAAGGTCATCTTTTCTGTCAGGGTCTTGTAAATCTCTGGGGAAACCCGCCTGCCACGCAGTGTACGTACACGTGGCATATTGCGGAAAAAATCATCCTTTGAGCAGTACCAGGCGTAATGGGCTATTCCATGTGTCCGTGCCAGAGAACCTGCCAGCTTTCCGGCAGCTGACGGATTGACGGAAGAGAGATAGCAGGCACCTTCTTTCATCTCCAATGCCAGTACCAGATAGTCCTTGTGCTGTTGTTGCCCACGTGCCTGCATATTGCGTGTGTTGACAGAGACGGTGATGTGTCTTCCAAAACGCCTGTTGACCTTTTCCATCATGCTGCGGAAGATGACACCATGCGGAGAGGTGTCTTTCAGTCCCGTGTAGGCAATGAAATAGTGAATCATCTCATGGATGAGCACATCGTCTGTCTGCTCTTCCGTGAGTTCATAATAAGTTGAGACGGAAATGGTGTAGTCGTAGTATTTTGTGCGCCCCAGGCTTGTCTTCCGTTTGCATGCCATCTGTCCCAGACGGGTTCTGGCACGCGACCATTTCAGCCGGGGGACAGGAAGTCGTCCGTCGAAGATGAGGGTATTGTATCTGTTGAAGCGTTCAAGCAGGCTTCTTCCCTCCCGTGTTCCGCTTGCATCGGGCCGGGAAGAGGAGTCTTGACGGCATATCTTTGAGAAAGAGGACATTGAGACGGATCTGTTTTTGAAGAGGGTGGTGCTATAGGTGGAACCTGTAGCCCAAGGTTATGGCAAAGGTACTGTTCATCACTTCTTTGTCATTAAGATCGTTCGTGTCGGCAATCTTCGTGACTCCCCACAGATAACGGGCATCCAGCTCTATGTTCTTGTAGTTATAGGAAACTCCTATGGGAATGGCAACGGCATCTTTGTGGAACTCTTTTCTTATGTTCTGGTCATAATCGCCGAACCTGACAGTCCCATTGATTTTCGTTTCCTGTTTCGCTTTCATGTGGGCACTTGCCAGGTGGTCCCATTGTACTCCGAGCCTCAAGGCCAGTCCTTTCCACACATGAGCCTGTACGGTTACAGGTACGCTGATGTAACTAAGATGGATTCTGGGACTGGTGAGATAGAAGTAGCCCGGGCTGGTGTCCCGGTCGAAATCAATGTGTGCATTCTTGCCCGTGACGATACGCAGGGTGCTTCCGGCAGGACCGGTATAAATTGTTTCTTGGTCTGGAGTCTGGGTGAAGGTCGTCAGTATGACTGCGTTTTCCTTGGCTCCCTGTATGCTGTAGAAGAGTCCTGCAGAGAGGGAAAAGGTCCGGCTGAGGCTGTATTCGAGATCTGCGCCGGCGATGAAGCCGGCTTTGGGACCGTACTGGTCGTGGATGGGACAACAGGCGAAGTCGGAGACTGTCATGCCGATACGTGGTGTCAGGGTCAGTCTGCTGTGACTGTTCTGTGCTGCTGCAGTCCAAGGCATGACAAGTGCCGCTGCAAGATAGACGAGCTTCTTCATTGTTTTGGATGTTGGATAATATCAGTGTATGGACTTCTTGAGAATTTATGCAGTCTTTGCTGATGATGCTGCAAAGTTAGAAAATAAAATTGTAAAAGCAAAGGCAGATATGTGTTTTCCATGGGCAAGGATGTTTTATAAACAACAAAGGCAGGCTTTCCAGCCTGCCTTTATGGGGACTTCTGTCCTTGCTTGATAGAATATTTGGTATGTCTTTTGGCTGATGGAGTAGGGGTCAGCCCTGTATAAGTGTCAATGTATAGAGGTACACCACGGCCGCCGGTATCGCCATGAGTGACGAGTCGAAACGATCGAGCATTCCACCGTGTCCCGGCAGAATCTTACCGCTGTCCTTGATGCCGAGTGTGCGTTTGAAGAGACTCTCGACGAGGTCGCCCCATGTACCGAAGATTACGACGACCAGCCCCAGGCCTGTCCATGCCGGAATGTCCAGTATATGGGGGGTAGCACCCATATTGGCAAAATAGCCGATGAAGCCTGCCACGACCAGTACAAGGATACCGCCCCCGATGCTCCCTTCCCAGCTTTTTCCCGGACTGATGCGCGGGAAGAGCTTGTGTCTGCCGAAGAGCGAACCGCTGACGTAAGCCCCCGTGTCGTTTGTCCATAGGAAGATGAATACACTTAGCGGAAGCAGGAAGTCGAAGGTTGTCTGTCCCGCTTCATTCTGCTGGAAAGCCAGGATATTGATCAGGGAAAAAGGCAGGGCGATATACAGCTGTCCCAGCATGGTGTATGCCCAGCTGTTGACGGGATTCTCATTTTTCAGATACAGTTCTGCCACGACCAGGTACATAATTGTCAGTACATAGGGGATGAAGACGATGAAACCCTCTCCAGGAGCCAGCCGCAACCCTGCCGTCGACAGGAAGAAATAGACACCTGCGATGGTGGAGATGAAACGGTTGACCTTCACGCCTTTGATGTTATTTACCAGCCCTGTGTATTCCCACAAGGCAGCTCCCGTGATGAATGCGAAAAGGACAATCAGACTGTAAGGATGGAGGATGCCCAGGACCATGACGGCGACGAAGATGATTCCTGTAATGGCCCTGACAATCAAGTTTTTCTGTTTATCGCTCATAACTGTACATTAATTATAGATCACTGGCTTTGTCGCTTCCTTCACGTGCGATACGTGCTTCGTGCTCCGCCTGGGCTTTCTTTACCTCCTCTGGCATGTCCTCAAGCTGGGGCTGCGACTTTTCTTCCTGCTCCAGCAGCTCTTGTGTGCGGCTGACCCAGGGACGTTTGCCGAAGATTTTCTCAACGTCTTCGGCCATGATGACTTCACGGTCTACGAGGAGCTGTGCCAGCTGATTGTGCCCTTCCTTGTGCTCGGTCAGAATCTGTTTTGCACGCTCATACTGTCCGTTGATCATCTTCAGGACTTCCTCGTCGATCGTCTTGGCTGTCGTATCGGAGTAAGGTTTCTGGAAGCTGTACTCATCATTGTTGTAATAGCAGATGTTCGGCAGCTTGTCGCCCATGCCCGCATAGGCTATCATGCCATAGGCACTCTTTGTCGCACGCTCGAGGTCGTTCATGGCACCTGTTGAGATATGGCCTGTGAAGAGTTCTTCTGCTGCACGTCCTCCAAGCAGTGAGCACATCTCGTCCAGCATCTGTTCCTTGGTCGTGATGGGTCGTTCCTCCGGCAGATACCATGCCGCACCGAGTGCCTGGCCACGTGGGACGATGCTCACCTTTACCAATGGGTCAGCGTGTTCGCAGAACCAGCTGATGGTGGCGTGACCGGCCTCGTGGATGGCGATGGTGCGTTTTTCCTCGGCGGTCATCACCTTCGTCTTCTTCTCCAGACCGCCTACGATACGGTCGACAGCATCGAGGAAATCCTGTTTTGACACGTCCTTGCTGTTGTGACGTGCTGCGATGAGGGCGGCTTCGTTGCAGACATTGGCAATGTCGGCACCCGAGAAGCCGGGAGTCTGGCGTGCAAGAAGGTCGATGTCGAGATTCTTCTCCAGTTTCAGAGGCCGCATATGAACGAGGAAAATCGCCTTGCGTTCCGTGAGGTCGGGCAAGTCCACATGTATCTGCCGGTCGAAACGTCCGGCGCGTAGAAGTGCCTTGTCGAGCATGTCGACACGGTTGGTCGCTGCAAGAACGATGACCCCCGAGTTGGTCCCGAAGCCGTCCATTTCGGTCAGAAGGGCGTTGAGGGTGTTCTCACGCTCGTCGTTTCCGCCCATGGCTGGATTCTTCGAACGGGCACGGCCGACGGCATCAATCTCGTCGATAAAGATGATACAAGGAGACTTCTCTTTGGCCTGACGGAACACGTCGCGTACGCGGCTTGCACCGACACCGACGAACATCTCGACGAAATCAGAACCGCTCATGGAGAAGAAGGGTACACCTGCTTCGCCTGCGACAGCCTTTGCAAGAAGGGTCTTGCCTGTTCCCGGAGGCCCGATGAGCAGTGCTCCCTTGGGGATTTTGCCGCCGAGGTCGGTATATTTCTTCGGGTTCTTCAGGAACTCGACAATCTCCTGTACTTCCTGCTTGGCACCTGTCTGCCCAGCGACATCCTTGAAGGTAATACCCATCTCGTTGGCTTTTTCATAGAGCTTGGCCTTGGACTTGCCCACGCTGAAGACGCCTCCGCCCCCTCCGGCACCTCCGCCCATGCGGCGCATGAGGAAATACCAGATACCGAAGAAGAGTATCCATGGTGCGATAGAACCGAATATGTCGAGGAGGGTACTGCCGGATTTGTTCTCGTAACTGTAGCTGGCGATTTTCTTCTGCTGTACTGCCTGGTCGAGGAAAGTCTCCACCTTGTCGACCGATCCGATCTCGACGGTCACGTAAGGAGCTTTTCCCACTTCCTGCGTCCCTTGTCTGAAGATGTCGCGGATATGGTCAGGACTGACGTACATACGGAGGGTGTTGTCACTTCTGTTGACAACCACTTTCGTGCCGTACCCTTTGGCAATGTATTGCTTGAAGGTGGTGTAGTCTCTTTCTACGCCGGCACTTGAAGCTATCAGCCCGTTTCCTCCGGCGAAAAACATCACTGTCAGGGCAATGATTACGAATATGTAGAGCCAGTTCATGTTGAACTTGGGCATATTCGGCTTGTTGTTTGGAATTGGTTTGTCCATTTTGATGTCTGGTTTTGTGATGTGAAAAGGTCGATTACCAGGTAACTGCGTCAATCCGCATCCGGCAGGCTGGTCAGTTTGGCATCTTCCCAGAGGTGTTCTATGTCGTAGAACGAGCGTGTCTCCGGAAGGAAGATGTGGACGATGACATCCACATAGTCAATTGCCACCCACTGGTTGTTGCCGAGTCCTGCACAGTTGACAGGTTTCTCGCCGATAGTCTTGCGGACATAATCGCTCACTGATTCTGCAATGGCTTCTACCTGTTGTGTGGAGTTACCTTGGCAGATAACGAAATAGCGGCAGATGGTACCGTCAATCCCCGATAGGTCTGCAATAACTATGCCACGACCTTTTTTATCTTGAATGCCTTTTGTTATCAGTGCTACTAAATTCTTTGTTTCTTCCATTAAGTTACATTATAATCATAAAATTCCAGTTTCTTGCTTTAAGTCGCATGATAATAAATTTTCTTGTTCCTTCCATCAAGTTACATGATAATATAGGAATTGCAAAGGTAACGTAAAACAGATGAAGCACAAAATAAATTTGTTTTTATTTTGCAGTTCGTTCTGACCGGCCGGGTCGGCAGATGGGCTTTTCCGGGTCTGCGGCATCCATTCAGACTATATTTTTGCAGTTTTTGTGAAAAAAGTCAGTAGAAGTTTTGGCGTTTCAAGAAAAAGCACTAACTTTGCACTCGCAATTCAGAGATGATTTGCAAGTCTATTGGGATATGGTGTAATGGTAACACTACAGATTCTGGTCCTGTCATTCCTGGTTCGAATCCGGGTATCCCAACAAGTGAGGAGAGTTGATTTTTCAACTCTCTTTTTTTGTTCTATAAATTATTAAATAAAGTGTGTAATTGTGTAATATTGATTAAAGAAATATGAGAAAGACGCTTACGGTCATCTTGGCAGCTTTGGGATTCAGCCTTGGCACAACAGCCCAGAATATCTTTGAGAATGTGGATGTCAATCATTTTGAACAGTTTATCAGGTCCGATTCTGTCCAGCTGGTGGATGTCCGTGCCCCGAAAGAGTATGCAGATGGCCATATTGCCGGAGCCGTGAATATCAACGTGAAGGATTCTGCCTTTCTGACAGCCGCCTTATCCCGGCTCGACAAGGAACGCCCCTGCGCTGTTTATTGCCGTTCGGGGAAGCGTTCTGCACTTGCCGCCTCGCTTCTTGCCAAGAGAGGCTTTGCTGTCACCAATCTTCTGGGTGGAATCATTGCCTGGTCAGAGGCGAGAAAAAAGATTGTAAAAGAATAGATGGAGACTCGTTCTGTAAGGATCTCATGGAGAGGACAGTCTTCCATGTCACCTTGGACGTACAAACGGACAGATGGGCAATTCTTGCGGAATTGCCCATCTGTCCGTTATATGCCCTTTCCTCTGACTGCCCGCTGCTATTTCCGGCTGGACCGGACAGGCGTGTGAGACCTATTTGTTTTCGGCGTCGATGGCTTTGATTTTCTGCTTCACCTCTTCCATGTCATCCTTGAGTCTCTGTATGCGGCGGTTCATCTCGTCGATGAGGCTGTTGCCTTTCTTGGAGCTGATATTGAGGAATCCGAGGTTGTTTTCATAGGTGTTTACCTCCTGCTTCAGCTGCTCGAAGCGGCGCATCAGTCTGCCACGTTCATTGTCGAGAGCGTCAGCTCCCCGGTCGGCCACCTTTCTGAGGTTGTTGCGGAAGTTGTCCACACGTTTGCGGGCAGCCGTTATGTGGAGGTCTTTGTACAGTCTGTCCAGCACCTCATGGTACTCCTTATAGAGCTTGTCTTTCTCTTTGTAGGGGACATGACCGACTTTGTTGTACTGTTCTGTCAGTTGCTGCACCTTCTCCTGCAGGTCTTCGCCCGCATTTTCAAGCAGCTCTTTCAGTTGCGTAATGATGCCGCGTTTCTTTTCCAGGTTCTCATGTTCCTCGTTGCGTGTACCGGCGTGTACGGCGTTGCGTGCCTCGAAGAAATGGTTGCAGGCAGCCAGAAAGTCGTGCCACAGTTGGTCGCCCAGTTTTTTCGGCACCATGCCGATGGTCTTCCATTCTTTCTGCAGGGCGATGAGCTTGTCCGATGTCGCCTTCCAGTCTGTAGAGTCGGTCAGTGCCTGTGCTTTCTCGACAAGTACCTTCTTCTTCTCTGCATTTTCGGCGAACTGAGCCTTGAGCTGCTTGAAAAACTCGCCCTTCCGTCCGAAGAAGTCGTCGCAGGCAGCACGGAAACGTTCGAATATCTTTACGTTCATCTTCTGCGGGGCGAATCCGATGGTCTTCCATTCCTGCTGGATAGCGATGATTTCCTTGGTACGTTTCTCCCAGTCGGCAGAGGTCTTGTTCTCCTGTCTGGCAATTTCCTCTACCTGTTCGCAGAGTGCGGTTTTCTTCTTCAGATTTTCTTCCTCACGGCTGCGGAGCTCCTCGAAGTGCTGCTGGTGACGTTTGTTGATGACCGTACTGGCAGCCTTGAATCGTGTCCATATCTGTTCGCGCAGTTCCTTTGCGACGGGGCCGGTCTCCCTGTATTCCTGGTGCAACTCCTGCAGTTGGTGGAAGGCACTGATGACATCCGGCTCACCGGCCAGTTTCTCCGCAGCTTCACAGAGCCGGGTTTTCTTCTCAAGGTTCTTCCTGAAGTCGTATTCGCGTGCCTCCCGGTTGAGATTCAGCAGGTCGTAGAACTGTTCTACATAGAGCTGGTAGTTGCGCCACAGTTCGTTGGCCTTTTCTGCAGGCACTGTTTTTATCTCTTTCCATTCCTGCTGCAGTTTCTTCAGCTGGTCAAAGTTCCTGTTGGCTTCCTCCGGAGTAGTCACCATCGCCTTGATCTGTTCAATGATGTCCTCTTTCCGCTTGAGGTTCTTCTGCTTCTCCTCTTCAAGGGCGAGGAATGCTTTCTGGCGTTTCTCTTTGATGATGGTCATCTCAGCCTTGAAGGTCTCTTCGTCCTCGTCGGGCAGCACCTGGTACTTCTCCGGGTCGCCCCCGTTGTCGAGATAAGCCTTCTGCTGTGCTTCCCGTTCGGCAAAGTGCAGCTTGTAGAAGACCGTCTTCAGATGGTCCACTTCGGCCTTCTCCGGTGTTTCGTCACTGTCGGCGATAGCCTTCAGGCGTTCTATGATTTCTTTCTTTGAACTGTATGCCTTCGCTGCGGGATTTTCCTCCACGTCTCTGGTCTGTGTTTCAGCTGGCTGATCCGGGCTTCCTGCTGCCGTATCGGCTTGTACGTTCTGTTCTCCGGCATTTGCCGTTGCGTCACTGACAGCAGTTTCTTCCGGCAGCTTTACTTCTTCTGTACCCTGGTTCAGGGCATTTTCTTGAGAGTCCATCATTTCACTTTTTGTTTGTGATTCGGGTTTTTCCACATTTAAGGTTTCCGACGGTTGCGTCCGTGCGCAGCAATCGTCCACCATAATATATATCAAGTGCAAACTTAGATAAAAAGTTTGAAAATACCTAATTTTACGTTGATTATTTTCGTTTCTTCATTCTAAAGCAGGCGTTTGCGGCGCAGAAGCCACCACGAGGCGGCTGAAACGACTACCGACAGGAACAGTGCGATGGGGAATCCCCATGAGTTGGTTTCCATGCCGTTGATGAGATTCATTCCGAAAAGGGAGGAGATGAGTGTCGGCAACATCATCACGATGGATACCGACGTGAGCGTACGCATCACGGTGTTCATGTTGTTGTTGATGATGCTTGAGTAGGTGTCCATCGTCGACTCGAGGATGTCAGAATAGATGCTCGTCGTCTCCCGTGCCTGCGACATCTCGATGTTCACGTCTTCAATCAGGTCGGCATCCAGTTCGTCTACCTGCAGCTTGAACTTCAGTTTTGCCAGCAGATTCTCGTTTCCACGGATGGATGTAATGAAATAGGTGAGCGAATCCTGCAGCCGGCTCAGTCCGATCAGGCTCTCGTTGTCCACCCCTTTGTCCAGGTTGCGCTTGGCTTTCTCTATCAGGGTGTTGATCTGTTTCAACCGTTTCAGGTACCATACGGCAGAAGAAAGGAAGAGGCGGAAGATAAGGTCTACGTAGTCAGTGAATCCCTCGCCCCGTTTCTGCTGGTAGCTGACGAAGTCGAGCATCATGTTCGTCTCGAAGTTGCAGACCGTGATGGTCACGTCTCTCTTATGGATGATGCCCAGCGGTACGGTGGTGTACGGAGTCCGCGACCGTATTTCCTTCACGTAGGGAATACGGAGGATGATCAGCATCCATCCGTCGTCGTATTCATAGCGCGCACGCTCGTCGGTATCGCTGATATCCGAAAGGAAATAATCGGGGATGTGGAAGGTGTCTTCAAGTTCCTGCTGGTCCTGCTCTGTCGGGCAGGTCACCTGAATCCAGCAATTCGGCTGCCATTCCTTAATGACATTCAGGTTTCCGTTGATGTTCCAGTATGTCTTCATTTGCTAATCTCCAAAGTGTTAAGGTGGTGTGGGGATTAGCAGCTCTCGGTTGCAATCCTCACGCCTGCAGATTGAAATTTTCCGCGTGATAATCGTCCATTTAATAATGATGTGTTGGTTTTGTGACTGCAAAATTATACAAAAAAAACGGTTTCAGCAAGCAAACGCATAAGTTTTTCGTTGCCGTAAGGGGGCTTTCCGGGGCGTATTCGGTGTGTGTTACACCGGATTCACATCACAGGCGGTATTGTTCCCAACCGGCAGGTACTTCTGTTCCCGACATCTGGGAACAGGAGTACCAGGCACTGGGAAGAGAAGTCCCTGCCGGTTGGGAACTGCGGACTGTGTAGCAAAGACATTGTCTTTTCCTGGTTCTTTTGACGCTTTCCTGCTTTGTTGTCTGAACCTGTAGACAGTCTTTCTGCAAGTCTGCCGGATGGTCAGATACAAGTGGGATTTCATATCGTCTGGCTAATCTGTGTCCGTTTATAGGCCTGCGGCTTCGGCCGCTATGTTTTTATACAGTCGTAGGGAGACTGCCTTTATCTCGGCTCTCGCCGGCTTTCCGGTATCTGTCTGTGGAATGGTAGCGGTGTGGAAGATGTGCCGGGGTTGCCAGTATTTGGGCAGACACTGTCGGCAGAGAGCCTTGACAGCGCAGGTGTCGGTCTGTGTGGTGAGCAGGACGACTGCTTCTCCGAACTGTTCGTCCGGGCAGCTTGTGATGGCGAATCCACCTGTGAGGCGGGGTCGCAGCCGATGTTCCACTTCCTCAATCTGAATCTTGATGCCGCCGGAATCAATCACATTGTCTTTCCGTCCGAGTATGCGGAAGCAGGAGGCTGTTGCATTGTCCTGCCGGCCGTAGGACCGAAGCTCGGCTCTGTCGTTGGTTACCAGGGTGCCGGGGCATACTGCCGGAGCATCGATGACAAGGCATCCGTCGCTGTCGAGTCGTGTTTTCACTCCGTCGAAAGGCCGGTACCAGTCGCTGGCATCGGGACCGTTCAGCCGTCTGAGGGCGATGTGCGAGAGTGTCTCTGTCATGCCGTAGGTGCTCCATACGGCGTGGGGGAAGTCGTGCAGGGCTTCCGCCAGCCTTTCGTCTATTGCCCCGCCGCCTATGATCAGATGGCGGATGCGGCGCAGCCGTTCGTTTTCTTCGGGTATTTGCAGGGAATTGTAAACCTGCAGCGGCACCATGGCGGCAAAGGTGATTTCTTCATCGGGGACTGCCAGTTGGGACAGTGATGCGTCGGAAAGCGGATGTCCGGAGGGCGTTACGCTAAGCAGATGCATCCTGCGTTCGAGGCTTCTTACCACAGCCATCTTTCCTGCAATATAGTCGAGCGGCATACAGAGCAGTGCGGTGTCGCCAGGCTGCAGGCCGAGGAAGTCACAGGTTATCCGGGCGGAATTGAGCATACGTTCTTTCTCCACCCAAAGCGGTTTCGGCTTTCCTGTTGATCCGCTGGTGTGGACGAGAAGGTGAGGATTGTCATTCTGCCATTCTGAAAGGAAGTCCTGTAGTGTCATTGTCGTTTGATTTTATCGGGGGTACGTCAGCCTAACAGCCTTTTGCCTGATGGCTTATCCATAACTGGTCGCCCCTTGTTTCCAAGGGCATGGGAATGTTGTCCGCAAAGAGCTGCCCTGTTCCCAGCCCCTGCGGCAGACTGATATGCGGCCCGTAGACATCGGCCGTGAGCTGGGCAATGGCGTTCAGTCCGATATTGCTTTCCAGTGCGGAGGTGATCCATGAACCGATATTGCGCTCCCGGGCAAGCCTTATCCATTCTCTCGTGCCCGCCATGCCGCCGTGGAGGCTTGGCTTCAGGACGATGTACTGTGGACGGATGGTGTCGAGCAGTCTTGTCTTTTCCATGGGATTGTTTACCCCGATGAGTTCCTCGTCGAGGGCTATCGGAAGTGGGCTGCCGGCACACAGGCGCGCCATCTCCGTCCACTGGTGCTGTCGGATGGGCTGTTCGATGGAGTGGATGCCGTATTGTGTCAGTTGTTCCAGCCGTTGCAGTGCTTCCTCCGGGGTGAAGCCGCCGTTGGCATCCACACGCAGTTCCACCTGCTTGCGGGTGAAGGACTGGCGGATGTGACGGATGAGGTCGAGCTCTTTTTCAAAGTCGATGGCTCCGATTTTCAGTTTCACACAGCGGAATCCCGCCCTGAGTTTCTCCTCCAGCCGTCGGTACATCTCGTCGAAAGTCCCCATCCAGACCAGTCCGTTGATGGTGATGCCTTCCTCGCCACGCCCGAACGGCGTATTGAAGAAATTGATGCTTCCCTTGGCTTCGAGCTGTGCTTTTGCCGTCTCCAGTCCGAAGAGCATGGAGGGATAGGGACGCATTGCATCGGTGTCGATGCGTCCCGTCCGGCAGAAGCCGTCGCAGAAAGTGCGCAGTTTCTGTTCATATTGCCTGTCGGGCATGGCATCGCATGACAGGTCGGGCAGTGTGGCGCATTCTCCTGTGCCTGCCGTTCCGGGCCGTTCGCTGTCGGAGAGGGTGAGATAAAAGCTCTTCCTTGTTGTATAGACACCACGTGATGTTCCTGCCGGATGGAGGAAGTGAAGCGTTCTGGAGGATATTTCTATGTTGTACATTCCTTATGCTTTTAAGACTGCAAAGGTAAGAAATGAAAGGCACAATCATGTCTGTATCCTGTTAAAATAGATGTGGCAGGAGGCTGGGACCTGTTCTCTCCTCAGCTTTGTTTTTCGCTTTCTATCTGTAAAGCTGTCCCTGTTTTGTTCTCTCTGTCTGAATTTTGTTGTAACTTTGCAGGCACAACGCATCTGCGATGAAGATACAGGATATACGGAAACTATACGCTATGCTGCCGCAGGCAGGAGCGATACAGAAGATACAGGAAGACGTGTCGGTGAAGACGGTTTTCCTGCAGGGACTCGTGGCATCGGCTGCCCCGGTGTTCTTTGCCTCGATAGCTGAACGGTGGAAGACGACGACCGTCTTCGTGCTGAACGACAATGACGAGGCCGGCTATTTCTACAACGATCTCAAGACGGTCGCCATGCCTCAAGAGGGTGAGGACAGGGTGGCAGATGTGCTGTTCTTCCCCTCGTCCTATCGCCGTGCCGTAAAGTACGGCCAGCGGGATGCCGGTAACGAAATCCTGCGTACGGAGGTGCTGACCCGTCTCTCTGCGCTTGCTTCGGAGAAAGACGGCACACGGCCGCTCTATATCGTGACCGATCCTTCTGCTCTTTCTGAACTCGTCGTCTCGAGAAAGCAGCTGGACGAACGGCGGCTGACGCTGTCGGTCGGACAGCACATCGATATCATCGAGGTGGAAAAGACCCTGCGGTCGTTCGGGTTCACCGAGACCGACTACGTCTACGAACCGGGACAGTTTGCCGTGCGCGGCAGCATCGTAGATGTCTATTCCTATTCGAATGAGCTGCCGTTCCGTATCGACTTCTTCGGCGACGACATCGAGACCATCCGCACGTTTGAGGTGGAGACACAGCTTTCGGATGAGAAGCTGAAACGGGTGGAGATTGTTCCGGAACTGATGATACTGTCGGAAGAGAAAGTTCCTTTTCTGCATTTCCTGCCGAAAGATGCCGTGCTGGCCTTCAAGGATTTTCTCTATGTGCGTGATGCCATAGACCGGATTTATCAGGAAGGATTCACCTCGCAGGCAATGACTGAAAAGCTGGAAGGAAAGACAGAGATGGAACAGCAGGAGGTGGAACAGGCTTTCCGCAAGGAGGGACAGCTCATCCCGGTGTCACGCTGGATGGACGATGCCCTGGACTTCCGTCGTATGGAGTTCGGTGTCAGCCATTCTGCCTCAGAACAGACAGGGAAGAACGATGGCACCCGGGCGACGATCAGCTTCAATATCTCCCCGCAGCCGCTTTTCCACAAGAACTTTGAACTCCTGTCCAGGACCCTCTGCGACTATCTTCTCCAAGGTTACAAGCTTTATATCTTTGCTGACAGCGAGAAGCAGACGGCACGTTTGAGAGATATTTTCGATTCCCTGTCCAATGGCAATCTGGGCACAGACTCCGAGAATCTGTCCATAGCAGACGGAGCTGCTTCCCCTTCCGGTGAGGATGGAAAAAGGGCTTCTATCCCTTTCACTCCGGTCAACCGGACACTGCATGAAGGCTTTGTTGACAGTACGCTGAAAGTCTGTTTCTTCACCGACCATCAGATCTTCGACCGTTTCCATAAGTACAACCTCAAGTCGGACAAGGCCCGGCAGGGCAAGATGGCATTGACAATGAAAGAGCTGCAGGAGATGGAACCTGGCGACTTCCTTGTTCATGTTGACTTCGGTATCGGCAAGTTCGCCGGGCTTGTCCGGGTCCCTGCCGGCGACTCCTATCAGGAGATGATACGCCTCGTCTATCAGCACAACGACATTGTGGACGTGTCTATCCATTCGCTTTACAAAATCAGCAAGTATCGCCGGAGTGATACCGGCGAGCCTCCCCGGCTGTCTGTTCTCGGTTCTGGTGCATGGGACAGACTGAAGGAAAAGGCAAAGAAGCGCATCAAGGACATTGCACGCGACCTCATCAAGCTCTATGCCAAGCGGCGGCGGGAGAAAGGATTCGCCTTTTCGCCCGATTCATTCATGCAGCACGAACTGGAGGCTTCGTTCCTCTACGAGGATACCCCCGACCAGTTGAAAGCCACGCAGGAGTTGAAGCAGGATATGGAAAACGCACGTCCGATGGACCGGCTGGTCTGTGGTGACGTGGGCTTCGGTAAGACGGAAGTTGCCATCCGTGCCGCTTTCAAGGCTGCTGCAGACAACAAGCAGGTGGCTGTACTGGTGCCGACGACTGTGCTGGCCTTCCAGCATTACCAGACGTTCAAGAAGCGATTGAAGGATATGCCTGTGCGTGTCGACTATCTGTCGCGTGCCCGCAGTGCCAGGCAGACCAGGCAGGTGCTGGCCGACCTGGCGGAGGGGAAGATAAACATTCTTGTCGGTACGCACAAGCTGATAGGCAAGTCAGTGAAGTGGAACGACCTCGGACTGCTCATCATCGATGAAGAACAGAAGTTCGGCGTATCGACAAAGGAGAAACTCCGGCAGCTGAAGACGAACGTTGACACGCTCACCATGTCAGCTACCCCGATTCCACGGACGCTCCAGTTCTCGCTGATGGGCGCACGCGACATGAGTATCATGCGCACACCGCCTCCCAACCGTTATCCTATCCAGACCGAGATCGCCACCTTCTCGCATGAAGTGATTGCCGATGCCATCAACTTCGAAATGAGCCGCAACGGGCAGGTCTACTTTGTCAACGACCGTATCAGCAACCTGCAGGAAATCGCAAACCTCATCAGGAAGTACGTTCCCGACTGCCGTGTCGCCATCGGACATGGACAGATGAAACCCGAGGAACTGGAGAAAATCGTGATGGGATTCATGAACTATGATTACGATGTACTGCTTTCGACGACGATAGTCGAGAACGGAATAGACATCTCCAACGCCAATACCATCATCATCAACGATGCCCACCGTTTCGGACTCTCCGACCTACATCAGATGCGCGGACGTGTGGGACGTTCCAACAAGAAGGCCTTCTGCTATCTCCTTGCGCCGCCCCTGGCTGCACTGAACACCGAGGCACGCCGCCGGCTGGAAGCACTGGAGACCTTCTCCGATCTTGGCAGTGGCTTCAATCTCGCCATGCAGGACCTTGACATCCGTGGTGCAGGCAACCTCTTAGGTTCTGAGCAGAGCGGCTTTATGGAGGACTTGGGCTATGAGACCTATCAGAAAATCCTCAACCAGGCGGTGATGGAACTGAAGAACGATGAGTTTCAGGATCTTTATGCAGAAGAAATGAGCGAGGGAAAACAGATAACGGGCGATGACTTCATCGACGACTGTGCCGTAGAGAGCGACCTTGAAATGTACTTCCCGGACAATTATGTGCCCGGCAGTTCAGAACGTATGCTGCTCTATCGTGAGCTGGACAATATTGAAACCGACGGCGACCTCGAGGCTTACCGGCAGCGGCTGCAGGACCGCTTCGGTCCTGTTCCCCGCCAGGGTGAGGAACTGATGCAGGTCGTTGCACTCCGTCGTGTAGGCAAACGGCTGGGCTGCGAGAAGATTATCCTCAAGCAGGGACGTATGCAGATGCAGTTCGTTTCCAACCCCACCAGCATATACTATCAGAGTGCAGCCTTCGATAAGGTGCTCAATTACATTGGCTTTCATCCACGCCGTTGCAATCTGAAAGAGAAGAACGGGAAGCGGTCGATGGTGGTCGACGACGTGAAGAGCGTGGAGGAAGGTGTAACTGTGCTTCGGGCTATTGAGAAAGAGCCTTGCCCCACGGCCACGGCGGATAAACAGTAAAGCTTTTTACTTTTTCCATTTGGGAAAGAGGCAATTGCCGTATGAACTATGTGTGTATGGATTCCATAGGGATTCCTGTTGCACAAAAAGAAAGGGATGACTTGCGACGGAAGTTGCAGGTCATCCCTTTCTTTTTGTCCCGTAAGCAGTTAGGGGAACTGCGGATACTTGTCGAAGTCGGGCTTGCGTTTCTCGAGGAAAGCCCTGCCGCCTTCCTGTGCTTCATCGAGTGTGTAATAGAGCATGGTGGCGTCTCCTGCAAGTTCCTGGATGCCAGCCTGCCCGTCGAGTTCGGCATTGAAGCCGGCTTTCATCATGCGGAGAGCGAGCGGGGAACGTTCCATCATCGTCTCTGCCCAGTCTACGCATTCGTCTTCAAGGCGGTCGAAGGGAACAACCTTGTTGACAAGTCCCATACGTTCCGCCTCGACGGCAGAGTACTGCCGGCACAGGAACCATATCTCACGCGCCTTCTTCTGTCCGACAATGCGGGCCAGATAAGAAGCCCCGAAACCGGCGTCAAAGGAACCGACCTTCGGTCCGGTCTGTCCGAAGATGGCATTGTCTGAAGCGACAGTGAGGTCGCATACCACGTGAAGCACGTGTCCGCCACCGATGGCATAGCCGTTCACCATGGCGATGACAGGCTTCGGAAGCCGGCGGATCTGCATCTGCAAGTCCAGGACATTGAGGCGTGGAACGCCGTCGCCGCCGACGTATCCACCGCGTCCTTTCACGTGCATATCGCCGCCCGAGCAGAATGCCTTGTCGCCCGCACCTGTCAGAATGACGACCCGTATGTCGAGTGCTTCCCGGCAGTAGCTGAATGCCTGCGACATCTCCCACACGGTACGGGGTGTGAAGGCATTGCGGTAACGGGGCCGGTTGATGGTTACTTTTGCGATGTGATTGTACTCTTCAAAGAGGATTTCCTCGAAGTTGAAGCCTGCTATGGGCTTCCATTCTCTTTTCTCCATAGGGTTTTATTGAAAATGATGATAGACGATGATAAACGGTGACAAGCGGAAGAGGCGGTGGCAATAGGGGGGACTGGCAGTGACGGTTAAAAGGCCTGGTAGTAATCCTTCAGGGCCTGTGCGTCGTCCTCTGAATGGGTGAATACTTCCAGAAGAACCGGGCCTTCCTCTGCATTGAAGAACCGGTCGAGGTTCTTGACAAGTTCTTTCTCGTTATGTGCAGAGAGATAGACGAGGTCGTGTGCTAGACAGATTCCCTTGGCAGAAACCGTATGCCGGCCCGCTATGGCACTGTCCCTGTAAGGTGAATGCTCCAGCCCCGGCAGCTGGTGGAAGATGCCGCCGCCGCCGTTGTTGAGCAGCAGGATGGAGAGGTTGGGCGGCAGCTTCTCGTTCCACAGTGCATTCTGGTCGTAGAAGAAGCTCAGGTCGCCGATGACACAGTAGACATCCTCCTCGTCCTGGTGGGCGAGGGCATAGCCGACTGCCGTTGACAACGACCCTTCGATTCCGTTTACCCCACGGTTGACATAGATGTACTGGTCGGAGAAGATGTTGCCGAGCCGCACGGCCGAGCTGTTCCCATAGAACAGTTCGCCGTCAATGTCATGCTCCCGCATCTTCTCGTGGAAAGCCTTGACGACAGACAGCTGGGAATAACGTGGCCTTGCCTTCCGCCGGATGGCCTTGGCTTCGTCGAAAACCTTGTTCCATTTCTCTACAAAATCTTTCTCTCCTACGCTTTCCGTTTCATTGGCAAGGATGCCGAGGACATCCTCCGGTGTCCCCTGGATAATATCAGTCGTGTGCATGAACGTGTCGCAGCAGTCGCCACGCTCGTTCACAACGACAGAAATCTTGCACGGACATTGGCGCAGGAATTGCCGGAGCTGTTTGCTCACCACGGTCCCTCCCATATATATAAGGTGGTCGGGACGGTAGGACACATCGTCGCCTATTCTCTTCAGGATCTCATCAATAGGCTGCGAAGGGCAGATGTCATCATCAGCCAGTTTCTCCTGAATGACGACAGTGACGCGTTTCAAAGCCTCGATAGCTTCCAGCGAATTGCCCACAACCTCGGGGAGCATCTGCCCAAGCACAATCATCGGTTTCTCTCCGCAGAAGAAATCAGCAGCTACTTCGCAGACCATTGCAACGTCGGTTACTGCACGATGCAGGATGGTGCGGCGTTCGTCGGGAAGTTGCAAAACCCTGTAGTCGAACAGGGGCTCGCCGATGGCTACATTGATGTGTACCGGACCGCCGCCGTCTGTCGTACTGGCGTTCAGAGCCTCGTTGACCAGTCGGTTGCAGTACCAGCGTTCTTCGTCGTCATGTGGCTCCGGCAGTGTGACACTCTTGCGGACGTTGGGGGACAAGGCTTTCTGCTGGTGGATTGTCTGCCCGTCCTGCTGGTCAATCCACTGCACCGGTCTGTCGGCTGAAATGATAATCAGCGGACGGTTCTGGTAATAGGCTTCGGCAGCAGCTGGAGCGATGTTGAGCAGTGCTGACCCGGAGGTGACACAGACGGCGACAGGCTCATTGTCGGCCAGCGTCATCCCCAGAGCCACGAAGCCGGCCGACCGCTCGTCGGTCACGGGATAGCACGTAATATCCGGGCAGGCGCATAGGTTGTGTACGATGGGCGAGTTGCGGGATCCGGGGCAGACTACGGCTTTCGTAATACCTTCCTTTACGAGCAGGGCGGTGAGGATGTTTACGTTTTCTTTGGAACTGTACATAGGCGGGGATAGACGATGATGATAGGCAGTGATAATGGGCGGTGATAAGTGGTGATGGGAGGATGATGGGGGATGAGGCTAATCGGAACGGAGCAGCTGGCGCATCGTGTCGAGTTTGGCTTCTGTTTCCTGCCATTCGTTCTCTTCGTTGCTCTCCTTCAGAATCCCGCCGCCGGCATACAGCCGGCATACGGTGCGTGAGAGCTGCATACAACGGAGGGTTACGTAGAGCCTGGCTTGGCTGCTGCTGCCGATCAGACCGCTGAAACCGCTGTAATAACTGCGCTGCAGATGCTCGTTCCGGAGGATGAACTGCCGCGCTGCTTCCTTGGGCATACCGCACACGGCAGGGGTAGGATGGAACACCGACAGGAAACTTCCCAGTCGCTTCCTGTCCCTGAGATGGAAAGTGAAATCGGTACGGAGGTGCGCCAGATGGGCTGCACGGGCTGTATAAGGTGTGCTCTCTGCAATCTCAGCGGCGAAAGGCTGCAGACCGGTACGGATGTATTCGGCAACGAGCTGTTGCTCCTCCCGGTTCTTGGCAGACCACTCCATGTCTTCTCCCTCGTACTTCATCGTGCCCGCCAGTGCCATTGTCTGATAGCCGTCGGCACTGCCACGGAGCAGGATTTCAGGACTTGCAATGAGCCACATTCCTGTCTCCTCGGTATAGAAAAGGGCAATGTACGACCGTGGATAGCTCTTGCAGGCCTTTATGAAGATGCTGCGGGGTGTCAGTTTCTCGTCTTTGTACTCCACGGCAGACCTTGCCAGCACGAGTTTGCGGAATATTCCGTCTTTCAGTTCTCCGTGGAAGCGGATGAAGTCGGCGTGATAGTCCGCCCGGGTATGGCCCGGGAGATGTATCGTCATGCTGCCGGTCTGCCAGTCGGGAACCGCTTCAAAGCTGTCTTCACGGTCTAAAGGCAGGTCACGGGCGCATCCGCTCTCTCCGTTCAGAAGACAGATAGGGTGCTCTGCATCACAGCTGAAAGGTGCAATGACGAATCCTTCGTGTCCGTCAAGTTCTGGAAGCGAACGGAACAGTACCGGCCTTTCCTGTTGTGTATAGCAGTGGAATGTCCTGTCGAACGGCTCCCGGTAGATGAAGAACGGCTCCATTTATTTCTGCTGGGGGGCTATGACGTAGTTGGTGACCTGGACACTGGAGATGAGTTCGCCCTCGTCGTTTTTGATGTCGATGTTCCACACGTGCAGCGTATGCCCCTTGTGAATCAGCCTTCCATAAGCCGTAACGGTACCGCCGTAGGGCATTGCCTTCACGTGGTTGCCGTGGACGTTGATGCCCAGAGCCATCTTCCCGGGGCATAAAGCCATGGAACCGACGCCGGCAAGGTTCTCGGCAAGTGCCAGCGAGGCTCCGCCGGAGAGGAAGCCGAACGGCTGTTTGTTGCGGTCGTCGACGGCCATCCGTGCCTTCAGCGTGTCGTCTTCGGGCGTGGAAATGAACTCCATGCCGAGTGTGCGGCTCAGTCCGTCTTCCTGGTGGATACTGTTCCAGAGATTGTCTATGTTCATAATCAGATCAGCTTAATGCTATGCAAAGGTAGTAAAAGTTGGTCAGATGGCAAAATCAAAAGCATTTCCCTGTTATTCCCAACCGGACGGGAACAGCATTCCCGGGCGTTGGGAACAATATTCCCGACCAATGGGGAACTGTATTCCCTGTCGGTCGGGAACATTCCTTTGTCGTGTGCCCAAAGGCTTTTCTCTGCCATAAAAAACGCAAAAGCAGCCATGGTTTGCGAATAATTTAGTAAATTTGCAAACAGTAAGAATATTCGGTTTAATTGTAAATATGAACGTTTTAGAATTATCTGAGCAGGAAATCGGCCGTCGCCAGAGCCTGCAGGAATTGCGTGCGATGGGCATCAATCCCTATCCGGCAGCAGAGTTCCCCACCAATGCTTACTCTACTGACATCAAGGCGCAGTTCAAGGAGGGCGAGCAGCGTGAGGTCGTCATCGCCGGCCGTATGATGGGGCGCCGTGTCATGGGCAAGGCCTCCTTCGCAGAGATACAGGACAGCAAAGGCAGAATCCAGGTTTACATCACCCGTGACGACATCTGTCCGGGTGAGGATAAAGACTTATACAACAAGGTGTTCAAGAAGCTGCTCGACATCGGCGACTTCATCGGCATCAAGGGTTTCGTCTTCAAGACACAGATGGGCGAGATTTCTGTTCATGCCAAGGAAATCACGCTGCTGTCGAAGAGTCTGAAGCCGCTGCCGGTCGTCAAGTACAAGGATGGCGAGGCATACGACAAGTTTGAGGACCCCGAGCAGCGTTACCGCCAGCGTTATGTCGACCTGGTTGTAAACGACGGCGTGAAGGATACTTTCCTCAAGCGCGCCACCGTTCTGCGCACGATGCGCCGCTTCTTCGACGAGGCGGGATATACGGAAGTGGAAACACCGACGTTGCAGAGCATTCCCGGCGGTGCGAGCGCGCGTCCGTTCATCACCCATTTCAATGCGCTCAACATCGATATGTATATGCGTATCGCCACGGAGCTTTACCTGAAGCGGCTGATAGTCGGAGGATTTGAAGGTGTCTATGAAATCGGAAAGAACTTCCGCAACGAGGGCATGGACCGCTTCCACAACCCGGAGTTCACCTGCATGGAACTTTATGTGCAGTACAAGGACTACAACTGGATGATGTCGTTCACCGAGCGGCTGCTGGAGAAGATCTGTACGGAAGTGAACGGAAAACCGGAGGTGCAGATGGGTGACAAGACCATCAGTTTCAAGGCTCCTTTCCGCCGGCTGCCTATCCTCGACGCTATCAAGGAGAAGACGGGCTTCGATCTCGCCGGCAAGTCGGAGGAGGAAATCCGCCACATCGCCGTGGACGAACTGAAGCTGGAAGGTATTGACGAGAGCTTCGGCAAGGGGAAACTGATTGACGAAATCTTCGGCGAGTTCTGTGAGGGGACATTCATCCAGCCGACTTTCATCACCGATTATCCTGTCGAGATGTCGCCGCTGACGAAGATGCACCGCTCCAAGCCGGGACTGACAGAGCGTTTCGAGCTGATGGTAAACGGCAAGGAACTGGCGAATGCTTATTCCGAGCTGAACGATCCGATCGATCAGGAGGAGCGTTTCCTCGACCAGATGCACCTGGCCGACAAGGGAGACGACGAGGCGATGATCATCGACCAGGATTTCCTCCGTGCGCTGCAGTATGGTATGCCGCCGACCTCCGGTATCGGCATCGGTATCGACCGTCTGGTAATGCTGATGACCGGCAAGGAGTACATCCAGGAGGTATTGCTCTTCCCGCAGATGAAGCCGGAACCGAAGATTCCGCAGTCGTCTGTCAAGGAATGGGCAGAGCTTGGCGTGGCAGAATCCTGGGTGTATGTGCTGCGCAAGGCCGGCTTCAACCTCATCTCCGACATCAAGGACGAGAAGGCACAGGGCCTGCAGCAGAAACTCGGTGAAATCAACAAGAAGTACAAGCTCGGGTACGAGAAGCCTTCTGTTGACGAGATTCAGCAGTGGATTGAAAGAGCAAAAGAAAAGTAAAAGGGTAAAAAAGTAAAAAAGTAAAAAGGGTGAAAAGTAAGAAAGTGAAAAGGTGAAAAGGTGAAAAAGTGAAAGTAAAAGAAAGGATGGAAAGATGATGAAGGGGGGAAGAATAAGCTAAGAGGTAACAGGGAAGGCAGAAAGCCGGACTTTGTGAAAATGTCAGGTCATGATATATCGCCCGCTTACTTTACTTTCTTACTTTTCACCCTTTTTACTTTTTTACTTTTTTACCTTTTTACTTTTGAAAGTTATGTTCGACCTCGGTAAAATAGCAATCATTGGAAGCGGTAGCTGGGCAACGGCTATCGCCAAGATTGTCGTGGAACATACGCACCATATCGGCTGGGATTTCCGGCGTGACGACAGGATAGAGGAGTTCCGCCGGAGAGGGCATAACCCGGCTTACCTTACTGCCGTGCGGTTCAATTTGGACGAGATTGTCTTCTCTTCGGACATCAACGGGATTGCGCAGGAATACGACACGCTGGTGTTCGTCACGCCTTCTCCCTACCTGAAAGCATTGCTGAAGAAACTGAAGACAAAGCTAAATACGAAACTGGTCGTGACGGCTATCAAGGGAATCGTACCTGACGAAAACCTCGTCTGCTCTGAGTATTTCCACGAGGCTTACGGCGTTCCGTATGACAATCTCGCTGTCATCGGAGGTCCTTCGCACGCCGAGGAGGTGGTGATGGAACGGCTCACGTATCTTACCGTGGGCTGTGCAGACCTCGACAAGGCACGTGCTTTCACGGAGGTGCTGGCTTCCGCCTATGTCAAGACCAAGACCTCGCCGGATGTCCTGGGCATAGAATATGCTTCCGTCCTGAAGAATGTTTATGCCATAGCGGCCGGTATCTGTTCGGGTTTGAAGTATGGCGACAACTTCCAGGCGGTACTTATGTCGAACGCCATGCAGGAAATGGACCGTTTCCTCAACACGATCAATCCCATCCGGCGCTCCATCATCGACAGTGTATATCTCGGTGACCAGCTGGTGACGGGATATAGTAAGTTTTCGCGCAACCATACTTTCGGTACGATGATCGGCAAGGGATACAGCGTCAAGTCGGCGCAGATTGAGATGGAGATGATCGCCGAAGGGTACTTCGGGACGAAGTGCATGAAGGAAATCAACCGGCGGCTGCACGTCAATATGCCCATTCTCGATGCCGTCTACAATATCCTCTACGGGCGCATCAGCCCGCAGATTGAAATAAAATTATTAACAGACTCATTTAGATAAACGCAAATGGAAAGTATTAAGTTAGACATTTCAAAAGCCGCCCAGTTCTTGAATCCGGGCGCAGTAGAGGCTTATGCTCCTCATGTAGCTGCCGCACAGGAAGCACTGGAGAAGGCTACTTGCCCTGGCAATGACTTCCTCGGATGGCTGCATCTGCCGTCGAGCATCACGCCGGAGTTCCTCGGTCAGATTCAGGCAGTAGCCGATACGCTCCGTGAGAAGTGTGAGGTGGTTGTCGTTGCAGGTATCGGCGGTTCTTACCTTGGTGCCCGTGCCGTCATCGAGGCCTTGGGAAACAGCTTCGCATGGCTTGTCAACGACAAGAAGAATCCTACTATCCTCTTTGCAGGAAACAATATCGGTGAGGATTATCTTGCTGAGCTGACAGCTTACCTGAAAGGAAAGAAGTTCGGTGTCATCAATATCTCCAAGTCGGGAACGACGACAGAGACCGCCCTTGCTTTCCGTCTCTTGAAGAAACAGTGTGAGGACCAGCTGGGCAAGGAAGCTGCCCGTGAAGTCATCGTGGCCATCACCGACGAGCACAAAGGGGCTGCGCGTGCTGCTGCAACCAAGGAAGGTTACAAGACCTTCATTATTCCTGACAATGTCGGCGGCCGCTTCTCCGTCCTCACTCCGGTAGGTCTGCTGCCGATTGCCGTAGCCGGTTTCGATGTGAAGAAACTCGTTGAAGGTGCGCAGCAGATGGAGAAAGAGACTGCAAACGACGTTCCTTTTGCAAGCAATATCGCTGCCCGATACGCTGCAGTCCGTCAGGGTCTCTATTCTCAGGCAGGCAAGAAGATTGAGATTGTTGCCAACTTCCAGCCGAAGCTCCACTTCTTTGCAGAGTGGTGGAAGCAGCTCTACGGCGAGAGCGAGGGCAAGGACCACAAGGGCATCTTCCCTGCAGCCTGCGACTTCACGACCGACCTGCACTCGATGGGTCAGTGGATTCAGCAGGGCGAACGTTCCATCTTCGAAACGGTAATCTCCGTGGAGCAGCCTAACGCCAAGCTCCTCTTCCCGCATGATGATGAGAATCTTGACGGACTGAACTTCCTTGAAGGGAAGCGTGTTGACGAGGTGAACAAAATGGCGGAACTGGGTACCCGTCTGGCACACGTTGACGGTGGCGTACCGAATATCCGTATCAGTGTTCCGGCATTGAACGAGTATTATCTCGGTCAGCTTATCTACTTCTTCGAGAAGGCCTGCGGTATCAGCGGTCTTGTCCAGGAGGTGAATCCTTTCAACCAGCCGGGTGTTGAGGCTTACAAGAAGAATATGTTCGCTCTTCTCAACAAGCCTGGCTATGAGGCTGAAAGCAAGGCTATTCAGGAAAGACTGACTAAAGAGAAGTAGATGTCTCCCCCAACCCCTCCGAAAGAGGGGATGTGTGGGTGATGAAAGGTAAGAAAACCTTCCCAAACCCTTCTGAATGAGGGAATATATTGGGTGATGATAGATAATGATATAAAAGGAGTAATGATGTTATCCCACAGGCAGCAAGATACCCCCTCCATTGGAGGGGGTCGGGGAGGTTTCAAGGTCGTCCTCTTTGACATGGACGGCGTTCTTTATGACTCAATGCCCAACCACGGCGTTGCATGGCAGCGTGCCATGAAGGAGTTCGGTATCCATTTCACGCTTGAAGACGCTTATGCAACGGAAGGGGCACGTGGGGTTGATACCATCCGCAGGTATGCCAAGGTGCAGCTCGGCAAGGAACTGACTGAGGCAGAAGCGCAGCGGATGTACGATGTAAAGGCACGTTATTTCCATGAGATGCCGGAAGCAAAGATCTTCGACGGTGTGACAGACCTTATGCAGAAGATAAGGCGTAGCGGATTGAAGATAGGTATCGTGACCGGAAGTGCGCAGCGTCTGCTCATTGAACGTTTGAGCCGTGATTTCGGAGAATTCGTTTCGCGTGATCAGATTACAACTGCCTTTGACGTAAAGCGTGGCAAGCCCGCCCCCGATCCTTACCTGATGGGACTGCAGAAAGCCGGTGATTATGCGCCTGCAGAAGGTATTGTCGTCGAGAATGCGCCACTGGGTGTACGTGCCGGAGTGGCAGCAGGTTGCTATACGGTGGCTGTCAACAGTGGCCCGCTGGCTGATTCCGTACTTTTGGATGAAGGCGCTGATATCCTTTTTCCCAACATCCGCAGGTTTGCTGATAACTGGGAGCGTATCTTGAATGGTTTTTCAAAGTGCTGATCAGCATCTTTCCGGCTTTACCCTGATGGTCTTCTATATATCCGTTTTAATGAGATAGAGACACAAGGAAAGGCTTCTTTCTGATTTATTTACGTGAAGAGAAGTATTTATCTTCATGAAAAGAAATATTTCTCACAATGTAACTAATCAATGAAAAAGAAGAAATGTCGAAGCTGATGTAAACTAACTGATAATGAGGAGGAAATACATAAATCGGCATAATATTGCTCTGTTTGTAAAGGGCAGAAATATGCAGATTTAGGCAGAAGTTCAGTTACCAGAGTGTTACCTTGTTTTGATGTTGGTAACGATGGTGCAGTATTCGGTAACTGAATTATTTTCGTTCGTGTGGCTGTTGCTTTGGTCGGCAGTTTTCTGCGTAAGTGAGGAGCGCTTTAATTCGGGTAACTTTGCCCACAAATATTAAAGCGTATGAAAACAGAGAAAATGAAGGTGTTGCTCTACCTTAAAAAGAGCGGTATAGACAAATCAGGTAAAGCTCCGATTATGGGACGTATTACCATTGGGCGCTCCATTGCGCAGTTCAGTTGTAAACTTTCCTGCAACCCCGATTTATGGAATCCCCGTGAGAGCAGGATGGACGGCAAGAGCCGTGAGGCGGTGGAGATTAATGGGAGATTGGAGAATTTGTTGCTTTCCATCCAATCTGCCTATCAGTCTTTGATTGCCAAAGGACAGCCATTTGATGCAACTAATGTGAAAGAACGGTTTCAAGGCAGCGTACAGGCAAGATGTATGCTTATCGAGAGGCTGGATATGCTCATCAAGGAGAAAGAAAGCCATATCGGTATAGACATCAAGAGGGACTCTATGTCCGCCTATCATTCCACTCGAAAACGGTTGCAGGAGTTTATACAGAAGAAGTACCATGTTTCGGACTTGGCTTTCTCGCAATTGACAGAAAACTTTATCTATGAGCTGCAGGCATTCTGTCTCGGTGAGCTTGGTCATCAGCAAAGCACATTCTTCAGAGTTGCAGCAGATTTGAAGACCGTCTGTAGGCTGGCTTATCGTGAGGGGCTGGCTGACACTCTTCTGTTTGACAAAGTCCATATAGAACGCGGAGACAAGAAAACACCCAAGGCACTTGGCAAGGAAGCATTAGATAAACTCAAAGCACTCCGCTTTGATGAGTTGGAAGAGGAAATGGAAACTGCTCGTGATGTGTTTCTCTTTGCTTGCTATACCGGTGCTGCTTATTGTGATTTGATGGAGCTAAGCAAGAAGCATCTTGTCCGTGATGATAATGGTAGCCTTTGGTTAAAGTTCAACCGACAGAAGACGGGCGTGCTTTGTCGTATCAAGTTATTGCCGGAAGCTATTCGGTTAATTGAGAAAATGTACAGCGATGAAAGGGAAGTACTACTGCCTTTCATAAAATATCCCACTTATCAGTCCAGTCTTAAAGCCTTACGATTACGGGCAGGCATTTCTTTTCCCTTTACCTCGCATACCGCAAGACATACCTTTGCCACACTTATCACCTTGGAACAGGGCGTTCCTATTGAAACGGTCAGCAAGATGCTGGGACATACGAATGTAAGTATGACCGAACGTTATGCGAAGGTTACGCCGCAGAAACTCTTTGAGGAGCTTAACCGTTTCCTTTCTTTCACCGAAGATTTGCGTTTAACCATTTAACCAAGATTTTTTATGAGAAGTACATTTAAGATATTGTTTTACATCAACAGAAAGAAAATAAAAGCAGACGGCAAGACCGCTATTCTCTGCCGTATCACCATAGACGGAAAGAGTACCGCCATTACCACAGGCGAGCAGTGCAATTCCTCCGAGTGGAACAGCAGGAAAGGACTGACAACCGACAAGAAAACCAATCAAAGAATCGGCGAGTTCAAAGAACTTGTAGAAAAGACCTATCAGGAGATATTGATAAAGGACGGAGTGGTAAGCGTGAAACTGCTCAAGAACCGTTTGCAGGGGATAGCCACCATGCCGACAACACTTCTTGCCATGAGCAAAGCAGAATTGCTATCCGTTAAAGTGTGCGTGGGCAAATCAAGGGCAGAGGGGACTTATCAGAATCTATTCTATTCAGACAAGTTACTTACGGAGTTTGTAAAGGATAAGGGAATGACGGATATAGTCATAGCCACTATAACGGAAGACTTATTTGAAGAATACCGTTTCTATCTGAAAAGACGAGGCTTGGCAACAGCAACCCTAAATCGTTATCTTTGTTGGCTGAGTCGATTGATGTACCGTGCGGTCAGTCAAAGAATCATCCGTTGCAATCCTTTTGAGAATGCCAAGTATGAGAAAGCGGAACAGAAGATACGCTTTCTGCAAAAGAGCGATGTTGCCAAACTCATGGCATTGAGAGTAATTGATAAGGAAGCAGAACAAGCAAGACGGATGTTTATCTTCTCATGCTTTACGGGCTTGGCTATTGCTGATATGGAACATTTGCAATTTGGACACATTCAAACGGCAGCCGACGGACAGAAATATATCCGTAAAGAAAGGCAGAAGACAAAGGTGGAGTTTATTGTGCCACTACACCCCATAGCGGAGGCCATCATCAATCAATGCAAGAAAGAACAACCAAGCATGAAAGAAAAGCAGACGGTGAAAGAAAAAGGCAATGGCCTTGTCTTTCACTGTGCTTGCAGCCGTAGCGTGATGAACGCAAAGCTGAGTATTGTGGGCAAGGCTTGCGGAATCAGAGAACGGTTGTCCTACCACATGGCAAGGCACACGTTCGGCACGATGAGTTTAAGTGCAGGAATACCTATCGAAAGCATTGCCAAGATGATGGGGCATGCCTCTATATCCAGTACTCAAATCTACGCACAGGTGACAGACAATAAGATTTCGGAGGATATGGATAGACTGATAAGGAAACATCAAAAAGAGGAAACAAAGGAGGAAGCCGTATGAATGCCTATCATCATCAAACAAAAAGAGAGCGCAGCTATTTCGAGTGGGGCGGCAATATGCAAATCACTCGCAAAGGAAAAGGTGAAATAGCGATGACAGAGAGAGAACTCGTAGATTTCTTTAATGTAACATGGAGGAAACTCAATTATCGATTGCAACTGCTTCTGAAAACATATCACCTGCATCCCGAGGAAATGGACGCAGGGGAAATGAAAGTCTACGTGAACGGACGGCTGCGAGGATATGTTCCGCTTTATCCGCTCACTATCATCATCGCTCTGTCTTATCAATTGGACAGCATGGAAGCCCACTTGTTTAGAAAACACCTCTGTCGGGAACTGCAGCGCTCTGCACCTGTGATGGAGCAGATATTCCTATATGGCAATGGTAGTGTCAATTGATATACTTTTCTCTTTCACCGATATTATCCTACTACATTACTACAGGGAGGGATCATACAGTGAAAGAAAAAGGTAAAGCGTGTAGTCAGAAAGTAGAAATTACTATTACTACCGTCTGACTACATGCTACCATGTCTTTGCAGATGCTTCACGACAATAACAGAAAACAGCATCGGTATCTCGCCATTCTTTCCTGCGCTTTTAAACGTTCCGTTCTTTTCGGTAGCCATATTCCCGAATAGAGACTAAAAGACGAGTAATCGTATTCTCCAAAAGACTTTATTTATGCCCATTTGTTATATAGAATATTAATTATCCTGATGCTTTAACCGTTCTATTTCTACTTTAATTTTATCAATAACTTGTTCGTTTGCAATTTCTCCGTCTAAACTGAAAACAATAAAGACATTCCCACCAAAGTCTTTTTTAAAGTTATCAAAGCTCGCTTTCATTCTTTCAGAAACAGAGTAATTTCCAAAATTTGACTGAGCTGTAACTGGCTTTATTTGTATGCCTAATGCCTTATCTTCTGTTACATATCCTAAGTAGTCAACATCGCCGGCATGGTCTAATTCTTCTGGGCTTTCTTCAAAACGTATTTCAGGGAATAATTTCGAGAGGCCATCATTTACAACAGACTTTTCTCTCAAATAGCCATCATAAGTTCGGTTGATTGTTAGGTTATAAATATAATTACAACAATCTTCCTTGGTTAAATTTTTAAATGCTTCCTGCCACTCGGGAATAACTACTTCTGTGATTTTTTCATATAATCTTTCTCCAAGTTCTTGTAAACTCTCGCGGGTAATTTTGAAGTTGTTTTTACCTGCTGTTTTCGCATTTTCAAAATACCATTGCTCCCATTCCTCAATAGTGCTTGGCTGACATTCCCGTATGAGAGCCATTACAGCACCGACTTTGTTAGGTCTTGAAAGCTGATATGTTTGAGTGGCATAATTCAGAACTTTCTCCTTTTTACCAAATTCTAAGGAATATCTTTTGATTTCTTTTTTAGCCATTATGTTGAGTCCTCCAACTGTTTCTTAAAGCCATTGCTCTGTCTCTGATAGAGTCCGCTCTGTTTTCCAAACTTCTACAAACTCTGTCTAATTCTTCTTCTGTTTGGATTATCCAATATCCATCTTTCCACATCAGACTGCCAATACATACATTGTGATTCAATATCAGATCTCTTATTAAGTCTCTGACATGTTCATTTGTAACTCCACCACTTTCAAGATTTAATTCTTCTCTTATTTGAGTAGAAGATTTTCTGTTGCTATAGCCAAGAGCATGAGTATTAAGATACTCAAATATTGTTCTCTGTTCTTCATTCATGTTGATAATTGTTAAATTTCTTTTTATACTTAAAAATAACAGAATTGTCCACCAAAGCTAATTTTTCTTTTAGTAGATGAGCATTGATAAAAGTCTTATTTTCAAGATAGAGATAAACCATCAGGTTGTTTTCTTTATCATGCTTTACTTCATCATATTTTAGAAAGACTTTTTTACCAAGTACTTTACGGGTTAAATATTCTGTGGCCTTTCCATTAATTGCGGGATTTTGTTTGATACCGATCAAACGGATAATCAAATCATTATTGAGCCGAATTAATTCCGGACTGATAATTTCTTTTACCGAAAAAAACTCTTCTCTTTTTCCTGTGCTATTTTTGTCAATTTTAGAGCCATACTGCATTCCCTTAATGTCGTTTTTTTTATCTAATTTGTGTGTGTCCACAAATTGATAAGGTAAATCTTTGATTCGTCGTTTGAAATCAATCTTTAATTCAGGTTGTTTGATAATTTCCATCTTAACTTCTGCGAAAGCATCATTGGTTTCGATTCTTTCTCTAATAATTGGAATAAAATCCTGATTAATCTCATACCCAACAGAATTCCTGCTTAGATTTCTCGCCGCCAAAGCCGTTGTTCCGCTTCCCATAAACGGATCCAAGACCATTTCTCCCGGAAATGAAAACATCTTGATTAGCCGATGTGGCAATTCTTCTGGAAACATAGCCAAATGCTTATCCTGTTTCGCCCCCGGAAAATACCAATGCCCATTGAAGTAGGTCTTCCATTCCTCATTAGTCATTATCGAGTTTTCTTTCTGTTCTCTGCTGGGTTTGGGGGCATTGCCTTGCTTTTTAAATAATAAAATATACTCAAAATCCAATTTCACAATTCCATTTCTCGGGTTAGGATAACTACCCATAATGTTTGCTCCCCCCGAAGTATTCATTGTGGTAACTTTTTGCCATATAATTTGCCCCATAAAATCAAGACCTATTGTTTCGCAAAACTTGATAATTTCCGTGTGAATAGGAATAATTTTGTAACGTCCATAATATGTCGAGCGGGCAAATTGGTCTCCAATATTAATGCAGAGACGACAGCCTTTGTGCAAAACCCTAAAACATTCTTTCCAAACTAAATTAAGATGATTGATATAGGTCTCATAATCATTGTGAAAACCGATTTGATTCTCTGTACCGTAATCTTTCAATTGCCAATAAGGAGGCGAGGTGACAATTAAGTGAACACTTTCGTCTTCGAGTTCACTCATTTGCCGACTATCTCCATTTATAACTATATGCTTAGTAATATGACACATTATTTTCTTCAATATTTTTATATTTGCAAAGGTACTATTTCTTTTTGAGAAATTCGACGGTTATACTGCTTATTTGCTTTATTATTATAGTATCACTTCACAAAACGAATTCATATTAAATTACTAAAAAATATGAGATTTTTACTCTCCATGTACCCTCTCGAAATTGTCTTATAGGACTTTTAAAATTTATGATGGGATATTTGTCCTCCGTGATAGCTGATTATTAGTAAGTTATAAAGACCTATTTTGGGCCTTGAAAACGGTGTTCCTGATGTTAGTAATACTACAAAGGTTCCACGATAAAGCTAGCAGAATATCCAAACTTTCTGCTATGAGAATTCAATTATTTTCTAATCTCTACTTATAATTCTCCTCCAACATCTTTTCTCAGTCCGAGGCCTTGTAAAGTACCATATCGCTATCGTTCTCTGTTTTGTAGATATTAAACTTTTTATAGAATAGGCTTTGCATCTTTATTGTTAATTAATTAAGGATGGCAAATAATATGCAATGTTATTCGATGTTATTCAAACGCTTGTGATACTGAAAAAATGTCAGAATCTATATTAAAGATAATTATTGGTACGCTCTTTGCACTAATTCAAAACAAAGACAATCAATATCTATATGGCAGGAAATTCAATATGGACGGAAGGAGAAGCTGTGGATTTCATAAAAACAGAAATCCGCAAGTCGAAACGGATGTTTCCGTACATTGATGATAATGATAAAACACCATCATGGGATGGTAATATTTTCTTATATTCCAATTCAAGTGGAGAAAAGAGTAATTTACTGGGGAAAATCCCTGTTCAAGTAAAAGGGCACAATATAAAATCCTTTCCTAAAGGGAATATGAAATATCGTGCGGAAATGGCAGATTTGCGGAATTTCTATAACGACAAGGGTGTCTTATATTTTGTTGTATGTCTTCGAGAACTTGAAGAAGGGGGATTTGAGAAAAAAGGATATTACGCTTGTTTACCAATTGCTAAATTGAAAGATTTACTTGAAAAAGGAAAGGGACAAATTACGACAACCATAGAATTATCTCCAATACCGAATAAGATAAAAGAACTGGAGAATTCTCTTTTTAATTTTTATGACGATTTGGGTAAACAAGTGGGTGTCAGGTATGCCAAAGAACTTCCATCTATACAGGATTTAACCGATGAATGCTTAGAACAGCAATTTGAATTCACTGTTATGATAGAGAATAACGAAAATCCATGGAATCAAATTACTTCATCTTATAGATATCTCTATGTTAAAACCGCAAACGGAATATTACCATTAAAGGAAGGTCCATGCAAACTGGCCTTTATGACCGATCGTGAAGCCTGTATAAGGATTGGAGAGCGAGTTTATTATAAAATGACAAAAATAAAACACCGATCTGGAAAAGCTTCTGTTATCATTGGAGATAGTATTGAAATTTTTCTTGATGAGGAAGGTTGTATCGGAAGAATACAAATCAATATGACGCAGAGCTTCAAACATCGTCTTATTGATTTGGAATTCCTGTTAGAAGCATACCGTGCCAAACATTTTCTCTTTAATAATACCCGAATAGATTTTGTGCTAAATGATGATGTAATAAAAGAAAAAGAGAAAAGAGAACACTTGGACGTATTGAGAAAAATAAAAAATCTCTTCGATACTCTTCATATAACGAAAGATTTACAACTTAATAAACTGCAAACAAAAGACTGGGATTTGTTAGAATTACTGCATAGATGCCTTCTGTATCGTAAGCCATATATAACCAAAAAGAAAATGAATATTCTTTGCCAAGCAAAGATTCAAGATATTCGTATTTTATTACTTGCAACGGAAATACAGACAGAAAATGGAAAATACTATTACATACTAAAGGATTTTTTTGAAGAAACAGTAGCTTTTGCTTGTGAAACAAATAATGGAATTTCTTATCCTGCATCAGTATTTGTCGCAATGACAATAGAACTCTATTGTACTTGTTCCAATATCAATTGGGAACAACAGATACCGTCATTTAAGAAAATGATTAAAGACAACCCGGAAACTTTCAAATTGGCCAATATGGGTGTACTCCATATGATAGCCGCCTATGATAAAACAAGGAGTAGAGAGCTGCTAAGACGGGCTGAAGAATTGCAAGATTGGCTTATGAAAGCAAAGAATTGTGATCTTCCACATGACCTAATGATGATAAACAAATGTCAAATTATTAAACGAAGTAGGAAATTCACAGAAAAAGAGCAATTTGAAATTAGAGATATAATAAATAAGACAAAAGATGAGTCTTTTAAATTTGCCTGCTATTTGCTATTAGGAGAAAAAACTGCCGCAAAATATCATTATGTAAAGGTTGATAAGCAGACAAAAGTAGATATGAAAAATTGGCCGATAATGAGGTTTACTAAGGACTTGGAAATATAATTATCGTGGATGATGACACGGTACATTGCATAGGATAAAATAAGGGTCTTTTACAGGTGTCGTTTTTCATGTTCTAATTAACGTGAGTTCGACGAACCCACGTTAATTAGAGTTACTATTTTTTGTAATTCTCCTCCAGCATCCTTTCCAAGTCTGAAGCCTTGTAGAGTATCTTTCCTGCAAACTGCGTGTAGGGAATGATTCTCCTATCGCGGTAGTCCTGTAAGGTGCGGGGGCTGATATACAGTCGCTCGCACACATCCTTACCCGTGAGGAAATGTTCGCCAGCAAAGAGTGGCTTGTGTGTCTGTGCCACTTCCACAATCCTTTTACCCACACCTCTCAAGGCCGAGATGACCAGCTGCATCTCGTCCGTCTCCATGTTCAAGTCTCTTGCTGTTTCCATCATATCTATCTGTTTTTAGAGTTATTCGTCTTTGAGAGGAGCAACCTTTCCACATCCTCGCGCTTGTAATAGCACTTGTGTCCGATTTGCGTAAACGGCAGCACACCCGTATCACGATAATGCTGCAAGGTGCGCTTACTGATGTTCAGCAGCCGACACACATCTCCGTTGTGCAGCCAGTCCGTGTGCTTACTCTTTTCTCCGAATTCCTTGTGGCAGCATTCCGCAAGGCTTAAGATTTCATCTCGAAGCTTTGCCCAATTGGTTTCTGTGATGATGTAATAGTTCATAATTTTATATTGTTATTGTTTGTTGTTTCAAATCTTTCCTGTTTCCATCGGCAAAGGTAATGACGTGCGTGCGTCTCTCAAAGCCGTGAAGAACAACAGGGAAGGATCGGGAAGAATCGGGAAAAGGGCAATCCGCATCATCGGTTCACATTTGCGTTTTCCTGCCCCGTCTTTTTCTTTTGTTGCAAAGACAATGCAAGCGAGTGCAGAGGAAAGTTCACTTATCCTTTGCCGAGCGCAGCTTGTCTTATGCAAAATTAATATCGGGCATTTCTTATTCCATCACTTTTCATTCACGTGGCAGCTTGTGGCGCTATGACAAGGACAAAAGAGACAGATTGATGTTCTTGCCACTGCACAAATGAGGTTAATAAGGTAATCAAAGCAAAAGACCGCATCTGAAAGCAAACAACGACAATCCGTATTTCTGTTAACCTTTCTTTCCTGTCATCCATTTTTGCTTAATGAGGCTATAAATGCCCTTCTTGACAGCTTGTTCTCCTAAGAATTTTAAAGCGGACGAGCGCAACATTATGCAAAAAGGCTCTGAATGCTTGGAAGTTACGCATTCTCACCCTAACTTCACTCTTGGAAACCAATTCAAGGGAATAATGAAAAAGAACGCAGATGCAGGCAATACAGGCAGCAGGAGAAATCCTCATCGAATGAGGAGTTCCTCCAAGAACGCAGAGATAGAAACCTACCTCTCCACACACTACGAGTTTAGATACAATACGGTATTGGGAAGAACCGAATATTGCAGTAAGGGTAATAATCGTTTTGTAAAAGTCGGTCGTTATGAAATCAACACGCTTCGTAGAGAGCTTGATAGCGATGAAGGTATCGTAACTTCTTCCGAGAACCTTTATTCCATTATTGAAAGCAGCTTTTCTCCCCGTATCAATCCCGTGCAGGAGTATTTAAAAGGGTTGCCATTGATAGATATAGGTGATAGCAGTAGCTGTGATGATGCCGGTTGCAGGGATAGTAATGTGTCTTCTTTTTCACCGAAAGCAATCTCCGATTTGGCAAGCTGCGTTGTTGTCCGTAATTCTAACAAATGGTTGCCGTATCTTACCAAATGGCTTGTGGCGGTGGTCGCCAATGCGATGGACGACCGTGAGTGCCGTAACCATACCTGCCTTGTGTTGACAGGCGAGCAGGGAAAGTTCAAGACCACGTTCCTTGACCTGCTCTGTCCCCCAGCACTGCACGGTTACAGTTACACAGGAAAAATATATCCGCAGGAGAAAGACACACTCACTTATATCGGTCAGAACCTTATCGTAAACATAGACGACCAGCTAAAAGCTCTCAATAAGCGGGACGAGAACGAGCTGAAAAACCTCATCACCTGTCCGATGGTCAAATACCGTATGCCGTATGATAAATATGTGGAAGAACATCCCCATTTGGCAAGCTTCGTGGCATCGGTGAACGGCAACGATTTTCTTACCGACCCGACAGGCAGCAGAAGGTTTCTGCCCTTTGAAGTCCTTTCCATAGACATAGAGAAAGCCAAGCGTATTTCAATGGACAATGTCTATGCTGAAGCCAAAGCCCTGTTAAAGTCAGGTTTTCGCTATTGGTTTGATGATGAAGAGATTGCCGAACTATACAGTGAGAGTGAGGACTTTCAAGTACAAACCGCAGAGATGGAACTTTTGTTGCGTTGCTTTGAAAAGCCAACGGAGGTTGAAAGCTATTCGTTAATGACCACTACGGAGATACTCACCTATCTGGGTGTTTATACCCACCAGCCTCTTGTTGCCAAGCGTATGGGCGAAGCCTTGAAGAAAGCAAGATACATAAAGGTGAGCAAACGAAGAAACGGTGGAAGCCCCATCTATGTCTACAAGATTAGGAAAATCTTGCCATGTCCGCTCCTTCAAACTTGTAGTAGCCAAATGTAGTAGAATGTGTAGTATTGTCTTATACTACAAAGTAATACTGATTATCAATCTCTTATCACAGAATAGTATGTAGTAAGAAGAAAGATGAAAAAGTTTGGAGGGAAAAACTTTGGAAACGGTAAAACCATAAAACAGACAAGCATAAATAATTATCATTCAACCCATTAAAGTATCAAAACAATGAAAGAAGAAGATTTATCACTTATCAAGCGATATTCCATCGTGGAATATCTCGAAAGGAAAGGTATCAAACCTGTCCGCAAAACACCTACCTATGTCATGTACCGTTCACCGCTCAGGGAGGAAACGCATCCGAGTTTCAAAGTGGACACGGAAAAGAACCTTTGGATAGACTATGCCGAAGGCAGGGGTGGAAGCATTATTGACCTTTATATGCGCTTGGAGGACTGCACGCTCTCGGAAGCCATCTGCCGTTTGGGGCAGAACGCTTTAGAGTATACAGCGCACAGCTACAGTTTTACAAATAGAGGAATATACATCAGTCCAAATCAAAGAGAGCATGTAACGGCAAGCGGAACAAGGAGACTGGCAAGCATATCAGACACCCTGCCGCCATATTTGCAGGAGTATCTCACAAAGGAACGCTGCATTGATTTGGAAAAGGCAACACCCTTTCTCAAATGTATCAGTTACGAGGTAAGGGGAAGAAGATATGAAGCTATCGGCTTTGCTAATTCGTCAGGAGGCTATGAACTTCGGGACAACAAAATATTTAAAGGAACGATTGCCCCGAAGGACATCACTCCTATATTTGAGGACAAGGCGCAACCTGTCTACCTATTCGAGGGCTTTATGGACTTTCTCTCTTTTCTTTCAATGAAAGGGGAAGTAACCAACCAATGCCTTGTGATGAATTCCGTGAGTAATGTAGCAAGAAGTATTCACTACCTGAACAAAAGAAATATAACCTCCGTTCGTGCTTTTCTTGACAATGATGATGCAGGTCGAAAAGCTGTGCAGGAATTTGTAAACGCAGGTTTTAAGGTAGAATATATGGCAGTGTATTATAGAGACTTCAAAGACCTCAACGATTTTCATATCAGCCGTGTCCGTGAGCAACAGAAAAAGTTGGAGAAAACTCCAAATACAAGCAACAAAATAAAACAAATCAAACTTAAAATAAGATAGAAGTATGGAAAAGAAAACAGTTAGCAATGAGGAAATGGAAAATACCATCAGGAAATCTTTCAGTATGAGCCAAGCTGAAAGTTCAAGTGAACAAACTGTCTCTGAATTTCGGGCAAGGGGAATGAAAAATATTCAAGAGCAAAAACAACAAGAGATAGAACATGCCATAGAGCATGCCACGCCAGCCGAGTCTGCACAGCATACAGAGAACGCAACCGTTCAAAGACGCATCAGTGCTAAGATGAGAAAAGAGACACTCGAAGTATACAAGCAGGCGTTCCTTGTTCCAACAAAGCTAAGCGAGAGAAAGGCGGTCTATCTGAGCAGGGAGACACAGGAACGTGCGGACTTCATTGTCCGTAGGTTGGGTGACAAGGGTTCCAACGTGTCAAGCTTTATCGAAAACCTTGTGCGCATCCATTTGGAGGAATACGGTGAGGATATAGAAAAATGGAGGAAGCTGTAAACAACAGAAAAATGGTCGAGGGTTTTTAGAAAAAGGAACGCCCCTTTCACTCAAAACCCTCGACACTTTTTAGAGAGTAAGGCAACGAACTTTTGCTAAAAACACTGAAAGGTGGGAACGCCATGAACATAGTTATACATGGAATGCACGGCATTCACTTTTGGACGACAAAACGCTTTATGCGTAAGCGGTCTGTTAGGTTGCATTGCAAGACGTCAGTTTGTACCCACAAACTGCGCTTGCTCCCCTCGTTTAATTGTCGGGGAGATTAGACCGTAATCACTTCGTTCTCATCGGTCAGTGTTCAGAAATTAAGCAACAACAAATCATCTACAATGATTAACTTTCAAAGAAACTTATATGGACAGATATAATAGAAAGACTACCAAGTGGCAGCAACGAGGTAAGGAAGAAGTGAGGATGAACAAGACGGAGTTCATCAAGGTAAGATGTACAAGAGAGTAGAAGCAGCGTATTAGATCAAAGGCGGAAAGCACAGGGCGGAAGTTCTCAGACTACTGTCGTGAGATACTTCTTAATGGAGAAGTGATAGCTGTCCCTAAGATGACCGACAATGAAAGGGAAGCTATCGAACTACTCAGACGAACGGCCTACTTCTTCTCACATATTTCCAATCTTATCAAGGTAAAGGATGATGCATGGGTACTGATTACCCAAAGTCTTTCTTATCTGGCAAGGGAAGCATTTAAGCGTTTCTTCAATCCCAAATACCGCATTGAGGAAAGAGCAATTAAACTCTTAAATCTAATGGAGAATGATAGGAAAATGTAGAGCAATTGCGCATGGCAGCAATGCGCTGGAATATATTTTCAGAGAGGGAAAACTCGGTAAAACACTTCTCTTTCATAATCTCTGTGGAACAACACCAAAGGAAATTTACGAGGAAATGAAGATGGTGAACGACTATAACACCCGGTGCAGAAACAAATTCCTCCGCATTGAAATCGGTTTTGCACCGAAAGATGAACCAAGATTGAATTTAACCTCTGTCCGTAATCTTGCGTCAAACTTTGCAGGGCGCATGGGGCTTGCCGACCATCAATGGGTAGCGGTTACACACAAAGACACCGACAATATGCATATCCATATCATCGCCAATCGCATTAGTCTGTATGGAAAGGTCTATGACACTACCTTTGTGAGCAACAAGGCAGCGAGGGTCGCAGAGGAACTCAGCCGTAAATATGGTATGACAATCGCAAAGGAAGTAAAGGCGAAAAGACAACACCAAAAAGCAAAAGCCAATTTTACGAGAGAACAGACCAAGCAACAAATACAGAAGATTTGCTATGCCCTACTTGAAAAATACAAAGGCACAGGCATCACGGGGCACTCCATGTTCCTCTACGACCTTAACAAGAGTGGTGTAACCATCGAACGCTTGAAGAACAAGCAGGGCAAAGTATATGGTTTGAAGTTCTCCTACTATGGCCAGACATTCAAAGCTTCTGAAATCAGCAGGGAGTTCGGTTACCGTTCCTTGCAGAAGAACTTTGAGACAACTAATAAAACCGATCCGAAGCAGACAATTACAAAAGCTCACACAATAGCAGACAAGACTACAAAGAATAAAGTTCAATCAGACACAGGCTATCAGCTTGTTCCTCCCAGTCGTTCATACATATCGCCTACAAAAGCAAACGAAAGTTCATCTATTGCACAAGCCGTAGGAAATGTAGCAAGCACCGCCTTGAATGCAGCCGAAGAAATGATTTCGGGGGCAGGTGGACTTATTAATCCACAGACACACGGTGATGATTATGCCGAGATGGCTTGGCAACGAAAACTCAGAAGCCAAGCCAAGAAAAAGAAGAAACGAGGAAGAGGTATATAATAGATAGCTCTTCTCTATTTCCAATCACCAAAAAACTCAATGATGGCGCAAATGAACGAAATTCTTATCAAAAACGCTTGTTATTCAAAATAAATGATTATCTTTGCAAATAGAATAACAAGCGTTCTTTGTTGATGTAGAAACATGCGACAGAAAGCACTTCGCTCGTTTCCAAATCGTTACTTGTTTAGTTTGTATCATAAGGTAACTTCTTCTTTCTCAATTAGATAAATTTTAGAAATCATCTTTTCACGTAAATAATTCGATAAAAACAAAACATCGTAAAGCTAAAAAGCCTCACGA
>OBLF01000360.1_pt1 | contig 52084 bp, 36 predicted proteins | sample 1519231 | NCBI WGS metagenome assembly OBLF01 (sample SAMEA2602895, study PRJEB22501) | metagenome | reverse complement strand
ATCGACACGGCGTTGACCGCGTACGAGGAGCGGGTCGCCCCAATGCTCAAGAAGTAGGATTACCCTACGTAAAGAAATAGGCTGTACAGCATGCTGCACAGCCTATTTCTGTATGAAATACATTAAGGAACCTTGATGAAGCCCGTGTTCTTAAGGTAGTTCTTTCCGATGGTCTGATCGTATTGAACCAGCTTGTAGTCCTCAAGGAGTTGTTGTGCCTTGCGGCTTACTTTGGTGGCCTTGATCCTATTGCCATTCTGATCCAAATATGTTGCTTTGCCTTGGCCGATGCCGCCGTTGGAACCGATAACGCGACTCATAGCCGGAATCTGCTGCTTCAAGTCGGTCAGCATGGCAAGATACGGCGAAACCTTGGCATTCATATGCTCAGCGGCCAAAGGCATGAAATAGTTTGAAGAAGTGTAGGCGGTTGTGCTGGGATCGACTTTGGCCCCGTGCGAAACGGAAGCGGAATTCGACCAAATGAAGTAATCCGTTTCATGCAAGACGGTCTTATTGTTCTTATTCTCATCCGCAGTGGCATAAATACCTGGCAAGTGATCGCCGTAGAAGATCACCGTAATGGGCTTATCCATCTGGTCAAGCTGATTAAGGAAATCCGCTGTTTCCTGGTCGGTCCAGTTGATGCCCTTGGTATAGGCGTCGATATTGTATTTTTCGCTCTCAGACAGCCCCTCAGATATGTCGGCATCAACAAATTCGTTATTGTCGTAGAAATCGCCATACGGCATATGGTTCTGCATGGTTACCAGCTGCAGGAACTGAGAATCGTTGGAATCCTTCTGCTTATCCAGCAAATCGACAACGCTCTGATAGGCTTCGCTGTCGCTCACGTAAGGGGACCGGTCAATGCGATCGGTGTGCTTCAGTGGAATCTTGCTATCAAGCGTGTATAGATACGAGAAGCCAAACTTCTTGTAATTGATATTGCGCAGATACATGCTTTGCATGAACGGATGCACTGCAGTGGAACCCTTTGTTCCGTATTTCTGCGTCCAGATCTGATTGAACGAGTATGGGTCGGACTGGTTCGGCACCAACTGCTGATAGGGGACAATCAAGGAATCATTGAAGTTTGCGAGGTTCAGACCGGTCAATGCCTGATATTCAATATTTGCTGTGCCGCCACCATAGCCAGGAGAAAGCATAAGACCGGAAGTCGTGCTGTTCTTGATGTTCCGGATATTCGGTATCGGATCAGTTGTGAGGGTTATCCCCGGTACACGAGTGGGGTCGGAGAAGGTCTCGGAGAGAATCATAATCACCGTATTATCGGTGAGCTTATTCTGACGGGTCTGATTGATAGATTCCGCTTCTTTGGCATATTTCTGGGCGAGAGCCTCCATGGTCTTGCGGTTGTAATCGTTCGGCTTATCCATGGCCTTGATCTTTGACAGGCTCAGGAACGTAGTGGCAGGACCATTGGCCTGAGCGTCGCCCAAGGCATTCCAGAGTTGAGGCGTATAACCATTGTCTTCGGCCCACTCATACGTTTTCGAGCCGGGAGTTCCAAGACCGATGACATAAGAAGTCAGGAACGCGACGCTGAGTACTGCGGCAAGGATGCGTGATGCGGTTCCTACAATGTTCTTGACATTTGCGATTGGGCGGCGCCAAGAGCAATGGATGAAACGCCTGCGCTTGTCCAATACGAAAAGAACGAGCACAATAATCGCGAACCACACCACAAATTTGATGGCACCATCGACAAACCCTTGGCTCGACTCCGGCACGAACGACATGATGCTACCGGTATCGCCTCCGGAAATAAACGTCAAATCCGCTGGAATAATCGGTTCGTTACGGAGCTGCACTTTGATGCTGTTTGCTACGCCAAATGCGGTTATCACAACACCGAAAACGAGAGTGGCAATCCAGAACCTATTGGTTACGAAAACCAGCGCGAGATAAATCAGAGCCAAACCAACAAAACTGACAAGGCAGACGTTTTTCTGCTCAACCCACATCTGGCTGATGAATCTGGTGACCTGCCCGGCCACGCTTTGAAGAGCTTTAGCGGTGTCGTCAACCACTTCGTCTTTGCCGTAGGAGGGTTCGGAATACATGCCCCATTGCAGGAAAATGACCTCAGCGGAAGTGAGTATGAAGAACACGATGGCGTAGAACGCATAGGAGAACCTCATGCGTTTGTTCCACAAAGAATCGGGACTCCGAAAGAAATCAATGATGAAGCGTATTGCTTTGAGATTAGTGAACGTGTGCCATGTTGTGCGTACGGGAGTTGTGATGCTGCGCCATGCCGTACGTGCAGGAGCTGTGGCAGTGCGAATGCGCGATGCGAAGCCTCCGTTTTGTCTGTTGTCCGGATCGTTTCCGGAATCCTGACTGGTCTGATTGTCTTGTTCGGATACAGCGTCCTGTTCTTTGGCATGTTCTTGTTCGTCTATAGAGTCCTGCGTTGCACGGGTTTCCTGTTCCTGAGCTACTTCCTGCTCGGTCTTGGCCTCTTGTTCTTCGGCATGTTCTTGCTTATTCATAGTGTCTTGTTCCATAGCGGCATCCTGCGCTGCTGTTGCTGTCTGCTTTGCGTCAGCGTCTTCTCCGCTTTTTCCGGTTTCGGCAGGGGTCTGTGCGTTCTGCTCACTCTCATCGTTGGGCGAAGGGATAGGAGTAGAGGGGGTGCTGCTGTTAGAGGATTCGGATTCCGCAGTTGTGTCCATGTCCTCGGGTTCATTCTCAGGACTCAGCGCTTGCGAATCGTCAAACATCATTGGCATCCCTCATGTCATGCCCCGTTGCTTTCGGGCTCGTACTCCGTTAATCGACTACGCAATAGTAGTCGTGCCGGTTGGACGAACGCATGTCTGAACAAACGCTTAATGACTGCTGAGGGGGGCTTGAGCGCAGTATACAGACCATGCGGCCAAGGTAATGCCGTCAGTGATCTCTCCGTTTGCGATCATGCGCTGCACTGTTGTGGCAGGTACCCAACGCAAGCTGGCAAGTTCCCAATCGGAATTTTCAACGTGTTCGGTATAGCTGCGGGGAACCGTGATTCTCGCAACGGCGATGTCATCGCGTAATACGCCGGTATCGGCGTGAATATGCTGCAGAATCGTTACTTGACTGGAGGAAACATGCATTCCAGTTTCTTCGGCAAGCTCGCGGATAGCAGTACGAATGGGGCCTCAGTCTCCTTTGCCATTCCACGTGGGAACTCCCACGCCCACTGCTGCGTGGCGACTCGCCAATGGCGGGCAAACAGAAAAACGGAGTTACCGTGTTCGTCTGGCTGTTCCACGATGCAAACAGCACCGGGTCTGCCGTTCTTTACGGATGCCACATGGAACCGTAGATGCTCACCTGTTTCACGAACAATTGCCGTGCTCTTCATCACTGAGAAATCAGCACCGCCATGCTCGTGGAACACCTCGCGCTCCGATTCGATGACGAGAGGCGGCAGGGCATCCTCGACCGGTACAACAGGTTGCCGAACATGCTGGCTGTGTTCCTGTGCTGCATCCATCTGTCAATCTCCTATAAAGTTACGTTCGGCGTTATTTTGCGCAGCATCAAGCGTAGCGATAGTACACTCGAACAAGCATTCCTCGAATGTGTCGGCACGGCCGGAAATGGTGATCGAAGGGCCATCCTTGTACGACTTGTCTAGTAATGCGTTTACTGTGCTCGGGCCTAAAGCCAAAAAGAACACTCCGTCACATACTTCAACATCGGTGAACATGATCTGCTGGCAGTACAGGTATGCGGTGCGGAGTATTCCCGCGAAATATGTGGCGAATTGCGTGTGCTCGTTCAGCAGATTCTCACAGACGCGACGCTCATGGTCCTTGTGCCAAAGATTCTCAAACACAGTCGATTGCGCTAATGGGGAATTCTGCTCATCTTGGAACGCTTCGGCGAGTAATTTCCGCCATGCCCGTTTCTGCTCGGTGGAATCGAAGTTGGTGACCATGATGGCACGCGGTCGCAGTGTGGGAAGTCTCTGGATGACGGCTGGATGTTGTGCTCACAATCATTGATTGTAGCGACGTTTTTGCGCGAGCGATGCTTGTTCTCCCCTCACTGGCCCTGGCGCCTGTAGCGTTCCTCGGTCGCGGCCTTGGCGGGCTCCCACCAGGCGCGGTTGGCGGTGTACCATTCGATCGTCTGCCTCAGGCCGGACTCGAAGTCGGTGTGTGTGGGCTTCCAGCCGAGCTCGGTCTGCAGCTTGGTGGAGTCGATGGCGTAGCGGCGGTCGTGTCCCGGGCGGTCCTTCACCCAGTCGAACGCGTCCTCGGCTCGGCCCATCATTTTCAGGATCATGCGCAATACGTCGATGTTGTTCCGCTCGCCGTCCGCGCCGATCAGGTACGTCTCGCCGATCCGGCCCTTCGTCAGGATGGTCCACACGCCGCTGGAATGGTCCTCGGTGTGGATCCAGTCGCGCACGTTCTCGCCCCTGCCGTAGAGCTTCGGGCGCTGCCCGTCCAGGATGTTCGTGATCTGGCGCGGGATGAACTTCTCCACGTGCTGGTACGGGCCGTAGTTGTTCGAGCAGTTCGAGATCGTGGCGCGGATCCCGTACGTGCGGGTCCACGCGCGCACGAGCATGTCGCTCGCGGCTTTCGTGGAGCTGTACGGCGAGCTCGGATGGTACGGGGTGTGCTCGGTGAACCTGGCCGGGTCGTCCAGCGCGAGGTCGCCGTACACCTCGTCCGTGCTCACGTGGTGGTAGCGGATCCCGTGCTCGCGCACGGCCTCCAGCAGGCGGAACGTGCCCTCCACGTTGGTCCTGAGGAACGGCTCCGGGTCCGCGATGGAGTTGTCGTTGTGGCTCTCGGACGCGTAGTGCACGATCGCGTCGTGGCCCGGCACGATGCGCTCCAGCAGGTCCGCGTCGCAGATGTCGCCCACCACGAGTTCCACGCGGTCCTCGGGCAGGCCCGCGATGTTCTCCGGGTTGCCCGCGTACGTGAGCTTGTCCAGCACGGTCACGTGCACGTCCGGGTGGTTGTTCACCACGTAGTGCACGAAGTTCGAACCGATGAAGCCGCAGCCACCGGTCACGATGATGTTATGGGGAGTAAACAGTTCTTCGGTCATAGTGCATGAACCATATGAGTGCTTTGACGTCGGCATTGCTTATGATGCCTGTGCCAATCGCAGTAAACTGATGGTCAGTGCTTACCTTGGACTTTGCGCACGGCAACTTTCATAAGCTCGCGCTGCTTCGAACCAATAGGTGCTAGCACATCCACATATTTGCGGATTGGGCTGTCCTCGGCAATGGCGCGCTCGTGGTGCTGTGGAGGCTCGATGCCGGCAAGCAATGCCATCATCTGCAAGGAGAACGGCGTCTTGCTCGCATAGTTCCAATACAACGGCCCGAAATCGCACCACGGGTTCTTCCACGGCTTGTCGTAATCGGCATAGTGCACAATCTTCGGAGATTTACGCGAATCCATGTATTCCTGGAACATACTTGCCGGAGCGAAATCGAATACGCCGTGTACTCGCCCGCCGCAGTCGTGCATCACATTCCAGGCATAAGGCAGATAGGTGACCGATCCTTCGCATTCCATATTGAGAATGTCCTGGTCGTTATAGATGAAGCCCGGCTGTTGTGCGATTTCCAGCCATTCATGCACGGAATGGATCTCACGCATCTTTTCCAGATTCATCGCCAACACACCGGCCTGGAAATACCCGTAGGGCTTCGTCATATGCAATTGATGCTTCGCATATTCCGCGCGTTCACCGTTCTTCATATTCAGATTGCCGATGAAATCAATATCCGGCACGGCGCCGATCGCATTGTTACCCAGATCAGTGTCATACAATTCCGAGATATCGCCGTTCACCACCATGTCGCAGTCTAAATACAGCACCTTCTTGTAGAAGGGGAGAGCCTCCTGAATGATGAAGCGGTAGTAGGTTTCGATGCTGATATGCGCGTTGTTGGTGGTGAGATTGAACCCGTCGATGGCACGGCTTACGTCGTAGAAGCGCACGGTGGCATTCTCGAATTGCGCGAGGAAATCGGTGATGTTCTGCTTGTTCTCCGCCGAGATGTTTCGTTCCAACACAATCACGTCATAGTGGCGTTCGCACGATGCGTTCTTCAACATCGAATAGATGGTGGTGGTGAGCATCGGCACATAGTTGTCGTCGGCGGCGAACAGCACCGGCACGGTGAAACGAGGATTCGTATCCAACGGTTCCAATGGGGAGAACGGTTCCGGATTGGTGAAATGCACGCACTGCAGGCGTTTGATCTTCCAGTTCGCGCCGGTGCGCTGCTTGTGCGCGAGGAAGATGTTGAGCAGACGCTCGGAAAGATGACCAGGGGTGCGCAGGGTCTGCACATCGGCGGCGGAATGATCCCAATGCGCGGTGAACTCGCTGAGAATGGGGAACAGCCAGGAGCAGTATTCCTGGAATATCGACTTTTTCATAATGAACATGTTGCAGAAGGCCGCACGGGTGCCGTTGAGTACGGCGTCGGCATCCTCACGATAATCGGGGTGCATCGCGCATAGCACATCGTACATGTGACGCAGATCCTTGAGCTGCAGATGCGGATCTGCGTCCCAATGGTCTTTGAGATTAGTGAAACCGTCGAATTCGCGCACATTGTTCAACGGCGTGGTGATGACATCCCAGCCTTCCACCGCCTGCGCGATGGCAGCATCGTCAAGACCGTATTCGGCAATGGATTCGGCGTTGATGGTGGTGTCGATAATCTCGCCGTAGCTGTTCTGCTTGTGCTCGGTGGTGGTGAAGTCGAAATAGCGGCGGTAATGGCAGAAGCCGTAATAATCGGCGTCGGCGTTCTTCCAAGCCCAATACTGTGCAGTGAGCTCGCAATACATGGGGTTCTTTTCGGAGATATTGTCTCCGGTGTTGTCATGCAACGTGTTCTCGAACAGCGGTTTGCCTGCGGCCTCCGCATTCGCGGCTCCGACCTGAATGGGCAGAATACTAGCGCAATCGGGGAAGACGGCCGGCTTATGCGCCGAAACGAAGATTTTGATGCGCGATAGCTGCGCCGACTGTGCTGGCTGCGATGGCTTGTGCGTAGGCAATGGGTGCTCCCGTCCTTGCGAGGTTGACGTAACAACAGACTGCCCACCAGCCTAGCGCGAGTAGTGGCTGTTCAGGCATATGGCGTTGCTCTCTGAAAAATTTTCGCACATGATAACCCGGGTTGCCGCATTGCCTGCATATTTTCGGCGCCCCAGCCGCCGCCTGTCGCTACACTGATAACCATGCATTCGTTCCGAAAATCCCGGAGAAGGTCACAGCAACAGTCCCGAAACATGTTTCACGGGATGTTTCACGCTGCCATTCGCCGTGTCAGTGCCGTTGCCGCCCGCCGTGCAATCGCCGCAGTCGCCAGCATCGCCGCCATCGCGGGCCTTGCGGCATGTGGGCAGTCCGCCGACACCCGCACGCACATCTCCGTATGGAGCTGGGAACCAAGCATGGAAACGGTCGTGCAACGATTCGAATCCGAAAACCCGGACATCGCGGTCGACCTGACCAGCATCTCCGGGTACGACAACCTGAACACCGCCATCCAGGACGGCTACAACATGCCGGACGTGGCGCAGGTCGAATACCATGCCCTGCGTCAATACGCGGTATCAAGCCAGCTACTCGACCTGACCGGCAGGGTCGGCTCCGACTTCGGCAGCTTCTACACACCCGGCACCTGGGCGTCCGTGCACCTGGCCGACAAGGTATACGGCCTGCCCATGGATTCCGGCCCCATGGCCTTCTTCTACAACAAAACCGTGTTCGACGACGCCGGTGTGGACGCCACCAAAATCAGAACATGGGACGACTATTACAAGGCCGCCAAAAAGATCAAAGCCACCGGCGCCTACATCACCGCCGACTCCGGCGACGCCAGCTTCTATGACGCCATGATCTGGCTCGCGGGCGGCAAGCCATTCGCCACCAGCCAAGACGGCAAGAACGTAACCGTCAACCTCACCGGAGACAAAGGCGTAAGGAAATTCACCGCGTTCTGGCAGAAAATGATCAACGAAGACCTCATCGACACCCGAAACGTCACATGGTCGGACGGCTGGAAACGCGGGCTCGGTAGGGGCACGATCGCGTCCGTGTTCTCCGGAGCGTGGATGACCTCGCTGCTGCAATCCGATGTTCCCGGCAGCGCAGGCCTGTGGCGCGTAGCGCAGATGCCGACCGCCGACGGCAAACAAGTGACTGCGGAAAACGGCGGTTCCGCGATATGCGTGCTGCAATCCACGCGCAAACCGGATGCAGCATACCGTTTCGCCGAATTCGTGGCGCATAACGCCGAAGGCATCAGCGCCCGCGTGGACGGCGGCGCATTCCCCGCCGACCTGCCCACATTGACCAGCCCCGAATTCCTCAGCCGTACCACCATCAAAGACTCGCGTGGACTCGACATCCCCTATTTCGGCGGGCAACAGTTCAACCGCGTACTGGCCCAAGCCGCGAAAAACGTGACGACCGGCTACCAGTACCTGCCGTTCGAAGTGTATGCGCGTAGCGATTTCAGCGCGACCGTGGGCACAGCGTACCGGTGGGCGAACTCGTGGCAGTCTTATGTGAAACGGCAGAAAGCCGTGAAGGAAGGGCTGCTTGACGATGACGGCAAGCCCCTGAAGCCATTCGATAAGCCGACCGATAAAGTCACGTTGAAACAGGGCATAGCCCTGTGGGAGAAAGACATCAAGGAATACGGTACGAATCAGGGCTTTACCGTGCAGTGAACCGGCAAGCGACGCTCGCTGCATAGCGCCTGCTGCGCCACAGTGCGCTCACCGCACGTTGCGCTTGTAAATCAGCGCCATGCCCTTGAAAATCAGATCCGGATCGTACACGTCGATCACATCGGTATCATCCTTGAAAATCCGACCCAAGCCACCGGTCGTAACCACCTTGAACGGTTCGCCGATCTCCTCACGGAACTGTTGCACGGTACGCTCGATGCCGCCAAGGAACGTGTAATACAGGCCGGCCTGCATGGCGGAACGTGTGTTCGTGGCAAGAATCGACTTCGGGCGCACGATCTCCACCTCAGGCAGCTGCGCGGTCTGCCCCCACAGCGCTTCCGCACCGGCACGAATACCCGTGGTGATATAGCCGGCACGGATCGTGCCCTTGCCGTCGACGTAATTGAACGTGGTCGCCGTGCCGAAATCGGCCACCAGCACCGGGCCCCCATACGTGTAGTACGCGCCGACGCAATCGGTCAGGCAATCGGCGCCCATGGTCTTGGGATCATCCATATGGATGTTGATGCCGGTTTTGATGCCCGGTCCAACGACCATCGGCTCGAAACCAAGGAACTTGATGATCGAGGCGCGGAAGGAATGCATGACCTTCGGCACCACCGAGCATACGATCACATCCTCCACGTCACGCCGCGTATACCCGCTGATCTGCAGGAACTGCGAGATCATCACCGTATATTCGTCCGACGTGTGCAAGGCCTTGGTGGTGATGCGGTAGGAACCGACGATGCGCTCGCCCTCCAGAAAGCCGATGACGATGTTGGTGTTTCCGATATCTACGGCCATCAGCATGGCAGTGTTCTCCCTTGGTTCGGTTGCCGCGCGGCTGTACGCCACGTTGCGTTGTTCACTACTGAGAGTGTACGCCTCTTCCGGAGTACGGTGGCGATAGTGCGGTGGCGATTCAGGCGGTTGCGCGCAGCGAGGCAAGACGGAGCAGCAACTGGCGGGCCAGATCGGTTTTGCCCATTTTCCGCCACTTTTCGACATTCGGCTGTTGCGGCGCCTGATCGGTCGAGGTATCGCCGCAGGCGGGGGTGAGCACGGTCACCACATTCGTGTCCGTGCCGAAACCGGCGCCGGCGTCGCGCAGATTGTTCGCCACCAGCATGTCGCAATGCTTGTCGGCAAGCTTTTTTGCAGCGTTCTCGATAAGGTTCTGCGTTTCCATGGCGAACCCACACAGCACTTGCGATCCGTCGGTGCGCTTGTGGGTGCCGACCCAGGCGAGAATATCCGGGTTGGCTACCAGTTCGATCTGGATGCTGGAACGTCCGGCCTTCTTGATTTTCTCGCCGGCCACCTCGCTGACGCGGAAATCGCCGACCGCCGCGGTCATCACGATAATATCGGCAGTTTCGTAAGCTTGCTGCACCGCCTCGAACATCTGCCGTGCGGTGGTCACATGAATGGTTGTGATACTCGGTTCGGCAGGCTCGGGCAGACTGACCGGGCCGCTGATCAACGTGACGGTTGCGCCCAGGGCCGCCGCCTCATGCGCGAAGCCGTATCCCATCTTGCCGGTGGAATGATTGGTCAGGAAACGCACCGGATCCAGCGGCTCCTGGGTCGGTCCGGCCGTGACCAGCACATGCAGGCCGTGGAGAGGCCGGGAATGGTTGCCCGTGCTGTTTGCGTTGTCTACAGTGTCGCCTGTGTTGTCTGCGGTGTTTGCGTTGCTAGTGTTGTTTGCGTTGCTGGCGGGGGAGTTCTGGCCTGGCACCTGCGTGGTTTCGCCCAGCAGCTCGTCTACCGCCTGCTCGATCACGGCTGGTTCCTCCATACGCCCCTTGCCGGTATCGCCGCACGCCAGATTGCCGGACCCAGGCTCCACAATCGTCCAGCCAAGCTCCTTGCACATGCGCAGATTACGTTGGGTTGCCGGATTCTCGAACATGTGCACATTCATAGCCGGGCAGAGCACCTTGACGCTGCCGGAATAGGCGAGAATCGTGGAGGTGAGCGTATCGTCCGCCAGCCCCGCGGCGATGCGGGCGATGATGTCGGCGCTGGCCGGCGCGATGACCAACGCGTCCGCCCAGGCGGCATCCGCGATGTGGTTGATGGAGGCGGGAACGGTGGGGTTGCTGGTCACATCGCCTTGGATGGCGGCGGCTGTGACGTTCGGGAACATGGCGGTCCGCGTCTGTGTGTGCGTTAGCGAAGCGAAGGTGAGTGGGGTGACGAACTGTTCCGCCGCCACTGTCTCAATCACGCGCACCTTGTGACCTGCTTTGGTCCAGTCGGATGCCAGATGGCATGCCTTGAACGCTGCGATCGATCCCGTGACTCCCAGAAGAATATGCGCCATGCCCGCCAGTATACAAACCGTCGCAAACGAGTGGGACCCAAGTTCATCTGGCTCATCTCATCTGGATTGTCGGCTGCCTTGGTTCGGATTCGACCGTCTTGCGGTATGCGACGGCGGGCATGGCTTCGGGCGCCGGTTCGCCAGATGCTTGGCGAAAGGCTTACCAGTTTTGCTGAAACGCGCTGACGTAATGTGCACCGTTGTGTACGAATGTGTACGAATGTGTACCGTTGTGTACCGGTACGTTGGCGCTGGGAGAAGAAGGGATCAACGTGTCATGCGCCCCTCGTAGTACAGGGTTTCACGCAGATTGCCGTCGATCACGCCCGCGAAATGTTGTTCGTGCTTGGCCACTGCGGGTGAGCCCAAGTCGCTGGCGTTCTGGTATGCGGCCTGATGGTATCTCAGCCAATGGCTGAGCTCCTGCCCTTCCGAGGCGTTCGGCACCTGTGCGGCGGCATATGGGTTCGGCGAAGGAATGATCACGCCATCCTCCACCACTTGCGGTGCGCTGGGCGTTACCGTGCCGCGAACGGTCAGCCAGTGTTCCGTCTGCGGATTTTGCGCGCCGTCCAACGCGGCCACCAGCTCGTCGTTCATTTCGATGCTGGTCACCCATGTCTTTTCGGGAATCGGATGATTCGCCACCGGGGAGCCTGCCGTCACCACATGCCGGATGTTGAACTCGTCGGCCCGGTCGGCGGCGATCTGCGCCGCCACGATGCCTCCCTGCGAGTGTCCGATCAGCGCTACGGAATCATTGGGCTGAATACCCGCCTTGCGCATCGCCTCCACCACCATGCGCGCGCTGTCCGCCTGTTTACGCTGCTCGGCATCGTCGCTCATCAGCTCGATGTTCTGCTCCCATCCGAATGGTGAATCGGCATGCCCATCCGTGCCGGGAATAGTTACCAGCCAGGCGTTCGTGCCATCCTCGCGTTCGTAGCGTTGTACGGCGATGGTGGCGTATTGCAGCCCTGACCCCAGCTTGTATTTGTCTTCGCCGAGCCTGCGCAGATGTTCCAACGATTCCGCCACGGAGGTGCTCGGGCCGACCATGTCCACGGTTGAACGCACGCGGCGAACGGTCAGGGTATTGCCCTGCGCAAGATCTTTTGCAGGGGCGGAATACTTGCTGATCTTCCCCGCCGACTGGTTCACCTCATCCGTAGAGAACAGGCCCTCGATGAGTGATGAGCCGGCGATCAGCGAGCCGATTCCGGAAAGATAGGCCTCTTGAAACGGCGCAGTCACCCAGGATGCCGCCGATGGTTTCGGCTTGCCATCATTAATCCAGCTTGCGCCCAGTCCGCCAAGAATCAATCCGAACATGCCCAGCGATACCCAGCCGGGAGCCGCCTTGGTCACGGCTTGGCCGGTTTCGTTGAACGCCTGACGGGCTCTCCAATCGGCTTCGCTGTACAGACTGTGCGCGCGAACCAGCAGATCGGCCATGCTGCGCAGCTTCGAACCGTCGGCATCGCAATACCTGGCATTTTCGGTGCATAGCGAGATAAGACGTTCGTAGGGGAGCGTGCCGTGTGCGACCGCGGGCGCTACGCCTACTCCGGTGCCGCCCATGCTGCTTGCGCCGGCGAGCGCCATCGTGGAGGTGGGGGAGGCGGCGATGCAGCTGGTAATGGTGTTTGATGATGGTGTGGCTATGGGAACTGTGATGTTGCCGGATAATACTGGGCAGAGTGGCACGCTGGTGCGGTCGCGGGCGAGGTCCATTGCTGCTTGCCGCCAGGCGATGCCGTGCGCGATGAGTTTGCCGCCGGCATCGTCCAGTGCTGTGGCCACGCGGCGGTAGTCCTCTTGTGTGGCTGGTGCTAGTTGGTGCCCGCCGTATATGTATGACGTGACCTGCCATCCCATCATGCGCCTCCTTGCGGTGTGGAGACGTGTGCGATGTGCGCGATTTGGGCGGTGGAGCGTGCTTCGTCGTCGTGTGTGCTCAGCGAATTGCGTATGGTGAGCAGGCGGTCTCGATAATGGTCGGCTGCTTTGCCTGTCCAATCGATGCTGTGTGCCGTGGCTAGGGTTTCGCGTATCGATCCATGGATGGACGCGCTGCTGGCGGCGAGTGTGATGATGCGCTCGTGCCCTTGTGCTGCGATGTCGAGGCATGGGCAGGTGGTGGCTGCCGTTGCCTGTGTGGTGGCGAGGAGCGATGTTGTGTGGTGGCCGGAAAGTGATGTGATGCTCATGCGTTCATTGAACGGGAGGCGTTGGTGTGTTGTCCAGCTGGATGGGGGTGTGTGGTCGGAGCCTTCGGGTTTCGTCACAGGTTCGTCACAAGGTGCTGGTCGTGTGCCGTTGTGTTCAGTCAGCTGTGGCATTTTTCTGCGGTACTGGTGACACATGCTGTGACTGGAGTGACAGAATATGTCACTTCAGTCACAGCATATGTCGCAAACCCTGCGGTAACTGTCATTAACACTGCATTGGTTGTCGCAAACCCCGCGGTACCCGCATGAGCCGCGACTCGGTGCCACTGTTCGCTGCCTCGCCGCGCCACCGGTCACCAGGGTTTGGCGGTCTGCTGTTTCTTGTTGCCTTTGTCGGTCTGCGTGTTTGTTGAGGGGTTGGTGTCGGTGGATTGCTGGTTCGCTTTGAGCAGTTCCTCCACCTGCTTTTTCTGTTCGTCGGTCAGGCCGCTGGTGTCGTTGGCTGTGGAATCCTTAGTGCCGTTGCCGCCCTCGACGCCGTTGGTGTCGGAACCGGAGTTTGCGGAGTTGCCGCCTTGCTGAGCGGCGAGCTCCTGCTTGATGCGTTGGGTGAGTTTGGATGAGACTGCCGCGTTGGCGCTGATCGCCTCGCGTAGTTGCGGTAGCAGCGCGAGGTTGAGTCGTGCGGCGTCTTCGAATTGGGCATCGGTCTGCTGCTGGCTGGCGTTCAGGGCGTCGAGGTCGGCATCGCTGCGTGCGGCCTGCTTGAGGTTGCTGTTGAGCGAGGCTGTCGCCTGGTTGAATCGCGCGGAGGCCGATATGTTCAGGCCGGTGAGTACGGCGAATGCGAGCGCTATGACGGCGATTGCGATCATTACGATGCGTATGGCGAGCGATGCGCGCGCTTGGACTGTGGGCGCATGTGATTCGAGGGATACTGCCGATCCGACTATGGCGTTGCTGGTGCCGGTGGTGTTGTTGGCGCTGGTGGTGCCGGCCTGTGTGTGGGCTGTGGTGTTGCTTCTCATAGCAGTCTCCTCGACATTGCGATGGTTGAGCCCATTTCCCAGGCGATGAGTACGAGCGCTATGGCGGCCAGCGGCCATACTACGGGGTTGGTTCGGGTGCGTTGTTTGGCGGTTGCGCCCACGCTCCACTTCTTTGACGCTTCGGCGGATCGGCCGTTCGCCATGGTGTTTTGTGCGGATGTGGTCACCATGCTGCCGCCCAGCTCGTCGGCCAGGTTCTTCAGTGTGGTTTCGTCCATTTTCGAGATTCCCGGCTGGCCGGTGTCGGGGTCGGTGACCCACTGTTGTGCGTTGGAATTCTTGGATTCAGCGGAACCGGATTCAGAGGATTCGGAGGAGTCGTCGGATTTGGATGAGTTGGATGATGCGCCATCCTTGATCAGTGGGATCCTGCCGCCTGCCGTGGAGCCTACGCCAACCACGATCGCGTCGTTGATGTAGTGGCGCAGCGTGGAGAAGGTGCGCCTGGATTGCGCCGAGGTCTGCTCGCCGTCCGTGATCAGGTACAGTACGATCGCGTCGTCGGGGTGCGTGGTGCGCATGTCGTTGAGCGTGGTGATGAGCTGGTCGAGCGGCGCGTCCAGCGAGGATCCGGACGATACGCTGGTCGCTTCGGGGGCGAGCGTGGTCGCCCAATTGCGGATTGCCGCCGCGTCTGGCGTGAGCGGAACGTCGAGCGTGCCGGATGCGCCGAAGCGTACTGCGGCGAAGCTGGAATCCGCATATGCCTTCGTCACGTCGTCCACGGCCTGCTTGGCCGCATTCAGGCGCGTGGTCAGCTCGTCCGAACCGTATGTTGCGTCCTTGACGGCCATCGAACCGGTCACGTCCACGGCTATCACCACGTCCGTGTTGTTCACCGCACGGCTGGTGGTCGATACCGTCATGCTCGGCCCCAGCGCCATCGCGCCCACCGTCAGGCAGATCAGCATGCGGCGTACGCATGAGAGCATCGTCTCGTCGCCCGCGTCGCCGAACGTGTGGCGTACGACCTCCACAATCGCCAGCGTCAGCATCACCAGCGCGATTGTGCCGCCGACCGGCCAGCCCAGCAGGGGAGAGAAGGTGAATGTGCTCATCGCTTCAACCTCCAGACGAGCAGCAGCCATATGGTAACGATTACAGCCAATGCCAGCACCCACCATGCCGGATCGTCCACCATCGACGCCTTGGACGAGGCTTGGCTTTCCTTGTTGCGGCGCGTGTTGATGTCACGCACGAGCTCGTTGACGCTGGTGCCGTTCGACTGGGTGAGGAACGTGCCGTGATGCGCTTCGATGAGCTTGCGCATATCCGTGGTGGCGCTTTCCTTCTCGCTCGCTTCAGGCCCGGAGAACAGACCATCCACGGTGATATTCGCCTTGGACGTCAGGCTGAGCGCCTGGTTGAGGGTGTACACGGGCGTGCCGGAGACCACATTGTCGGTGGCGAGCACGATGGATGCCGCGCGGCTGCGTTCGGCGCTGCCTGCCGTGGAAGCCGAACCGTAGGTGAAGCCCGGCAGCATGGCCGCGCAGGAGACCACGCCGTCGCCGATCAGCGAGGTGGCGTCCTTGCGGTTCTGCGTGCCTTCAAGCCAGTCGGAGATGCGCTGGTAGTCCTCGTCGCTCATCTTGTCGATGTCGTCCTGCGACTGCACGCCGCTGAGCGCCTTGCTGGCAAGCTCCAACTGGTGGCTGACCAGCTCGTAGTCATCCGTCAGGGGGAACACGGTGCGCGACGTGGAGTTGAAGATGCTCATGCCGATGCGTTCGCCTTGGAAATGCGAGACGAGATCGCGGTACGTGTCGATGACCTCGCGGTCGTACGGCAGGGTGGAGCCGGAAACGTCGAGACAGAGCACGATATCGCGGCTGCTGGCACGTTCCTCACCCTGATCGACGGTCGCCGGGCGGGCGATCAGCGCGAAGGTGAGAAGAAGCGCCGCTGCCATCAGCGCCGCGGCAGCACGGTTCAGCAGACGCCATTGGCGTAGCAGCTGCGAAGCGCGTTCGGTGGCCAGATCGTCGTCCATCGAGAACACGCGAACAATGTTCTCGGCACTGTGTTTGCGGGCGAACGCGATGGACAGGACGATAATCGCCAGCGCGACCATCGCCCCGACCAGCGCGGCCCAGGGGCTTTGCCAGGAAAGCTGCATCAGCGTCCCCACCTTTCCACCAGGGTTGAAGCCCAGCCGGCGGCATCGTCGACGCTCACCTCACGAGCGTGCGTGTCCACTGCGGAATCCGCGTATTCCGGCGGGTACAGCGCCGCGATGGTCATGCGCAGCGTATCCAACCCGGTGCGGGTCGAAGGATTGCGGGGCTCACGGCGAATATCGGTAAGCGTATGCGCGTGCAGGTCACGGCCGGTGTGCGCGGATGCGATGCCACGGCAGATCGCCGCCAGTTCAATGAACGCGGTTTCGCGGTCGATTTGCTCGGCATGGTAGCGGCGTACCACGTCGTCGATGCGCCTGTGCCATGAGGTTTTGACGGTATCGTCCAGATGGGCGCCGCGCGGCTGCGGCTTGTCGCGATTGCGGCGTGGGCGCGACAACAGGACCGCGCCTGCGACAAGCGCTATGGCGAGCACTGCGGCGAGCGCCGCGGCAATGATCAGCGGCGTGGCGATGTCAAGCTGGCCGACCGGCTGCAAATCGTTGGTGTCCACGGCCAGAACGCTTATCGGGGAATGCGGTGCGAGTGCGGAGGCGATCATATGGATGTTCATCGGCTGTCGCCTCCCAGTCCTGTCGCAGGCGCAACCAGATTGCGGGTATCTTTCGCCAGCGCACGCGACACCAATCGTATGAAATCGTTGAACACGGCTTCGCTGGAACCGGCGTGAATCATATGACCCCCCATGTGCGAAAGCTCGCGTTCCAGGGCCGCGGCCATGTATTCGCGGTGCGTGTTCACCTCCGCTGCGGCATGCTTGTCCCGCAGGAAGGCCGGCAGTCGGCGCCCCGACAGCGCGTTGGTGACGGTTGCGCCTGTGGCGGCGGCGAACGGGTTCGCCGTGGCCACGTCGATCAGCGTCAGCGGGTGGGTGCGCGTAATGCGGTGGATCTCCTGAAGATGCTCCTTGGTCAGTGCATGCTCGTCGGTTGCCAGCACGATCAGCGCGTTGCGGTCCTTGATGCGCCGTGCATACGCGAGCAGGGCGTCGATATTGCGCGTATGCTCCCACTTGCGTTCCAGGGCACTGTCCAGCGTGCGTTCGAACTGGCAGAAATCACCGTTGAACGGCACGCGCGTAATGCTTGCGGCGTCGCCGAACACCAGTGAAATCTCGTCGGAACGGCGTAGCGACAGCGCGGCGAACATACGCAGCGCATTCGCGGCGATCTGGTATGCCATTTCGCCCGACTCGCATGAGGCCGTCATTTCACGGCCCACGTCAAGCAACAGCCATACGCGTGACGTGACCAGCCGTTCGCGCCGGATCACCATAGGCCGCCCTTGGCGCGCGCTCGTCTTCCATTCGATCAGTCGCGCCTCGTCGCCCGCCTCGTAGGCACGGACCTCCATCAGCTCGTCCGAGCCGCCCGGCCGCCGTGACGAATGTTCACCTTCGATAACGCCCAATGCCTTGGCCACAGTCGGCAGATTCAGACGATTGCCCATGGCCTCGATCTTGGCTCTGATCGGGTCGGACGAAACGGCTGGCAGCGGCTGGGCTTCAGCCATGCCGGCATTCGACTGGCGTGCGTTCGCGCCGCGAGCGCTGCGGCCGGCATTCATCGCGCGGATCACGGAACAGGAACCGCCTGCACGATGCGGTCGATCACCTGATCGGCGGTCACGCCGTCGGCCAGCGCTTCGAACGTCAGCACCAGGCGGTGGCGCAGCACGTCGGCCACCACGGACTTCACATCCTCCGGAATCACATATTCGCGGCCCTTGAGCAGCGCGTTCGCCTGGCCGATACGCACCAGTGCGATCGACGCTCTCGGCGAAGCGCCCAAACGCACCAGGGAACCCAAGCCCTGCACCGGGTGCGAGCCTGCGCCGCGTGATGTCGCCGCAATATCGACCGCATACTGCATGATCGCGTCCGACACGTACACGCGCTTGGCGGCCGCACGTAAAAACTCCACGTCGCGGATCGACAGACGGTCGCCCTGCAACTGCAGCGGGTCGAGCATGTCGGAGCCACGGCGGGTGATCAGCGCCAGCATGCGCTTCTCCTCATCGGCGGTGGGGTAGTTCATGATCGCCTTCATCATGAAACGGTCCATCTGCGCCTCGGGCAGCGCGAACGTGCCTTCCTCTTCGATGGGGTTCTGCGTGGCGATCACCATGAACGGCTTGGGCAGGGCGATGCGCTCGCCGCCGATGGTGCTGGCGCCTTCGGCCATGGCTTCAAGCATGGCGGATTGGGTTTTGGCGTTGGAACGGTTGATTTCGTCCAGCAGTACGAAGTTGGCGTGGATCGGGCCGACCTGTGTGGTGAATTTCTGCGTGGCGAAGTCGAAGACCTGCGTGCCCACGATATCGGACGGCATGAGGTCGGGCGTGCATTGGATGCGTTTGAATGTGCCGGACACCGAGGTTGCCAGAGTCTGCGCGGCGGTGGTTTTGGCTAGGCCGGGCACGGATTCGATCAGAATGTGGCCGCCGGCCACCATGGTAAGAATAAGGGATTCGCGCAGATGCTCCTGACCGATCAGGGTCTGCGAGAAGCGTGCGCGGATGCGATCCGCCAGGGCTTTCGCCTGCTTGACGTCGTCTGCGGCCAATGTTGGTGCTGCGGCAGGCGTGGGCATGGTTCGTGCCGGGGCAGGCTGTGCGGGCATCTGCGGTTTCGGAGGGAAAATAGCCATGCGCCCCATGGTAGCCAAGCGCGGTGACGCTTGGCTGTGCGGCGAAAGACGCATGCTGGCTCATGCCGGGCGGTGCCTGCCCAAGACGACGTATGCCGACGTATGGCGTTACGGCAGTTGCCAGTCGATCGGTTCGGCGCCCATGCGGGTCAGCGCCTCGTTCGCACGCGAGAACGGCTTCGACCCGAAGAACCCGCGCGATGCGGACAGCGGCGAAGGGTGCGGTGATTTGATGATGAACGCGTTGGTCAGCAGCGGCTCCAGGCTTTGTGCGTTGCGACCCCACAGGATGGCGACCAGCGGCTTGGGATTGCCGTGTTCGTCCACGCGGGCGTTCAACGCGCGGATGGCCGCCTCGGTCACTTCCTCCCAGCCCTTGCCCTGGTGGCTGTTTGGCCGGCCCACGCCCACGGTCAGGCATCTGTTCAGCAGCAGCACGCCACGCCTGGTCCACGGGGTCAGGTCGCCGTTGCTGGGCATCGGCACGCCAAGATCGTCGGTCAGCTCCTTATAGATATTGACCAGGCTGCGCGGCAGCGGGTTCACGTCGGGCGCCACGCAGAAGCTCAGGCCGACCGGGTGGCCGGGCGTGGGGTAGGGGTCCTGGCCCACGATCAGCACGCGGATCGAATCGAAGGGGATGGTGAAGGCGCGCAGAATATTGCGGCTTGCCGGCAGCCAGGGGTGCCCTTCGCGGGTCTCTTCGCGCAGGAACTGGCCCATGCGGTGCACCTGCGGTTCCACGTCGGCCAGGGCGTTCGCCCAGCCGGCCTCCACTAAATCACGCAACGGTTTGATCTCGCTCATACCGCTTACTGTACCTGCACGTGTGCTTGCCCGCCCTCGCATGCTTGCGCCCGCCCCTGTCTGGCTTGGCGGCTCGTGGCGTTCGTCGCAATGTTTTCGCACGCATACGTCTGCATACGTGCATATACAGTGCATGCTGTGACGCGGCCTGCATGCGTGGGTGGCGGTGCCGTTACACTCGGGGTTGAATTGTGAAACGGAAGGAAAGACGGTTATGACGAGCACAGGTGGAAACGGCATCGAGTCTTACGCGATGGACGAGTTCGACAATCCGCCGAAGGGCCCCGCCGGCGTGCATCGCGGCAGGCGTTCGGCCGCCGCACGCTATACGCCGTTCGTTGTTGTCGTGGTAGTGGCGGCGTTGTGCGGTTTCCTGGCTTGGGGCGTGCTTTCCGGCGAGTTCAACAAGGTGCATTGGCCGTGGTCGCCGGCATCCTCGCAGACCTCCAGCAAGACCTCCTCCACCACCGCCAAGAAGAAGGCCGCCGAAAAGAAGGCCGCCGAAAAGAAGCAGCAGGAGGAGGCGGCCAAGAAGCAGCAAGAGGAGGAGGCCGCCAAGAAACAGCAGGAAGAGGAGGCCGCCAAGCAGCAGCAGGAGCAGGCCGCCCAGGTGGATCGTTCCCTGTCGGTGCGTGTGATCAACGGCACCGGTATCAGCGGCTATGCCGCTACCAAGCAGAGCGTGCTGAACCAGGCCGGGTATGCGAACGTGGCCGCGGCGAACCCGTCCGGCACGCTGCCTGACGCCACCGTCGTGTGGTATCAGAACGATGCGGACAAGGCCACGGCTGAGGATGTCGCGAACGCGTTGGGCATTTCCAACGTGCAGCAGACCTCCGGTCTTGGCGCTTCGATCGTGGTTATTCTGCTGAACTGACGGAGGCGCATATGCGCTGTGATGGGCTCGTGACCGGATTTTCGGCTGCGGGCCCCAATGCGTAGTCGGACTGTAGTCAGGCTGTAGTCGGATTGCAGTCGGGGGGGCGGAAGCGGCCGAAGGCTGGCTGGAAGCGGTCCGTGAACATGGCGATGCGATGCCACACGCCGCAATCCCGTGTCTCGCCTAGAGCGCAATCGCGGATTCATGTTGGCACTCTCGCACCTTGAGTGCTAATCTCGCAGTTAGCACTCAAGGTGCGAGAGTGATAACAGGCAGCTGACGGCCGGGTCACGAATCGTGCCATGCAGTGGAAAACTGGAATATTGAGCCATTTGGAGGACAAACACACCATGGCAAAGATCATTGCGTATGACGAGGAAGCTCGTCAGGGAATGCTGCAGGGCCTCGATAAGCTGGCCAACACCGTTAAGGTGACGCTGGGTCCGAAGGGCCGCAACGTCGTACTCGACAAGACCTACGGCGCTCCGACCATCACCAACGATGGTGTTTCCATCGCCAAGGAAATCGATCTGGATGATCCGTACGAGCGCATCGGCGCCGAACTGGTCAAGGAAGTCGCCAAGAAGACCGATGACGTTGCAGGCGACGGCACCACCACCGCAACCGTGCTGGCTCAGTCCCTCGTGCACGAAGGCCTGAAGAACGTGGTCGCCGGCTCCAACCCGATCGCGCTGCGCCGCGGCATCGAAAAGGCCGCCGACGCCATCGTCAAGGAACTCGTCGCAGCCGCCAAGGACGTCGAGACCAAGGATCAGATCGCTGCCACCGCAACGATTTCCGCCGCCGATCCCGAGGTTGGCGAGAAGATCGCCGAAGCCCTGGACAAGGTTGGCCAGGACGGCGTCGTGACCGTTGAGGACAACAACCGCTTCGGCCTGGATCTGGACTTCACCGAGGGCATGCGCTTCGACAAGGGCTACATCGCCCCGTACTTCGTCACCAACGCCGAAGATCAGACCGCAGTGCTCGAAGACCCGTACATCCTGCTGACCTCCAGCAAGCTGTCCTCCCAGCAGGACGTGGTCCACATCGCCGAAATGGTGATGAAGACCGGCAAGCCGCTGCTGATCATCGCCGAAGACGTTGACGGCGAAGCGCTGCCGACCCTGATCCTGAACAACATCCGTGGCACCTTCAAGTCCTGCGCCGTCAAGGCCCCGGGCTTTGGCGACCGCCGCAAGGCCATGCTGCAGGATATGGCCATCCTGACCGGCGCTCAGGTCGTGTCCGAGGAGCTGGGCCTCAAGCTCGACTCCGTCGACATGTCCGTGCTGGGCTCCGCCAAGAAGGTCATCGTCTCCAAGGACGAGACCACCATCGTGTCCGGCGCTGGCACCTCCGAGGATGTCGCCGCCCGCGTGGCTCAGATCCGCGCCGAGATCGAGAACACCGATTCCGATTACGACCGCGAGAAGCTGCAGGAACGCCTGGCCAAGCTGGCCGGTGGCGTTGCCGTGATCAAGGTTGGCGCTGCCACCGAGGTCGAGGCCAAGGAACGCAAGCACCGCATCGAAGACGCCGTGCGCAACGCCAAGGCCGCCATTGAGGAAGGCCTGCTGCCTGGTGGCGGTGTGGCTCTGGTTCAGGCTGCCGCCAAGGCCGAGAAGGACGAGGCTGTGACCTCCCTGACCGGCGAAGAGGCAACCGGTGCCGCCATCGTGTTCCGCGCCATCGAAGCTCCGATCAAGCAGATCGCTGAGAACTCCGGTGTGTCCGGCGATGTCGTGTTCAGCAAGGTCCGTGAGCTGCCTGACGGCCAGGGCTTCAACGCTGCAACCGACGAGTACGAAGACCTGATGGCCGCTGGCGTGACCGACCCGGTGAAGGTGACCCGTTCCGCCCTGCAGAACGCCGCCTCCATTGCCGGCCTGTTCCTCACCACCGAAGCCGTTGTGGCCAACAAGCCGGAACCGCCGGCAGCCGCTCCGGCTCAGGGCGCCGACATGGGCTACTGATCCAACCGTTAGGGCATAACACCCAGCGTATGGATCGAGGTCAGGCCGCCTGAAGCGGAGCTGACATGCTCATAAGCTAACGATGAGCTTACGATTCGGGGCTTCTCCAGTGCATTGCGCACGGAGAAGCCCCGTTTTTTGTTGCCTGTTTTGCCCGCCGTCGCGATTACTGCGGGGTTTGTGACGATCCTGCTCCGCATGAGACCCTCACCGTGTCGGGCCCGGCGGCGCCTCTGATATCAGTGCTCGTCAACGTTTGCCCGCCGTTGCGATTACTGCTGGGTTTGTTACGATCACTGTGACTGGCGTAACGTTTTTTGTCACATCAGTCACAGCAATTGGTATTTCCGCCGCAGAATTTGTCACTAAGCCCGCAGCATTGCGCCCGTATGTCGCGGTTGTCGCAGTTATTACTGCGCGAACAGGCGCGAGGCGGCGGTTTCCGCCTCGGCATACACCGTGGAAGCCTGCGTCAGCGCTCGTTGGATCGATTCGAGCGATGCCTCCATCTGCTGTTGCGCGGTACGCCATTGCGCCGCGACCGCGCTGAATTGCGTCGCCGCCGATCCCCGCCACACGCCTTGCAGGGTGTTGAGATTGGAATACATGCCGGCCACCGCCTGCCTGATCTGGCTCACCGAGGCCTGCACGGCCGCGCTGGAGGATTGGATCTGTTCGGAATCCACTTGGTACTGAGGCATCATTGTCTCCTTATATGTCAATGATATTGGTTTTGTCTGTTCTGGCCTAATCTGGCTTGCATTGTGGAGTTATGGCCGAGTCGGTCGACGTTTAGCCGAACCGGTCGGTATGGTGGAGTGTATGACATTCGAAGCGTTGAATGACGAACAATCAGGTGCTGTGGTCGGAACCTCCCGTATTGGCGTGTCGCAGGCGGCAAAATGGCTTATCTGCTTGGTTATAGCGCTCATGTGCGCATTGTGGATAACGCCGTGCGCCTTCGCCGAGGGCGAGGGGACGCTTACGGAGAACATCACCGACCCGCAGAATCTGCTTGGTTCGAATGTTTCCGCGGTCACCGACAAGATCAAGGAGACCAAGCAGCAGTCCGGCGTCACGGTCCGTCTGCTGTATGTGGAGAGCTTCGGCACCGAGGTGAACCCTACGAAATGGGCGAGCGGCGTGCTTGAATCGTTGAGCCCGAAGCCGAACACGGTGCTGCTGGCGGTGGCTTCCGGCGACGGCAAACTGGTGGTGGTCGCCTCCGGGAATTCGGAGGATTGGCTGCGCAATTCGAAGACCATGGATGCGTTGAGCGAGGCCGCCACCGACAAGCTGGCGAAAAGCGGCGCGCAGGATTGGTCCGGTGCGGCGATTGCCATGATGGATCAGATCATGCTGTTGAAGAAAACCTCCACGTCGGGGTCGCTGTCGAAGATCGCCGTGATCGTGCTGATGTGCGTGGTGGTGGTGCTGATCGTGGGCACGATTGTGTTTGTTGTGCTGCGCAACCGTCGCAGGCGCAAGGAGGCCGAGCTGGATGCGGCGCGTGCCGCAGCGGGCAAGCGCACCAGGGCGAACCGTAGGGGGCATGCGGTGGGTCATGCCGCTGAATCGGCGAGCCGTTCCCGTGGCAGGCGTGGCGAGGAGCATGGCCGGCGCAGGCGCGTCAAGCGGAGTGATGAGAGTGTGGAATCTGCCGACGTGGCTAAGTCTGATGCCGATAAGGCCGGTATCGAGGCGGCAAGCGTAACGGAGGGTGCGGCGGAGCCTGCAATGGTTTCGGCTGATGCGTCTGCAGACGATTCCGCCAAATTCATGCCGGTAAGCGATCAAGTCGAACAGTCTGAGATGGCTGGGCCAACCGAGTCGACCGGGCCGGCTGAGTCGACTGAGCCGGTTGAGCCGACCGGGCAGCCGGTTGCGCAGCGTATGGAATTCCCCGAGGCGACGCCTGAAGCCGGTGCCGCTGAGCGCACTGAGACTCAGCCTGTGGAGACTCCGGCAGGCGACGAGAGCGAGCCGAAGAAGCATTCCGGCTTCCACCTGTTCGGTAAGGGTGGTAAAGGTGGCAAGGGCGGCGCGAAGGGCGCTTCCGCCGAGCCGCTGTTCCACGCGGGTGATTCGTTTATGCCGGGTGACGGTTCCGTCGATCAATCCGTATCCGACGACATCGAGTCCATGTTCGCCCGCCCGTTCATTCCGGGAACGCAACGGCCGAGCGACGAGAACAGCGAGAACGACGAGAATAAGGACTAGATCGAGGATTAAGCCAGGAATCAAGTAACTCACAGCAGCAGAAAGCCCTGTGCCACCGCGCAAACGCGGCCCGGCACAGGGCTTTTGCTATTGGTCGAAGATCGGTATTGGCCGTGTACGGCTATTGGTTGGGATGTCACAGGTTTGTCCGCCTGCGGATTCGCCCACGCGTTGTTGCATGCGGGCAATTGCATCAGATACATGAAAATTCAGAAGACATTCAGGAAACCTACAGACTTGCGGGTCATGCTGGAGGCTATGAGCAAGCCTACTGAAGCATCTATTGTCGTCGTCGACGACGAACCGTCCATCCGCGAACTGCTGGTTGCGTCCCTCCATTTCGCCAATTTCGAAGTCTCTACCGCAGCCTCCGGCTCGGAAGCCATCGAAGTCATCGAAAAGGTCCAGCCCGATCTCATCGTGCTCGACGTCATGCTCCCGGACATTGACGGATTCACCGTCACCCGGCGCATCCGCCAGGAGGGTATCAACGCTCCGGTCCTGTTCCTCACCGCCCGCGACGATACGCAAGACAAGGTGATGGGTCTGACCGTCGGCGGCGATGATTACGTCACCAAGCCATTCAGCCTCGAAGAGGTCGTGGCGCGCATTCGTGCCATTCTGCGCCGCACGCGCGAACAGACCGAAGAGGATCCGATCATTCGCGTGGGCGATCTGGAGATCAACGAGGATTCGCACGACGTAACCCGTTCCGGCCAGACCATCGACCTGAGCCCCACGGAATACAAGCTGCTGCGCTACCTGATGGACAATGCCGGCCGTGTGCTGAGCAAGGCGCAGATCCTCGACCATGTGTGGCAGTACGACTGGGGCGGAGACGCCGCGATCGTGGAAAGCTACATCTCGTACTTGCGCAAGAAGGTCGACGGAATTGAGGTGACTGACGAGAACGGCGACAAGCACAAGGTGACCCCGCTGATTGAAACCAAGCGTGGCATCGGCTACATGATTCGAGAGCCGCGCTCATGACACCCCCTCGGCATGAACCGTTCGAGCGGGATCCAAACGATCCAAGCGGGCTGAACGATGCGAACGAATCGCATGGTATGAATGAGCAGTATGGCGTGAACGAGCCGCATGATTCGCAGGTCTCCTGCGAAAGCGCGGATACCGAGAACCCGGGTGCTCCCATTGACGGTGGCGCTTCGGATGGTGGCGCCACCAATGCGGCATCTACGCCAGCCCAGTCAGCCCAGTCAACTCAGCCAGCCCAGCCGGCCCACAAAAACCGGTTCGCCTGGTTCCGCAATCGCGGTCAGGCCAAAGCCAACCAGGCCAAAGCCACGGCCGCAGCCGGCGCGGAAGCCTTCAAAACCAAGCATCGCACACTCGCCAAACTCTTCTTCTACAAATTCGACCGCTTCTCGCTGAGCACTAAACTAGTGGCCTGCACGCTGGTCGTACTCATCGTCGGCACCGTCGGCATCTCCACGGCCATCCGCCAACTGGTCAGCAGCTACCTGCTGCAGAAAACCGACAACCAGCTCATCTCGCAACGGTCGCTGATCCTCAGCAACACCACCATGCTGCGCGGCTCGAACAGCCAATCCAGCGGCATGGGCAACAACTACTTCCTGCAAGTGCGCTACGTGGAAAACGGCGAATTCACCGGCAAGGTAAGCACACCACTCGTGCCGTCCGTCGCAGGCCTGTCCGGCAACTCCATCGTGTCCATGCCCAAACTGCCGGCCAACAGCCAGATCACCGACGACATGTTCGGCAAACCGTTCACCACCAGTGCGATGCTGCGCACAGTGACGAACGATGCGAACGGCGGATTCGACCTGAACGGCGTGGACGTCGTGCCGAACGAGGGCGGCAACGCTTCCGGCAGCGGTGATACGGGCGGTGACACGAACAATAAAGCCGAACGATTCGCGGCTGGCGGCAACGTGCTGCAGGCGGCCCGATCGCCGTGGCGCGTAGCCGCATTCAAATGGGTCGAATCTGACGGGAAAAACAACGAAACCGTCAAAGGCGTGGTGTTCATCGGCCTGTCGCTATCCGACCAGATCGACATCATCAACACCCTCACCCAATACTGCGTCACCGTAGGCATCGCCATCGTACTGCTCGGCGGCTCGCTCTCCGCACTCATCATCCGTCGCACGCTACGCCCGCTCAAACGCATCGAAAAAACCGCCGCCCAGATCGCGGCAGGCGACCTCAGCCAGCGCGTGCCCCCCGCACCCGAAAACACGGAAGTCGGTTCACTGTCCACCTCGCTCAACACCATGCTCGCGCGCATCGAACGCAGCTTCCACGAGCAGGAACAGACCACCGAGAAAATGAAACGCTTCGTCTCCGACGCAAGCCACGAGCTGCGCACACCACTCGCCGCAATCCACGGGTATGCGGAGCTATACACCATGCAACGCGATCTGCCAGGCGCCCTGGAACGCGCCGACGAATCCATCGCGCACATCGAACGCTCCAGCCAGCGCATGACCGTACTGGTCGAAGACCTGCTCTCGCTCGCCCGCCTGGACGAAGGCCGCGGCATCGACATGACGCAACAGGTATCGCTCACCTCGCTCGTGGCCGACGCAACCGACGACCTGCACGCGCTCGACCCGGAACGCGAAGTCACGCGCGGCACCATAACGCTCAAACCCGCAGATGGCGAACACCCGTGCGACTTCGCAATCGAAGAAGGGCAGATGCAGCCGATCAGCCTGATCGGCGACGCCTCACGCCTACGCCAAGTGGTAACGAACATCATCGGCAACGTGCACCGCTACACGCCATCCGATTCGCCGGTACGCGTATCGATGGGCACCATGCTCGCTTCCATCGACCAGCACACATTGGCCACACTGCCACCTACCGACGCATCGCTACGGCAGTTCCTGGACGCCGCCGAAGTGGGGCAAAGCATGTCCACCGGCACCGCGTATGCCGTCATGCGCTTCGAAGACCACGGGCCGGGAGCTCCTGCGGAAACGCGCTCGCAGCTGTTTGAACGGTTCTATACAGCGGATCCTTCGCGTGCGCGAGCCAAGGGCGGAACCGGTTTGGGTCTTGCCATCGCGTTGTCGGTGGTGCGGGCGCATCAGGGGTTCATCTGTGCCACGGAGACGCCCGGCGGCGGCCTGACCTTCACCATCGTGCTGCCGTTGGCGCATATTGACGACGGTGTTGGCGGTGTTGGCGGTTCGGGTTCGGCTGGCGCGGCGGCTGGTGCTGGCGCTGGTGCGGCTGGTTCTGCTGGCATTAAGTGACCCGCGTATCCAGCCAATGACCTTCCTGGCGTGGCTGTTTCCGGTTCCCGTCCGTATCTGGCCACGCTGGGAGCGGCCCTGGCATGGCCAGATCAGGGTGGGCGCTGTGAGCGGCTGTGGGCGAAGCCATCTGGTATCCATACGGGACTTGCGCTAAAATAAATCGGTTAATGTTTTTACGACTAAGAAAGCGAGAGTGCGCAATGCCCACCGGTCGAGTTCGTTGGTTTGACGCCGCTAAGGGGTACGGCTTCATCGCCAGTGAGAAAGGCGAGGATGTGTTCCTGCCTGCGGCCGCTTTGCCCGCTGGAACCACCACGTTGCGTAAGAATGCCAAGGTGGAATATGCCGTGATCGCAGGCCGTAGGGGCCCGCAGGCCATGGATGTGAAGCTGATCGCGTCTGGACCGTCGATGGTCAAGGCCAACCGCCCGAAGCCGGACGACATGGCCGCGATTTGCGAAGACCTTATCAAGATGTTGGATTCTGCAGGCAATACGCTGCGTCGCCACCATTACCCGGCTCCTGCCGAGAGCCGTAAGCTGGCGACGTTGCTGCGTGCAGTGGCCGACAATTTCGACGTACAGGACTGATTGAGGACTGATATATGACCGAAGCTGCAGAAGCTCTTGATCCGCAGATGCCGCATGAGCCGTTTGAGCAGGCGGAACTGCCGGGGCAGCCGGATCCGCGCGATATCGCCCGTGCGGTGGCCATGGATGTGGCCGATGAACCCGAGCAGGTGGGCGATGTTGTCAATGCCATCGAGCTTGGCGACAATGTGACGGATTTCCGCTTGGCTGCGGATGTGCGCGGATACGAGGGATGGCAGTGGTCGGTCACGTTGTATCACGATGCTGAGGTGGGCACGTGGACGGTGAACGAGTCGTCGCTGGTGCCCACGGATGATGCTTTGGTGCCGCCCGCTTGGGTGCCGTGGAAGGATCGGTTGGAGCCTACTGATTTGGCACCGACTGATTCCATTGGTACCGATCCTGACGATCCGCGTCTTGAGGGCGGGTTCCGTAAGACCGAGCCGGTTGCCGGTGCGACTGCGGGCGAAGACGGGAAGTCGACTGAAACGGCTGAGCAGGCTGAGAAGTCGGCTGAAACGGCTGAGCAGGCCGAACCAGTCGAGCCGGTTGCCGAAAAGACGCAGGATTCCGCTGAAAATGCCGAGAATGCCGAGTTTGCCGATTCCTCCGAGACTGCCGAATCTACGGAAGTTACGGAATCTACGGAAACCGCTGAAACTCAGGAAACCGCTGAAACTCAGGAAACCGCTGTAACCGAGGCGACTGAGGAAACCGCTGAAGCTGCCAAGGCCGAAGCGCAGGCCCAGCAGACCGACGAGATCGTTGAGGAATTCGCGCTGTCCCGCCGCCACGTGCTATCCCCGAAGGGCCGTGCCCAGGTGGCGAAGCGCTGGTATGAGGGCCCGCGCGGCCCGAAGGCGCTGTCCACCAAAACCGCGGACGGCAACCTGTGCTCCACCTGCGGGTTCTTCGTGCCGTTGAAGGGTGAACTGAATCTCATGTTCGGCGTGTGCGCGAATAAGTGGAGCCCGGATGATGGCCGCGTGGTGTCGGTCGATCACGGGTGCGGCGAGCATTCCGAGATCGAGCCGCCGGAGCCGAGCCACTTGTGGGTGCAGTCGAAGCCCGCATATGACGATTTCCATATTGATGTGATTGCGCAGAAGCCGCGTGATGAGCGTGGTGCGGTCGAAGCGATCGAGCAGTTGGATGACGATTCGCAGGATTCGGATGAGGCTACGGAAGAGGATATTCTGGCCAACACCGAGCCGGACACCGGTGATGATGAGCCGAGCGAGACCCAGCCTGCCGGCGTGGAGGCTTCCGCCGAGTTGGAGGCTGTGATTGCCATTGGCGAAGGCGATGGCGATCCGGACGAGAATGAGGGCGAGGAGTCTGCGGAGGCTGAGGAGTCCGCAGAGACCGCTGAATCTGCTGAGGGTGCTGAGGGCGAGGTATCTGCTGAGCCTGCTGAGCTTACTGGGCCCGTTGAGGCTGAAGAAACTGCTGAGACTGGAGAGCCGCGCGACGCCGAGGAGTCGGTGAAACCGGAAGAGCCGGAAGAGTCTGTGGCGTCTGCCGAATCGGGCGAGTCCGGGGATGCCGGCGAATCCGAGGAATCTGCTGAGGCCGTGGAGGCTGCGGAGGCCGCTGAGGAGGCCGCGGAGGCCGTTGACCAATCGACTGGGTCTGCTGAACCGGCTGAAGCGGCTGAAGATGCCGAACCGGTTGAACCGGCTGCGGCTGAAGCTGCTGAGCCTGACGAGCCGGGCGAATCTGACAAGCTGAACAAGTAAATACGCGAACAAGTAATACTGCGCGTAACGGTGGTTTGTCTCTGCCTGCTGGCGTGCGGGGATTGGCGTTGTTTGTGGCATGCGGCGTAGTGGGTCGCACTGAATCGTGATGATTCGGTGCGACCTTTTGCATAGGCATAGGCATAGGCAGGTTGCTGGGCAGGCGTTGCATGAGTGGCGGGCAGGCGTTGCATAGGTATGCGGCTATGCGGCGCGGCTGTAGAGCGTAGATGGTGTGGCCGGGTGTGGGCTGGGGGAGTGTGCTGCAACACGGGGGAGTGCGAACCTGTTGCGGGAGGTGAAGGGTGGTGTGTGACGGGGGGATTGGTGGGGGATGGAGGATAGGTGATGACAACGCTCTCATTTGGTGGTAAAAAAGTCGCTATAAAAAATAGGTGAAACGTCAATAGTTGTTGGATGTGAATGCTGAATATATAGACAAATAGGTGAAATATATCTATTATTTTTCCGGCAAACCCAAGAAAAATAACACTGCTAAACAGCTTTATAAGGCGGTAAAAACCGCGAATTTCCAACGAAAACACATTGTTGTGCCGTTGTGGGGCGGGGGTGGGTGCAAGCAATAAACCAGGATGCAGGGTAAACCCGCTAAACTTGCCGGTTGGTCGATTTGCGCAATGCAAACGAACGCTATATTCTCGTATTTAGGTTTGTGAATAACTGAATTCAGCGTTCCCCAATGACGTGAAAAGTTCACCGGCGAAGGGGTAAGAGGGGGGCGATGACATTCAGCACATAGAGCTATTTGAGGAGCATGAAACGATGAGGCATCAGGTGGAACGGCTGAAGCACGTAGCGCTGAAGCACGGGGTAAAACCGGCCCGTGCGCTCACCGCAACCCTCGTCGCCGTCGGCATGATGGCCACCATGGCGGTTACCTCCGTCACTCCTTCTCGTAACGCTAACGCTGCAAATGCAAATAGCAAGGCGGGTATTTGCACGCCAAAGTCCGTGAGCTTGGGGACGGACACCGGCGTTGGCACGGAAGATACTGGCATCGCCACGTATGCAGGTGGCGATATGTATGTGGGTCAGAAGGTTTCTGGCGACATGAACAACACCTCGGGTCCTACTGGTTCATATGCTGCTGAAGCCGAAGGCCTGACCGCAGTGAACGGCAAGCTGCTCATGCACCCGCTTAAGGGTCTATGGACTTCGTACTACACGGATAAAGATGGCGCGAAGAACGGCTATATCAAGGATTACAGGGGCTTCCGATTCGGCATTGTGGGCTTCGGTGGCCAGTACCGTCCGAAAACGGGTTCTTCTACACTTGAGGTGAGAGGCAACAGCTCCGATAGCAGCATCGACTGGGTTGGCGGTGCGCAGTCTTGGGGTAACGCCGGCTGGATTGGCCAGACTAAGCCCACGGAGCCGAATTACACGGCTAATATCGCTGGCGACCAGACCACGGTATATGGCGGCTCGTCAAATGATATTCTCGGCAAAGGTTCGAGTAATACGAACAAGTACAAGTATGACGATCGTGCATCCGTGTATGTTCCGGAAGGTACACAAGGCACCGTCAACTGGCAACAGAATGACAATCAGATTGGTTCCACAGGCGAGACGTTCGATGGTTTCGGCTCGTATATCAAGACCTTGTCGGGCAACCTGAGCAACCTCAGTAAGCAGCAGTCGGAGAGCGTCTATGTGGCTGACGCTAAGACAACTACCGACAGCGAGTACTACAACGATCTGGTACGCGCCAAATTCGATGGCACATATAGCTTCAAGATCAGCAGTGTGCACGAGAAGATCATCGAATTCGTGGGCAATGGCACATCCTCCATGCAGGTGTTCAATCTGCCGGCAAGCATGCTCAATGATTCTTCTTCGTATACTGGTGTTAGTTTCTCGTTCAAGAAGATTCCGGACACTTCTTCCGTGGTCATTAACGTGACCGGTGGGAACGTGGATTTCCACAACGGTTGGCGGTTCTGGTGGACCGACACGAATAACACCACGAAGGAATTGGGCGGTTCGTACACTGACGTTAATTACGCCAAGCGTGCTCAGCAGATTATGTGGAACTTTGCCGATGCCAGCAGTGTGACCATTCGTGGCGGCCAAGGTTCGGGTACAACAACACGTAGGGATGCAAACTCCGCTGCGGAGAAAGCAGATGGTGTGTGGGATGGTTCTTTCCCTCTGACGACGAATGACGATCCGGCTGCAGGCATGCTGGGCAGCATTCTTGTTCCGAATGGTAGTTTCGAATCGCATGTAAGCACCAACGGCCGCGTGTGGGTCGGTGGTAATTATGCTATGTACAACCCGGCTGCAGTCGGTAATACTGGCCAAGATGGCAAATTCTACGAGTTTGTCAATTACGAGCGCAGCCACTCCGCTTCGGCTCTTGATATGGACTAGGAACGCCATAACCTGCCGTGGAACGGCTCGTACTCCACGCAGTGCGCGGCTATCGCTTGGGATAAGGTCGATGCTTCCACCCAGGCAGCATTGGGCGGCACGACCTGGACGGTGTACGCTTCGAAGAGCGATGCACAGAACCAAAGTAACGCGCTTAAGACAGTTACGGATAACGCGTATGGTGACGATGACTCCAATAACGGCTCGTTCAGCATCGGCGGTTTGAATCCGAACGCCATCTACTACATCCGTGAGGTTTCCGCCAATAACACGGCCTACGCCACGAACACCAACATCTACGCCATCACAGCTGGTGGTGAGGGGTCTACGGCTCGCGTTGTCACGAATGTTTACGACTCAGAAGGCAATGAGATAACCGACTCCAACAAGAAGCTGCTTCCGAGCGCGGGTGACAATTCGATTAACGCTAAGATCGCCAATAAGAGGAGCGGCACGTCCATCGAGTGGTCAAAGGTTGATGGCACGGATACCGAGACACTGCTTGGCGGCTCTGCGTGGACGCTCTCCAAGATGAACGGCAATACTACTGAGCAGTCTTGGAACATTATTGATGACCAGTCCGGCACAGAGGTCAAGTCCGTCAAGATCTTTGATGCGAATAGTAGCGAAGTGACTTCCGCATCGTTTACGGGCAGTGCTGCGCAACAGTTCCATGCGGTGGCCTATGACCAGAACGGTAAGGTCATTAACAATGCAAAGCTGACTTGGGAATCTGCTGATCCTGCGGTGGCTTCAGTAAACGCAGGCCTTGTCACTGCGACGGGTGATGGCGATACGACCATTACTGTGAAATCAGCGGATGGCAGTGCTTCAGCTACGCTTTCGGTTCACGTCAAGGGAGTTATTGCCCAGACCTCCGTGAACATTAAAGACCACAATAATGGTGATATCGTCTCCTTGGAGAAGGGCAAGACTCTGCAGCTGACTGCAACGGTCGCCCCGGAAGATAATACGGTTAAGTGGAGCAGCTCTGATACGAATGCTGTTTCGCTGAACACGACTACTGGCACAAGCGTGACGTTGACCGCGAACAGCGTGACTGCTACGCCGGTGACGATTACGGCGAAGGAAACTCGGGGTAACAAGACGTTCACCCTGAGCGTCACGGTGACCGCGAAGCAGTACCTGACGCTGTACTTTGAAGCTGTGAACAATTGGCCAACCAATAATGTGACGGTCGGCTATGGAACGTCGAGCGGCGGTTGGTCCACAAGGGTCATGCAGCAGGTGCCTGGATGCGCCGATAGCTATGCATACGTGGATATTCCGCTGGCTGACATTACTGCTGATAGCACATTTCTTTTCCAGCACACGAATAATGACGGCCAGTATTACTACCCGCCTGCCAACTACGGCGGTCCGAAAGCTTGGGACAATACGGGTCGACACAACAACTTCAAGTTCGTCGACAACGGCACTCTCCCTGAAGCGGTGACGATTTCGGCCGGACCGAACTATTCCATTACTGCGCCCTCCGGCTGCGCCGTTACTCAGTCCGCCAGCAACGCCAAGGCTGCCAAGAGCACGAAGCGTGCGGTGGCCACCTCGCTGCGCACCAATGCTCGCGTGACAAGCGCTGCGGCGAATACCGCCACTGCCACTAAGGCGGATGAGGATACCGCCGCAGGTAGGTTCAAGGTGTCCGATTTGGCGGACGGTACGTACCACCTGCAGGAAACCGTGGCTCCGAACGGCTATGAGGTCAGCGATACGGTGTACACCATCACCATCGCGAATGGTGTTGCAACGTGGAACCCCGCGTCGGATGGTTACAAGCTGCCGAACACCCGCAAGACCGGTACGGTCAAGTGGAACAAGGTGAGCTCCGAGTATAACGGCGAGATGCTAAGTGGTTCCGAATGGAAGCTGACCAAGACGAAGAGCTTCTCATGGGACAACGGTACCGCCAAGTACACGACGGTCACAGACCCGACCCCGCAAACCATCAAGGATTGCGTGAATGGCGAAAGTGGCATCCCTAACTGCTCCGCCCAGTCTGGCCAATACGTTGACCTGAATGGCGAGAAGGGCAAGTTCGAGCTTCGAGGCTTGGAATGGGGCGAGTATCAGCTCGTCGAAACCAAGGCTCCTGACGGATTCAACCTCGACAGCACCCCGCACACGTTCCGCTTCGGACCCGTTGAAGGTTCCGATGTGAACGGCAAGTGGTACACGAATTCCCAATTCGAGGAGACCGCTGCCGATTACGAAGAGAACGCCGCATTCACCGTTGATGGTGGATCCATTACCAACACCCCTGGTGTCGTCCTGCCTGGCACGGGCGGCGAAGGGTTGAACAAGATGTACGCTGCGGGCTTGCTCGCAGTGGCGATTGCCGTGGCCGGTCTGGCCTTGAGCCTCAGGAGGCGGCAATGATGGAAGCGTCTAGGAGAAGGGGGAGTGGTCCGTAGCGTAGCGAACTCGCTGCCCTCTAGGCAATAACTGAATACGAATAACTCAAGATTCCAAAAATTTCAAACAAGAAAGAAAGGGAGAACAATGAACAAGGTTCTCAAAGGCCTCGTAGCCGTGGCAGCCACCGCGGCAATGGCCGTCGCCGGTTTCGCCGGTGCCTCCACCGCAACCGCCGAGGAGTCTACCTCTGCGAAGTATCAGATCACTGTCCCCGAGACTGATACTCACACCTATGATGCATACCAGATCTTCAAGGGCGATCTGAATGATGCTGGAACAGTGCTCAGCAATATCACTGCTGGTTCCGACTTCAAGGAAAAGAATGCGGCCGGCACTAACGGTGCTGATCTGACTGCTGCTCAGGCTGCCGAAAAGATTGCTACTGGTACATATGCGGATGACACTGCCAAGCTGAAGGCAATCCAGGCTTTCGCCAATCTGACCACTGTGTATGGTTCCGTCTCCAAGGATGCTCCGCTGTCTGCTGAACCGGGCTACTACCTGTTCAAGGACAAGGATTCCACTGCAGGCAAGAATGATGCAGCCACGCTGTTCATCGTCAAGGTTGTTGGCAACCAGGAAATCGAGCGTAAGGCCAATCAGCCTTCTGTCGAAAAGAAGGTCCAGGACACCAACGATTCCGATGGAAGCACTTCTGATTGGCAGGATTCCGCCGACTATGATGTGAACGACAAGGTTCCGTTCCAGCTGACCGCCACTCTGCCGACCGACGCCGCTGATTTTGCGGCATATAAGACCTACAAGCTGGTGTTCCACGATAGCCAGTCCGAAGGTCTGACTTTCAACAAAGACATCACTGTCAAGTACGGCGATAAGGTCGTTTCCTCCGATTCCTACACTGTTGATACCACTGGTCTTAACGAAGGTGAAACCTTCCGCGTCACCATCAACGATGTGAAGACCGTCAAGGATACGGATGGTCAGCCGATTGCTGTTATTGCAGGCGGCAAGTTCACTGTTGCATATTCTTCCACTCTGAACGAAAAGTCCATTATCGGCGCTCAGGGCAACCCGAACAAGGTCTCGCTGGAATACTCCAACAACCCGAACGTGGGTGGCGAGGGTGAAACCGGTAAGACTCCGGAAGATACCGTCATTGTTTTCACCTACCAGCTGGATGTCAACAAGACCTTCAACGCTACCGTCAACGACAACGATCTGCCTGAGTTCACCCTCTACAAGAAGAATGGCGCTTCTGATGACTACACCAAGGAAGTCGCTAAGGCCAAGGTCGACAAGAACTCTGATGGCAAGTATGTCGCTTCCTTCCCGCGCGTGGATGACGGCCTGTACAAGCTCGTCGAGACCACGGTGCCGGACGGCTTCAACAAGGCTGACGATACCTACCTTGAGATTAAGGCCACCCATGATGAGGACGCTGCTAGCCCGGAGCTGAAGACCCTGACTATCACCGTCAAGAACGTGACTACTGATGGAAGCCTCTCCTCCGGTACCGTTGCCACTAGCGTCGTGAACAACGCTGGCTCCAACCTGCCGTCCACCGGCGGCATGGGCACCACGATCCTGTATGCTGCTGGCGCTGCCATCGTCCTGGTGGCCGCCTTCGGCATCGCCTTCGCTGTCCGTCGTCGCAACGCTCGCTGAGCGTAGCCACGGCCAGCCAAGAAAATAGACGTGGGTCAAGCGCGATGCTTCAATAGTGGTCGTTCAATGGGTGAAGATTTGGGCCTGCTATTGCGGCATCCGCTTGATTCCACCCCACGGCAAAAGCCAAAATAACTTAATACGCACATGACCCGGATCCGGCTACGCACCGGATCCGGCCGTCAGTGCCCAACCGCACCCAACTACACACAACACACGTTGTACCCGCCTATCAAGGCATCACAGCGCACGTTGTGCCCAACCACGTCGCCCAACACAACATATGTTGAGCCGTGTGCCCTGAACTTGTCCTTATGTTACGAATGGCCAGCAAACGCGCCGAACACGGTTGCCAGCTGTCCGCATCCTAAGGACCCTGACCAGGAAAACTAGGGAACTTCCGACGAGGGGAAAGAAATGACAAGCCACAACGAGAGGGCAGAGATGAACAACAGAACGGCAAAGCACCGCATCATCATGGCGTTGTGCTGCATGTTCGCACTCATGCTCGCAACCATCGGCTTGAGCGCGCCCGCCGCCACCGCCGCCACCGCCGTGGAAGGCAGCATCACCGTCACCTACCAATACCAGGAAGCCGCGCTCAACAACGCCGACATCAACCTGTACCGTCTGGCCGACTGGTCCGCCAAAGGCGGCTACACGCCCACCGGCGACTTCGCCAACCACACCGCATACCCGGTGGATTGGGATATTCTCAATGCCGACCAGCAAACCCTGCGCGACTTCGCCAACACCATGGCCGGGTACATCGCAGTGAACAAGCCCGCCGCGGAAAACACGCTCAAAACCGATAGCGCCGGTGTTGCCACCTTCAACCAACTGAAGGACGGCCTCTACCTCGCGGTCGTCGCCCCCTACCAAGGCAACGTGCTCACCTGCCAAACCGCCGCCATGCTCGTCGCCCTGCCGAACGTGCACAAGGATGCCGGCGAACAGCGCACCCTCAGCATCGAACCGAAAGCCGACTGCGCGGTCCCGCCCACCACCACCATCAGCGTCACCAAAGTGTGGAAAGACAAGAATCAGTCCAAGCGCCCCGAAAGCGTGACGATGAACCTGCTGCAAGACGGCAAGATCTACGATTCCATCATGCTCAACAACGCCAACGACTGGAAATACACGTGGAAGGGCTTGCAAGCCAAGCACGAGTACACCGTGGTCGAAGCGAACGTGCCGGGCAACTACACCGCGCTCGTCGACCGTGAAAACAACGATTACACGGTAACCAACACTGCCAAGACCGGATCGGCGAAAACCGGTGCGAGCGTTGCCATCATCGCCGTGATCGTAGTCGTACTGGCCGCTGCAGGCATTGCAATCACCGTCGTGGTACGCAAGAAGAACACCACGAAAAACGCCGCGACACAAACCTCCCCGGACGATAGCGAGTGATGTTCGACTCGAATGAGAAACATACCGGCAAACGCCGTAAAGAACGCCAGATAACGGATAGCGACGCCGAAAGCGTTGCATCCGAAGGCGCCGCGAACCCCGAAACCGACGCAACAGCCCCCGAAACCGACGCGCAGCAATCGGAAACGATGACCCGCGTCGACCGTCGCAAAAAACGCAACAAAGACAACCTCGGCCTGAACATTCTTATCGGCTTCCTGGTCGTGGTGATGATCGGCGGACTTGGCCTCATCGCCTACCCATCCGTGGCCGACTGGTGGAATCGAATGCACCAGTCCTACGCGGTGGCCGGTTATGTGGCCAAAACCAACGACATGAGTAAAGCGGAGAAGAAAAAACTCCTCGACGCCGCCCACGCCTACAACCTCAAACTCGCCGCCACCAGCGACCGCTGGCACATGACCGACGAACAGAAGCACGAATACAACGAGACGCTCGACATTACCGGCACCGGCATCATGGGGTACGTGACCATTCCCCGCATCAAAGTGAAACTGCCGATCTACCACGGCACCGATGAAGGCGTGCTGCAGGTTGCCACCGGGCATTTGGCGGGCACCTCACTGCCGGTCGGCGGGCCGACCACGCACGCGGTGATCTCCGGCCATACCGGCCTGCCGTCCGCGCGACTATTCACTGGTTTGGATGAGCTGAAAAAAGGCGACACCTTCGCATTCCACGTACTCGACGACACCTACACGTACCAGGTCGATCAGATCAAAGTGGTCCTGCCGGACAACCTGAGTGCATTGAACATCCGCACTTCAACGGACTTCGCCACGCTCATAACCTGCACGCCATACGGCGTGAACTCGCATCGACTGCTCGTGCGCGGGCATCGTATTCCGAACCCGACCACGCCGGACAACACACAATACGATGATCCGACCACCATGGTGTTCACCACGATCATCGTGGCATTGCTGGTGCTCGCGGCCCTGATCGCGCTCGGTACCTGGTTCGTGCGCAGCCGCAGCGCCCGCGAATCCACCGGATCGCACAACTCCGGGCGCGCCTACTGCAAGTCACGCCCCAAGCATCGTAGTCCCACGCATCGGGGTCCCAAGCATCGTAGTCCCACGCGTCGCAGCAAACGCTAGGTGAGTGGAGTGTCCAAGGGGTCGAAGTGGCCTGTCTGAACTGTCTGGATTGGGTGGATTGTTTGGATTGTTTTGAACTGTTTGGACTGTCTGGATTGTCTGGCCTGTTTTGAACTGTCTGGACTGTCTGGATTGTTTGGATTGTTTGGATTGGGTGGATTGTTTGGATTGTTTGGACTGTTTGAACTGTTTGAACTGTTTGGATTGTTTGGACTGTTTGGATTGTTTGGATTGTTTGGATTGTTTGGATTGTTTGGATTGTTTGGACTGTTTGGACTGTCTGGATTGTCTGGATTGTCTGGATTGTCTGGATTGTTTGGATTGTCTGGACTGGGTGGCTTAGGCGGCCTGGAACCGGTTAATCCTGCCTGATCATCGGATTATTCGGTCTCGCTTTGGTCTCGTTTTGGCCCCTTGATTCGTTTTCTGCGGGGTTAGTGACAACTACTGCGGGGTTGATGACAACTTCCGTGACGAATGTGACAGAAATTGTCATTTTTATCACGGAAGTTGTCACTAACCCTGCAGTAATTCAATCCGTCCGCCGCTAACCACCCCAATCGGCTGTGAAAGTCCACATTCGTGGTTGACTGGTTTGCTGTTCTGTGGTGGCTGGCTGTGAAAGTCCCCATTTGGGGTTGGCAGCTTCCGTAGGTGGTTTGGCTGTGAGAGCCCCCATTCGGAGGTGCTGGGAATGGCGGTTTTCCGGGGTTTGCCGTGACGGTTGTGCTGTGATGTGGTGGTTGCGGCGATAACTGTGACTGGTGTTGCGACAACGCGAGGTGATCGTGACAGCAACTGTGACCGAGGTGACAGATTCCGTCACTCCCGTCACAGTCATTGTCATCTAGTCACGGTTTCCACACTCCCGTCACAGTGTTTGTAATTCCGTCACAGTTGTCGCCGCTTGGCCGCAGTCATTGTCATTCCAGTCACAGTTGCTGTCACTTGGTCACAGTTATCGCCCGCAGCTCCAAGCATCACAGCCGTTCGTTTCCGCTTATTCCGCTTATTCCGCCCCTTATTCCGTACCCTCACCGCGTGTCGACCACAACCCCCGATTCGAGTGGATAATCGCAGCCCAATCCCTCTACGGTAAATCCATGACCATGCGCCTGCACATCAAGCAACAAGTACGCCAAGCCCACCAAGCGCGCCAGTGCTACACACCTCGCTCAAATACCGAACGCGTCACCGTACGCCGAATGGCAGAGAGCTGCGAACTTGTTACCCCTCACCGCGGCATGTATGCGGAACCCGAATATTGGAGCATGCTCAACCACATCAGCAAAGTGCAACACATCGGTAGCACGTTATGCCGCGAAAAGCCTGGAACTATCATCGCCGGCATATCGGCAGCCGCGGTTTGGGGACTCGACCATTCCGCGTATCTTCATAAGAGCGGCGTCATCACCATCGCAAAGCCATACGGCAATCCCAATCGAGCCACGCATTCGCAGCTGCGCCGTATCTACCTTCCGGCACGGCACATGAACCACGTCACCATGCACAACAACACGCAGGTCACCGATCCCACGCGCACGCTTTTCGACTGCGGGCGAACGGAAGCGTTCCATGACGCATTCCCCGTATTCGAATCGGCGATTCGGCAAAATTCTGTTGACAGTACTGCGTTTCTGGAGTATTGCAGTCAAGCCTACGTTGGGCGCAACCGGCATTTGCCGGCATTCGTCATGAGCAAGGCGCGAGGATTGAGCGAAAACGGTGGCGAGTCGTTTGCGCTGGCCGTCATCTTTGAGCTTGGTTTCCCTTGGCCGGAGCAGCAAGTGGAATTCACGTGCATAGGGCCGGATGGCGCACGGAAGGTGAGACGCGTGGATTTTGCGTGGTATTTGCCGGACGGGCGGATTGTGGTCGGTGAACTGGACGGTCAGCAAAAGTACGTGGATCCCAGCATGACGGGCGGGCGTTCGATTGCCGCGATTGTTGAGGACGAACGTGAGCGATCGCAGATGTTGTATCAATGCGGTGTCAGCGCCGTTGTTCGTTTTACTTTCGATGACGTGGTACGGCGCGTGCCGTTGGAACGGAAGCTACGCGAGGCCGGGGTTCCCTGCGGTGCGCCGCCTGTATTGCCGCAGCCGCATGGACGCCGATGACAACAAGGTGGCAGGTGGCATGTGGGGCAGGCGGGGCAAGTAGACAGATGATGTGTGGGCGGATGCAGGCGGGGCGAACAGGTACGCATGAGCACCGACGGAAATGCACCTAGACTCGTCGTACCGCATCGTGCCGTCAATTCGCGTTTTGTTCGCGCCGATTCAGTAATCCGACGCGGTGAATACGCGGTGAATCCAGCTATGGGTGCTATACGGCAACCCGGCGAATACGTGGCGAATAAGCGATGTGGTGGTTGCGGCAACGACTGTGACTGGTGTTGCAACAACGCGAGGTGATCGTGACAGCAACTGTGACTGCGGTGACGGATTCCGTCACCCCAGTCACGGTTGTTGTAATCCCGTCACAGTTGTCGCCGCTGAGCCGCAGTTTCCGTAATTCCGTCACGGTTTCCGTAATCCTGTCACGGTTGCTGTAATCCCGTCACAGTTACTGCCGGCAACCGGCGCTCAGTGCACCACGGTGATCGGGCACTCGGCGAAATTGATGATCTGGCGGCTTACCGACCCCAGGAAATGCGCGTCCATACCGGTCAGGCCACGCGACCCGACCACCACATGGCTCGCATAGCGCGACGCCGCGATCAAACCCTTCGACGCCGGAATGTGGAACGCATTCGCCACCACATCCACATCACTCGGAATACCAGCCTTCGCGATCAGCTCGTTCAACACCTGCTCCGCGAACGCCTGGCCTTCCTCAGTGCTCGGCACCGTGGTCTCATGGCCCGGAACCGCACCCAAATCACGCAGCTGCCAGCAGAACATCACATGCAACGGCAGCTCATGAACACGCGCATGCCGCACCGCGAAATCCAACGCGCGCAGCGACGTAGACGATCCGTCCACGCCAACCACCACCGGGCGTTGCGCGGGCTTGGCGGGCGAAGCACCCTGCGTGTAATGCACCGTCACATTCGACGGGGTAAGCGAATTCGCAATCTCGTCGGCAACGGTCTCATCCTCACTGCCCGCAATACGCACCACCGTAACCGGCACTTGCGCCGTTTCCGCCAGCGATGCGGACAGCGAACCCATGAACCAGCGGGCCACACGCCCCAACGAACGCCTGCCCACCACAATCTGCTGCGCGTCCTTGCCGATCTGCAACAGTGCGGACGTGCCCGAAGCGCGCACGGAAGTCATCTTCAAGCGTTCCGGGTCAAAATCGATGCCGTCGCTGGCCTGCTCGACCCAAGAGCGCAGTTCGTCCGCGATCTCATGGCGTACGTGCGCCCAGGATTCGTCGCTATCCGGCTCGTCGGAATTCGTGTCCCACGAGTGCGTCCAGCCGAACACGGCATTGATGCTCTGCCCGGTAAGCGAAGCCTCGCGCATGGCCCATTTCAATGCGGCGAACGATTCATCGGAACCATCCACGCCGACCACGATGTCGGCCAGGGGAGTGGTTGCATTGGTTGCAGTTGCAGTAGTTTCGTCCACCATGGGTTGCCTCCTTCAGCGGCATGGTTCTCAGCGCCATCACCGGCGCACCTGCTTCAAGCATACTGTGCAAACCGCGTATGGTGTTGAGCGCAACAGGTTTGCGGTAGTTTGCGGCAGGAATGCGACGGGAATGCGGCGGGAAATGCGATAGTTGGCGGCAGCATACGCCCGCAAAACCGCCCTTGAACCCCCAATCGCACGATTTCACTGAATTTCATCGAATTTCGCCTACGTTCTGAGCGGAAAGTGAGGAATATCACCGGAAACGTCACTGTGAATCGGTAAAGTGGGGCGCAGTGTAACTTGAGGAAGGACAAGCATGTTCGAACGGTTTACAGACCGTGCACGGCGCGTGATTGTGTTGGCGCAGGAAGAGGCACGGTCCCTTCAGCACAACTACATCGGCACCGAACACCTGTTGCTCGGCCTGATTCGCGAAGGTGAAGGCGTGGCCGCCAAGGCGCTCGCTTCCAAGGGCGTGGAGCTTGAGGCCACCCGCAAGCAGGTCATCGAAATGATCGGCAAGGGCAACGCCTCGTCCAACGGCCACATTCCGTTCACTTCGCACGCCAAGCAAGTGTTGGAACTCAGCCTGCGTGAAGCTCTGCAGCTCGGCCACAGCTACATCGGCACGGAGCATATTCTGCTCGGCCTGATTCGCGAAGGTGAAGGCGTCGGCACGCAGGTGCTCATCAAGATGGAAGTGAATCTGGGCGAACTGCGTTCGGCCACCATCGACATGATCCGCGGCAATGCGGGCGGCGACGACAAGGGCGAACTGGCGAACGCCGGTGGCGTGGCAGACAAGACCAACAAGTCCGGTTCCGCCATTCTCGACCAGTTCGGTCGTAACCTTACCGCCGAAGCCGCCGCAGGCAAGCTGGACCCGGTGATCGGCCGCACGCAGGAGATCGAGCGTGTGATGGTCGTGCTGAGCCGCCGCACCAAGAACAATCCGGTGCTGATCGGCGAGCCGGGCGTGGGCAAGACCGCTGTGGTCGAAGGCCTGGCGGAGAAGATCAACGCGGGCGACGTGCCGGAAACCCTGAAAGGCAAGCAGGTGTATTCGCTTGACCTGGGTTCCATGGTGGCTGGTTCGCGTTACCGTGGCGACTTTGAGGAACGCCTGAAGAAGGTGCTCAAGGAGATCAAGACGCGCGGCGACATCGTGCTGTTCATCGACGAGATCCACACGATTGTGGGCGCGGGTTCCGCCGATGGCGCGCTGGGCGCGTCCGACATGCTCAAGCCGATGCTGGCTCGTGGCGAACTTCAGACCATTGGCGCCACCACCACCGACGAATACCGCAAGTACATCGAAAAGGATGCCGCGCTGGAACGTCGTTTCCAGCCGATCCAGGTGCACGAGCCGACCATCGCCGAAACCATTGAGATTCTGAAGGGTTTGCGCGAACGTTACGAGAGCCACCATCGCGTGACCATCACTGATAGCGCCATCCAGGCTGCCGCGGAACTTTCGTCCCGCTACATTCAGGATCGCCGCCTGCCCGATAAGGCCATCGACCTGATCGACGAGGCCGGTGCACGCCTGCGTATCAAGCGTCTGACCATGCCGCCGGAGCTTAAGGAGCTTGAAGCCAAGGTGGCCAAGCTGAGCGCCGAAAAGGAACAGGCCGTTAAGGACCAGGACTTCGAGAAGGCCGCCGACATGCGCGACGACCTGGAAAAGCTGCAAACTGAGCTTAAAGACAGGCAGAAGGCTTGGCATGAGGGCGAAACCGACGCCAAGATGGTTGTGGACGAAGACGTGATCGCCGAAGTGGTGTCTTCCACCACGGGCATTCCGGTCGTCAAGCTCACGCAGGCCGAATCCAAGAAGCTGCTCAACATGGAAGCCGAACTGCACAAGCGCATCATCGGCCAGGACGAGGCGGTGTCCGCACTGGCCCGTTCGATCCGCCGTACGCGCGTCGGCCTGAAAGATCCGAAGCGCCCGGCTGGTTCGTTCATCTTCGCCGGCCCGACCGGTGTGGGTAAGACCGAGCTTGCCAAGACGCTCGCCGAATTCCTGTTCGACGACGAAGACGCGCTGATCCGCGTGGACATGTCCGAATTCTCCGAAAAGTACGCGGCATCCCGCCTGTTCGGTGCGCCTCCGGGGTACATCGGCTACGAGGAGGGCGGCGAGCTTACCGAAAAGGTGCGTCGCAAGCCGTTCTCCGTGGTGCTGTTCGACGAGATCGAAAAGGCTCACCCCGACATCTTCAACTCGCTGCTGCAGGTGCTGGACGACGGCCACCTGACCGACGGTCAGGGTCGCAAGGTGGACTTCAAGAACACCATCATCATTCTGACCACCAACCTGGGTACGCGCGACATTGCCAAGGCCGCGAACACCGGCTTCAACCTGGGTACGAACACCGAGTCGAGCTACCAGCGCATGAAGGAGCAGGTCTCCTCCGAACTCAAGCAGCAGTTCCGCCCGGAGTTCCTGAACCGTTTGGACGACATCATCGTGTTCAAGCAGCTCACCAAGCCGGAAGTGCGCCAGATCGTCGATCTTGACGTGAAGAAGCTGGACGATCGTCTGTTCGACCGCCACATGTCGCTCGACCTGACCGACGAGGCCAAGGACCTGCTGGCACAGAAGGGCTTCGACCCGCTGCTGGGCGCTCGCCCGCTGCGCCGCGTGATTCAGCGCGACATCGAGGATGCGATCTCCGAGAAGATCCTGATGGGCGAGCTGACCGACGGCGAGCATGTGAAGGTGGATGCCGAGGGCGAAGGCCCGCTGGGCGAGTTCACGTTCGAAGGCGTGCCGTTCACGGATGTGGAGAAGACCGGTACTGAGACTGGTGACGGTGTGGCTGCGGGTGACGCTGCTGATGGTGCTGCTGCGGTTGTTCCGGCTGAGCCTACTGCTCCGGCTGAGCCTGCCGAATCCGCTCATGGCGAAACCGCCGATGGCACCGAAGGCGAGAACGCGGGGCAGTCGGAAGCCTGACCGAACTGTGCAGCCTAAGCCAACCGTTCTGAACCGGTCTGAGTCGGATTGTTCCAGACTGGAGGTTTCGGACGGGCTTAAGCTGTTCCAAACCGGTCCTGACTGGTTCTGGACTGGTTCTGGCTGGATGTTTCGGACGCGCAATTTGCTGGCTGCGGCTGACCGCTGTTGATACAAGGGGCTGAACATCATCATGTTCGGCCCCTTGTGCTGCCCGCATGTTGCCCGGGCAGCGGGAATAGCGGCATTATGGCGATAACTGTGACTGGATGACAACAACTGTGACTGAATCACGATAACTGTGACTGGGGTGACGGATTCTGTCACCGTAGTCACAGTTGTTGTCACGATTACCTCGTGTTGTTGTTTTTCTGGTCACAGTTGTTGCTGCTTGTGCTGCTACTTGGCCGCAGCTATTGGCGCTGAAGCACAGGTGCTGCCATGTGAAGGTGTTCGGTGAGCGAAACTTGGCAGGAGACGCGACACGTAATACGGTAGAACCGGGCAGCGTGGAGCCGGCGGCATGCGGGCAGACGATACGATGCCGGTAACACGAGAAGGGTAAGACCGTAGCGTAGAAGAACACGGACGAACGGTAGGTGAATGGTAATGACGGCGTACATGGAACACAAGAATCTGGCGAATGAGACGATCGATGCGGCGCGTGCCGGCGAGATCGCAGGCAATGTGCATGCCGTGCTCGACCGTGTGGCGGCTGCCGAGCAGGCGGCGGGCCGCAAGGAAGGCTCGGTGCGTTTGCTGGCCGCGACCAAAACCCGTGATGTGGGTGAGATCATGGCCGCGATCGATGCCGGTATTCGCATGATCGGCGAGAACCGCCCGCAGGAAGTGCAGGTCAAGGCTCCCGGCTTGCTGCGCTTGGCCGCCGAACGTGGTTTCGCACTCGGTGTGGGCGGCGATGCCACTGCTGATGTATCCAACGCAGCCGCATCCGACGCAGCCGCATCCAACACAGCGGCCGCCACGAACGGTACGATTCCGTTCCACCTGATCGGTCAGCTGCAATCCAACAAAATCGGCAAGATTCTGCCGTTTGTAGACACCATCGAATCGGTGGATTCCATCGAACTGGCGGAGAAGATCGCCCGCCGAGCCGTGATGCGCGGCATTACCGTGGGCGTGCTGCTGGAGGTCAACGAGTCGGGCGAAGCGTCGAAGTCCGGCTGCCCGGCCAGCCACGCCATCGATCTTGCGCAGCGCATCGGCAACATGGGCGGTCTGCAGTTGCAGGGCCTGATGACCATCGGCGCGCATGTGAGCGACGAGACCACCATTCGTGCCGGTTTCGCGCATCTGCGCAAAACCCGCGATCAGATTCTTGCATCCGGCGCTCCCGGCACCGAGCATTGCGCCGAACTGTCCATGGGCATGACCGGCGACATGGAACTCGCCATCGCCGAAGGTGCGACCATTGTGCGCGTGGGCACCGGTATTTTCGGCGAGAGAGCGTTCATCTGAGCTTGGCCGGTGGCGCATATCACGCCTTCTGTCTTAAATCGCAAACCGCAATACGCAAGACGAATGCAGTCGGTGCAGGCAAGGAGATGAAGCATGAGCGACGGCGCTGGGCATGACGCTGCGGTCCGTGTGCACGTTACGGTAAGCGGCATGGTGCAAGGCGTCGGGTACCGGTATTTCACCGTGACCGAGGCGCGCAAGCTCGGCCTTGCTGGCTGGGTGCGCAACCTGATGAACGGTGATGTGGAGTTGGAGGCGCAAGGGGCGCGAAGTGACGTGGCCATGCTGATCTCACGGCTGAAGCTCGGGCCGGCATGGAGCGATGTGCGGCGGGTCGCGGTTGACGAGGCGCCATTGCGCGGCGATGACAACGGTTTCCGTGTGCGCGGCTATTAGACTGACCTGCGCAAATGCCGCACAGCGCATCAGCCGCATCAGCGCCATACAACCGCCATACGATGCAAACGAATATACGATTTGCCAAGATTCCGCGGTTCTGCCGCCATGCATGGCGTTAGACTAGTGCGTATGAGAATCGCACGTTTTTCCCGGAATAATACGCCCGGATACGCCTTCGTACAGAAGGACGACAAGGATGGCGAAGACTACCTGGTAGTGCTTAACGGCCACCCGATCCTGGGCAATCAAGTCACCCCGACCGGTGAACGGTTCAAAATCGAATCCGAAGGCGTCCGCCTGCTGTCCCCGGTCATCCCATCCAAGATCTACGGCCTTGCCAAAAACTATGAGGCTCACGCCGAATTCATGCACGAGGCCGGCCATTCCGACATCAAGCACGCGCCCGAAGACATGATCATTTTCACCAAGCCGTCCACGTCGGTGATCGGCCCGGATGACCCGATCATCATCCCCGCCTGCTCCAACGACATGAACTACGAGCCTGAACTGGCCGTGGTGATGGGCCGCGTGGCCAAGAACGTTTCCGTGGAAGATGCCATGGACTACGTGCTCGGCTTCACCTGCGTGAACGACGTGACGTTGCGCGACGTGCAGGGCACCGACCCCACGTGGACGCGAGCCAAGGGCTTCGACACCTCCTGCCCGCTCGGCCCGTGGCTGGTGACGCGCGACGACATCGACTGGACCAATGCGAAGATCTCGTTCAAGCTCAACGGTCGCACCGTGCGTGCCGCAGGCGGTACCACCGCGAACCTGATCCATAGCATTCCGGAGCAGATTGCCGCGATCTCGTCGTTCTCCACACTGCTGCCGGGCGACGTGATCATGACCGGCACGCCGAACGCGTCCGGCACGCTGAAGCCGAGCGATGAGGCGATGGTGATTGTGGAAGGCATCGGCGCATTGCGCAATGTGGTGCTGAAAGCCCGCTGAACGGCGATACGCTGTGAAGAGCCGTGATCGAAGCGTGTTGTGCCGCTTTGGTCACGGCTTTTGCTCTATGCGGTGATATTGGGGGTACTGTGGATGGTTTCGCTGTGGCAGCTTCGTTGTGGCGGCTTCACTGTGGTGACGGCACGACGAAACGCCAAAACGAAAGTTGAGTCAATATCACTCAAGTTTTGGGAATAGAATAGGCGATAGCTCTGTTGAACGTGTCAGAACATGACATGAACGCCTGCCGAACGGCTGCACATGCACACGCGCACACACCGCACGCGCGCACACTGCAACCCCACGGAAGGCCAAGAGACTTGGAGGTTACCGCAATGGACCAGAACAAACTCACCAATATGTCGCGCGAAGCCATCACCGACGCCGTGCAGAGCGCATCCGCCGCAGGCAACGCGCAAATCGACGTACTGCACCTACTCAACGCCCTGCTCACCCAGGAACAAGGCGTGGTTCGTGGACTCATCGAAGCCGCAGGCGGCGACGCCAAAGCCATCGGCACCGCCGTACGCAACGCGCTGACCAACCTGCCCTCCGCCAGCGGATCCACCACCGCACAGCCGCAGCCCAGCCGCCAGTTCGAAGCCGCATTGGTGCAGTCCGAAAAGGAAATGCAGCAGATGGGCGACGAATACATCTCCACTGAACACCTGCTCATCGGCATCGCCGCAGCCGCACCGAACCAGGCCGCCGATATTCTGCAAGCCAACAACGTCACCGCGCAGGCGCTGCGTGCCGCCGTGCCGACCGTGCGCGGAGGCGACCGGAAGGTCACCAGCCCGGACGCCGAAGGCAGCTACAAGGCGCTGGAAAAGTACTCCACCGACCTGACCGCCGCGGCCAAGGAAGGCAAACTCGACCCGGTGATCGGGCGCGATCAGGAGATTCGCCGCGTCATCCAGATCCTCTCCCGCCGCACCAAGAACAACCCGGTGCTGATCGGCGAGCCCGGCGTGGGCAAAACCGCCGTCGTAGAAGGACTGGCCCAGCGCATCGTGGCAGGTGATGTGCCCACCACCCTGCAGAACAAGAAGCTCATCTCGCTCGACCTGGGCTCCATGGTGGCCGGCTCCAAATACCGTGGCGAATTCGAGGAACGCTTGAAGAGCGTGCTGGAAGAGATCAAGAACGCCAACGGGCAGATCATCACGTTCATCGACGAGATCCACACCATCGTGGGCGCAGGCGCAGCCGAAGGCTCCATGGACGCGGGCAACATGCTCAAGCCCATGCTGGCCCGCGGCGAACTACGCCTGATCGGCGCCACCACACTGGACGAATACCGCGAGAACATCGAAAAGGACCCGGCGCTCGAACGCCGCTTCCAGCAGGTGTTCGTCGGCGAGCCAAGCGTGGAGGACACCATCGCCATCCTGCGCGGCATCGCCCCCAAATACGAGGCGCACCACAAGGTCACCATCGGCGACGACGCGCTGGTCGCAGCCGCAACACTGTCGAACCGCTACATCTCCGGCCGCCAGCTGCCCGACAAGGCCATCGACCTGGTCGACGAGGCCGCAGCGCACCTGCGCATGGAACTCGACTCCTCGCCTGAGGAAATCGACGAACTCACCCGCCAGGTGGAACGCCTGAAGATGGAAAAGTCGTATCTGCTGGGCAACCCGAAGAACGACAAAGCCGCCGACAAGGCCGAAGCCGAACTCGACGACAGCGCCAAAGACCGCCTGGCCGACCTGAACAAGGAAATCGCCAATAAAAGCGAGAAGCTCAACGGGCTCAAAGCGCGCTGGGACGCCGAAAAAAGCGGGCACAACCGCATCGGCGACCTGCGCAAGAAGCTCGACGAACTACGCACCCAGGCCGAACGTTACGAGCGCGAAGGCGACCTGGCGAAATCCTCCGCCATCAACTACGGTGAAATCCCCAACATCCAAAAGGAGATCGCACAAGCCGAAAAGAACGAACAGAACGCCAAGAACGGTTCGAACGCCGCCAACACCGCCGCCGACGTGCCCATGGTCCCCGACCGCGTGGACGCCGATTCCGTAGCCGAAATCGTCTCCGACTGGACCGGCATCCCCGTCGGCCGCCTCATGCAAGGCGAAAACAAGAAGCTCCTGACCATGGAAGACTACCTCGGCAAGCGCGTGATCGGCCAGAAAGAAGCCATCAAAGCCGTGTCCGACGCCGTGCGCCGCTCGCGTGCCGGCATCTCCGACCCGAACCGCCCCACCGGCTCGTTCCTGTTCCTCGGACCCACCGGCGTGGGCAAAACCGAACTTGCCAAGGCGCTCGCCGACTTCCTGTTCGACGACGAGAAGGCCATGGTACGCATCGACATGAGCGAATACATGGAAAAGGCATCCGTGTCCCGCCTGATCGGCGCCGCGCCAGGCTACGTCGGCTACGAGCAGGGCGGTCAGCTGACCGAAGCCGTGCGTCGCCGCCCATACTCGGTGGTGCTGTTCGACGAGGTGGAAAAGGCGAACCCGGAGATCTTCGACGTGCTGCTGCAGGTGCTCGACGACGGCCGCTTGACCGACGGGCAAGGCAGGACCGTGGACTTCAAGAACACGATCCTGATCATGACCTCGAACCTCGGCTCGCAGTTCCTCGTCAACGAGGACATGGACGACGAGGCCAAGCGCAAGGCCGTGATGGATACCGTGCACATGAACTTCAAGCCGGAGTTCCTGAACCGTTTGGACGACACCGTGATGTTCCACCCGCTCACCCGCGAGGAGCTGGGCGGCATCGTGGACATTCAGGTGGCCAACGTGTCCGCACGCCTGACCGACCGCCGCATCACGCTCGACGTGACCGATTCGGCCCGCGAATGGCTGGCAAACGTGGGCTACGACCCGGCATACGGCGCCCGTCCGCTGCGCCGCCTGGTGCAGACCGAAGTGGGCGACCAGCTGGCGCGCATGCTGCTGGCCGGCAAGGTTCACGACGGCGACACCGTGCTGGTGGACCAGACCGGTGGCGAGCACCTGGAGCTCACCGCATGGGCGAGCGACAAGCTCATGGACGACGGTGCGGCTGAAGCTGACGGTGCCGACGTGCGCTGACGAACTGTGACTCAGTGACAACAACTGTGACTGGGGTGGCGGATTCTGCCACTCTAGTCACAGTTGCTGTCACCATCACCTCGTGTTGTTGTCACTTCAGTCACAGGTATTG
>OBLF01000351.1_pt1 | contig 53065 bp, 46 predicted proteins | sample 1519231 | NCBI WGS metagenome assembly OBLF01 (sample SAMEA2602895, study PRJEB22501) | metagenome | reverse complement strand
ATTCGCTATTCGTGAAGGTGGAAGAACAGTAGCATCAGGAGTAGTATCAAAGATTCTTGACTAATCCTTGGATTACAAAATAATAAAAAATTAGAGGGAGTTAATGCTCCCTCTTTTTTGTGCAAACCTTTAAACAAAAATAAACCACCTTGCATAGGTGGTTTAAAATTTTTAAAGCTACTTATAACTTGCTACGAGTTGGATTTCTACTGGGGCATTGCCTGGTAGGGTCATTACACCTAGGGCTGCTCTTGCGGAAATGCCTTTTTCTCCTAGGGCTTCGAATAGATAGTTCGATCCTAGGTCTGCTATCTTTGAGTGGGCTGTGAATCCTTCTTCGGCGTTTACATAGACTGTCATATTAATTATTTCTTCTAAGTCTTCTCCCTCTTCTAAAGTATTTATTATTGCTGTAAGAGCATTCTTTGTTGCTTGGACTACAGCTTCTTGATAAAAAGAAATTTCTTTGTCTCTTGTAACTTTTCCTTCTAAGATTAATTTGCCATCGAGTCTTGGCGTCATACCTGCTGAGTAGATGAATCCATTAGACTTTTTGGCTGGCAAGTATCTTCCTTGTGGTATTGGATTTTTTTCCATTCCTATCACCTCTCCTTCATTATAGCAAGTCTTTGACTTGTTCACTGAATTTTATTTTAAATTTCTATATGTTAGAATGAAATGATGGAGGAATTATGAATATATACAAGGGATTAGATAAATATAAATTAAGAATTGTTGTTGTCATCCTTCTTACCTTTGGCAATGCGCTTGGTGAACTTTTTCTACCCAAGCTCATGAGTCTTGTAATTGATAAGGGGGTTGCCTATGGAGACACTGATTATGTCTTAAAGATTGGTGGCGTCATGATTATTGTCGTGATTTTTACCGTTATGTTCAGGGCTTCTGCTGCTTATCATTCTTCTAAGACTACTATGGCCTTCTCCCGAGACCTAAGGTACAAACTTTTTAAAAAAATTAATTATCTGAGCTTTGATGATGTGGAACATTTTTCTATTTCATCTCTCATCACAAGGACAACTGATGACGTCAACCAAGTTGAGCAAATGGTACTAATGGGACTTAGACCTCTTGTTAGGGGTCCCCTTATGTTTATTGGTGGACTCATCATGGCGCTTTCAACTAATGTCAAGTTGTCGGCAGTCTTTCCCATTACAATTCCCTTTATTGGAATAGGGATTTATTTTGTCTTTAAGAAGGGCCTTCCTTATTTTCCAATTCTGCAGAGAAGGCTTGATAAGTTAAATGAACTCTTTAGGAGGAGACTAACTGGTCTCAGAGTTATAAGAGCCTTCTCCAAGGATGCTTACGAGGAAGAAATTTTTGATGAAGCCAACCTTTCTTATCAAGAAATGGCAGCTAAGGTTAACAAACTTCTTGTCAACGTGAGACCTATGTTGGGGACAATTTTAAATTTTGGAATTATTTTTGTCCTCTACTTTGGTGCTAAGCTTATCGACATAAGGGAGATGGGGATTGGTGACCTAATGGCCTTCATCCAATACATCACCCAAGTCTTATCTGCTATGATAATGATGAGTTTTCTCTTATCACTTCTTCCAAGGACCTTTGCTTCTATGGAGAGGATCAACGAAGTCTTGGAATACAAATCTACAAAAACTGGTGGAGATAAAAAATTATCTGGCGACATTTATGAAATTCAGGCGAAAAATCTTTCTTTTGCCTATCCCGATGCCTCTCAAAGGGTTTTAAATGACATAAGCTTTGACGTTAAGAAGGGAGAGACTCTAGGAATAATTGGAGGAACTGGGTCAGGCAAGTCAAGTCTCTTAAGACTTTTGCTACAATTTTACGAGCCAGGTGATGGAGAACTTTTCTTAAATGGAAGAGATATAAAGACTTTGAACAATTATGAAGTTAGGGACAAAATTTCCTATGTGCCACAAGAAAATTTCTTTTTCTCTAAAACTGTTGCAGAAAATTTATCCTATGCCAAGGAAGATGCTGAGGATGAAAAAATGATAGCGTCTTTAAAAAATGCCAGGGCTCATGAATTTTTAGGTGACAAACCTTTGGAGAAGAAAATTTCTAGGGCTGGAAGGAACCTTTCAGGTGGTCAAAGGCAGAGACTTGCCATGGCGAGAGCTCTTACTCGTGATGCATCAGTCTACCTATTCGACGACTCCTTCTCGGCTCTTGATTACAAGACGGACTACGAGCTTAGACAACTTTTAAAGAAGAGGCTTGAGGATAAGATTGTAATTGTTGTTGCCCAAAGAGTTGCCACAATTTTAAATGCAGATAAGATTTTAGTCTTAGAAGATGGTAGGGTGGCAGGCTATGGCAACCACCAAGACCTAATGAAGCACAATGAAGTTTATAGGGAAATCGCGATCAGTCAGGGGCAAGCTTATGAAGAAGAATAACAACACACTTTTGAGGATAATTTCATATTTAAAAGCCTACAAGTTCTTTCTATTCCTTGTGATTTTTCTTACAATTGGCTCATCAATTTTTGAAATTTTTTCTCCAAAACTCATGGGGAATATCACAACAAGAATTTTTGAAAATATAAAAATGAATACGAGGATTGACTTCGATTATGTTATAAAGATTTGCATCATTCTTGCGGTGGTTTATCTCTTGCAAGGAGTTTTTGAATTCTTCAGGGGAAGGATTTTAGTAGATGTAACCCAAGACTTAATTGCAAAGTTCAGGAGAGAAATTTCTGAAAAGGTAAAGTACATTCCAACATCCTACTACGATAAAAATAAGACTGGGGACCTCTTGTCAAGGATGACCAACGATGTTGAGACTCTTGGCAAGAACTTGCAACAGACAATTTCATCAATCCTTTCTTCAATTGTATTAATTGTGGGAATTTTAACAGTTATGATAAAAATTTCGCCAATTTTGACCCTGGTATTTTTATTTACCTTACCCATGACTTACTTTTCTACGAAATTTATTTCAAAGAAGTCTCAGGGATATTTTAGGAGAAAGTCACAAGGACTTGGGTCCATGGTTGGCTTTGTTGAAGAAAACTTCTCAGGATCAGAACTCATCAAGGCCTTTAATTATGAAGGAAGGGCTGAGAGAGAATTCTTGGACATAAATGAAAACCTCTATGAGGTTAGCTACCGAGCATCCTTTATGACGGGGATTATGCTGCCAATTATGACCTTTATTTCCAACCTTGGCTATGTAATGCTTTCTATTGTTGGTGGCCTCCTAGTTCTATCTGGCAAATTATTTGTTGGGGACATCCAGGCAGTTATCCAATACGTTAGGAGACTGGCAAACCCAATAGAGCAGTTGGCAGAGATGGCTTCAATCTTTCAAGCATCAATTGCTGCTGCCGAAAGAATTTTTGAATTCTTAGACCAAGAGCCAGAAGAAGAAATTGTTACAAGGGAAATAAAAAGACCGGTGGAAGATATTGCCTTTGATGAAGTTTATTTTTCCTACGACAAAAAGACTCCTGTCATCAATAACTTAAACCTTCAGGTTGAGAAAAACAAAACTGTTGCCATTGTTGGGTCCACTGGAGCCGGCAAGACAACTATTGTAAATCTTTTAATGAGGTTTTATGATATTGATAGGGGAAGTATTAAAATAAATGGAGTAGACATTAAAGACGTCTCAAGGAAAAACTTGAGGTCATTATTTGGTATGGTACTCCAAGACTCTTGGCTCTTTAGGGGGACGATTTACGACAACATTCTCTATGGAAGGCAAGATGCCACAAGGGAAGAGGTAATCGAAGCAGCTAAAAAAGCCTACTGTCACTCCTTTATTGAGAAGCTTCCAAGGGGCTACGACACAGTCTTAAATGAAGAGGCGTCAAATATTTCTCAGGGACAGAGACAGCTTCTTACAATTGCAAGGGCCCTCTTGTCAGATCCAGAAATTTTAATCTTAGACGAGGCAACTTCATCAGTAGATACCAGGACAGAGGCTTTAATTCAAAAAGCCATGAAGAATCTTTTGAAGGAAAGAACAAATTTTGTCATTGCCCACAGGCTTTCCACTATTGTGAACTCCGATAAGATTTTGGTCCTAGACAAGGGCGACATTGTGGAAAAGGGAAATCACAAGGAACTTCTTGCAAGAGATGGAATTTATGCAGAACTTTACAATTCGCAGTTTAAAAACTAGGAGGAATTATGAAAGATTTTATATTTAATGTAAGTACGAAAATTCTTTTTGGAAGAGACCAAATGAAAAACTTAGCTTCTGAAATTAAAAAGTATGGGTCAAGAGTTTTGCTTGCCTATGGGGGAGGCTCAATTAAGAAAAGTGGTCTTTATGATGAAGTTGTAAAGATTTTTGAAGATAATGACATCTTTTACAAGGAACTTGCTGGCATAGAACCAAATCCAAGAGTTGACTCAGCAAGAGAAGGAGTAAAGATTGCAAGAGAAAATAATCTTGACTTCATCTTGGCAGTTGGTGGAGGATCTGTAATCGACCTTTCAAAATTAGTTGCAGGAGCAGTCTACCTTGACTGCGACCCTTGGGACATTGTAATTAAGAAGGCAAAAATCCAAAAGGCACTTCCAATTGGAACTATCTTGACTCTTGCAGCGACAGGTTCAGAGATGGATGCAGGTGGAGTTATAACAAACTTAGAGACAAATCAAAAATTAGGCTTTGGTTCAGCTTACACTCTTCCAAAGTTTTCGATTTTGAATCCAGAGACAACTTATTCTGTAAATGCTAAGCACACTGCAGCAGGTATAGCTGACATCATGAGCCACACTATGGAAAATTATTTCACTCTTGGTGACGGAGCTTACATGCAAAATAGACTTGCTGAAGGAATTTTAAAAACTTGCATTCACTATGGACCAATAGCCATGGGAGAGCCAGAGAATTATGAAGCAAGGGCCAACGTTATGTGGGCTTCATCTTGGGCAATTAATGGACTACTTTCAACAGGCAAGTCAACAGCCTGGTCAGTTCACGCAATGGAACATGAGCTTTCTGCCTACTACGACATAACTCATGGAATTGGACTTGCAATTTTGACACCAAGATTCTTAAACCACATCCTAAGTGAAGAAACAGTAGACATGATTAGGGACTTTGGTATAAATGTATTTAATATCACACCATCTGATGAAAAAATGAATGATGCTAAGAAGGCAATAGCCTACCTTCACGCCTTCTTTGAACAAGACATGTGTATTCCAATGACACTTGGAGAAGTTGGAATTGATGATGAAAAACTAGAAGCCATGGCTGAAGCTGCAGCAAGACATGCTGGCGGAACAATAAGAGGCGTAGCTGAACTTACAAAGGACGACGTCCTAGAAATTTATAAGGCTAGCCTATAAGAATTAAATAAAAATAAAAAACTATTTAGGAGAAAGAATCTTAAATAGTTTTTTTTGTAAGATTTATACATTTAAAGTAGAAAATATATTATAATTTTCATGATACTAATTATCAAATCACAAAAAATTAGGAAGTAGTATTCAATGAGTGAGGGAAAAATTTTAAGGCAACTTAAAACAAGTTGAACTTAATTTTATTTTCCAAGGAGAAGGTCACAAGGAGAGGAATAATAAATGACTAAGGGAATAAAAAAATCTTTAATATTTATTATAATTATTATTTTGTGGCAGGCTCTTTCCATGATGAATATATGGAGTGAATACATACTTCCATCACCAGGAAGGGTATTGGTCACAAGTCGGGAAATGTTTTTAGACGGATCAATATTCAGAGATATCTTAATTAGTCTCAAGAGAGTCTTCACAGGATTTACAATAGCCTTTATACTTGCAAGTTTTTTTGCAAGCTTATTTTTAATTTATCCCAAGACTAGCATATACTTTGAGGGGATTTTTGAGTTTTTAAAAAATGTTCCGCCCCTTAGTCTTGTCCCCATACTTATATTGTGGGTTGGGATTGGTGAAGGAACAAAAACTGTTATTATTGTTCTTGCATCCTTCTTCCCCCTATTCTTAAATATACAAAAGGGATTTATGGTAGTTGACCCCGACCTCTTAGAGGTTGGCGATGTGTTTTCCTACAACAAATTTGAGAAATTTATAAAAATTTCTATCCCTTGTGCCCTAAAGGATATTTTTGTGGGAATGAGAATTGCCTTGGGATACAGTTGGAGGTCCATTATAGCTGCCGAGATGATTGCAGCGTCAAGTGGACTTGGCTACATGATAAACTTTGCAAGGCAGATGTCTCGCATAGACAGAGTAATAGTTGGCATAATTATGATAGGCTGCATAGGATACTTGACAGACTTTATTTTTGTTAAGATAGCAACTAGGTGCTTAAAGGGAGATCTTCGCAATGAATGGTATAATTCTTAAAGATGTTTGCAAAAATTATATGCTGGGCAATGAAGAGATCCAAGTCATAAAAAACTTAAACTTAGAACTCAAGCCCAATGAGAGGACAGTTTTAATTGGGGAGTCAGGCTGTGGCAAGTCAACCCTTTTGAAATTAATTTCTGGACTTGAAGAAGTTTCATCAGGCGAGATTGACACAAATAAGCTTTCTACCTCCATGGTCTTCCAAAACCCAAGACTCTTCCCTTGGAAGAATGTAAGAGAAAATATAGAGTTTTCTCTCAAAAACAAAAGGGATGACAAGCTTGTTGATGAGTGGATAAAAAAAATAAAACTTGGTGGATTTGAAGGAGCCTATCCTTCACAACTTTCTGGTGGAATGCAGAGTAGGGTCAGCATAGCCAGAGCCCTAGTTGCAAAAAAAGATTATCTATTAATGGACGAGCCCTTTGCATCTATTGATGGATTTACAAGAAAAGAAATGCAAACGGAACTTTTAAATCTCTTTGAAGAAGAAAAAGTTGGATTTCTCTTTGTAACCCACTCCATAGAAGAGGCACTTGTGATGGGGACTAGGATATTAATAATGAAGCAGGGCAAAATCATTGACGACTTTTATCTTGAAGATAGAAAAATGAAAAGCGATGGATTAAAGGAACATTTTAACGAGTTAATTAAAGGAGAAAAAAATGAAAAAATTAGCTAAGATAGGATTAGTTTTAATGTCACTACTTTTACTTGCAGGATGTGGCAAGAGTGACAACAAGAAGGAAGAAGACAAGGGAGACAAATTATCCCTAAATGAATTAAACATAACTTATGTAACATCACCACTTAATGTACCATCAATAGTTGAAAAGGAAATGGGAATCTTCGAAAAGGCTATGCCAGGAGTAAAGGTAAACTACAAGGAGATAACAAGTGGAGCAGACCAAACTCAAGCACTTGCATCAGGAGATGTTGATGTATTATATGCCCTAGGTGGATCATCTGCAATTCTTGCAAAGGCAAATGGAGTTGATCTAAAGGTTTTAAATATGTACTCAAGAGCACCTGAAGCCTTTGGACTTTATTCAAAGGATGCAAGTCTAACAAGTCCTGAGTCACTAAGGGGTAAAAAAATTGCTGGACCTACAGGAACAAACCTACACGAACTTTTAGTTGCCTACTTAAAACAAGCTAACATGTCAATTGATGATGTAGAGTACCTTAACATGTCAATTCCAGATGCAGCAGCTGCTCTTGAATCAGGTGCAATTGATGTTGCAATGTTAGGTGGACCAGCAGGCTATAAGGCTTTGAAGTCAGGTAAGCATGAAGTGACAAATGGTAAAGGTTTAATAGATGCAATAATTTGTGTTGCAACATCTGAAAAATTCTACAATGAACACAAGGATGTAATTGACAAGTTAATGGAAGGACAAAAGGAAATTGCTGACTACATGGCAAACAATGAAAAGGAAACAAGGGATCTTGTTATGAAGACCTTATCTATTGACGAAGAAGCTTACGACACAATGTATAAGATGTACGACTTCTCAACAGAAATTACCGACAAGGACAAGGAAGGTTTCGAGAGAACAAAGAACTTTATGCTTGATACAAAGATGATTGATAAGGATATAGATATCAATTCACTCTTTATAAAATAAAATTTTTAAGGGAGAGTTAGAGACTCTCCTTTTTATTTTGAAAATTTTATAAAATACACAAAAAAAGAAGGGCCTTGATTAATCAAGACCCTTTAAAAAATTATTTATTAAGCTTCTACTGAGTTTTCCCAAAGTCCGTGGATGTTACAGTAGCTTAGAGCGTAAACTTCGCCGCCCTTGTCAGTCTTAACTGCTGCTTCAACACATGGAACTGTGAATAGGTCTGCTTCGCCGTGAGCAGCAAATTCATAAGAACCAACTTCAACTGGGAACTTTTCTCCTTCAGGTTTGAAGAATACTTTGATCCAAGCGATGTGGTGTTCAAGTGTGTTAGGATGTTCGATTTCTTCTCCAACTAAAGCCTTAATCTTTAGAAGACCATCAGCTCTTTCAACGTGGATTACAGGAACGTGCTTTTCAGCTTTCCAATCAGCAGTTTGTACTGTTTCAGTTAATTTCATTTTATATTACCCCCAATAAATATTTTACAAGTCTATTATACCCTAATTAAATAAATTATCACATTGATTTTAAAGTAAGGAAAAATATTTTCATATTTAGTATAATGGAAGCGAGGTGTAAAATGGAAAACATAAAATTAATCGCAACTACTAACATTGGACTCGAGGCAGTTACAAAAAGAGAACTCCTCGACCTTGGTTACGAAGACTTAGAAGTTAGCGATGGAAAAATAAAAATATCTTGCCAGCTAAAGGACATTGCCATTTTAAATTTAAGACTGAGGACGGCAGAGAGAGTCTTACTATTAATCGACTCCTTTAGGGCAGAGACCTTTGAAGAATTATTTGACAAGGTCTTCGAGATAAGGTGGTGGGACTACATCGCAGAAGATGATCAGTTCATCATCCAGGGAAGGAGTAGGAAGTCAAAACTATTTTCTATCTCTGACTGCCAAAGAATTACAGAGAAGGCAGTAATCGAAAAATTAAAAATGAAATACAAGGTCTCCTGGTTCGAAAAGTCTGGCCCAAGAGTTAAGATTGAAGTGTCACTTTTAAATGATATTGCAGAAATTACCATGGACACATCAGGCGACGGACTTCACAAGAGGGGCTATAGGGAAGTAAACTACAAGGCACCACTCTCAGAAACTATTGCAGCATCTCTTGTTAAATTAACTTTTTGGAATAAGGACAGGATCTTGGCAGACCCCTTCTGTGGCTCAGGCACAATTCCTATAGAAGCAGCCATGATAGAAAAAAATATTGCACCAGGACTTATGAGAGACTTCGACTTTGTGAAATTTAAATTCTTTGACGAAGACATTTATAAAGAAGAAAAGAAAAAGTGCTACTCAGAAATAAACTACGATGAAAAATTAGAAATTCTCGCATCAGACGTCTCCCACAAGGCCATCCAAATTGCCAAGGCAAATGCAGAAATCTTGGGACTAGATGAGGACATTTCCTTCTTCCAAAAGGACATAAGGGACTTGGACCTTCCAGATGACTACGGAGTTATAATAACTAACCCACCTTATGGAGAGAGAATTGGAAAAGAAGATGTAGACGAGCTCAACAAGGAGCTTGGAGAACTTGCAAGATCATTAAAGACTTGGTCCTATTATATAATCACAGCCAACGAAAACTTCGAGAAAAACTTTGGCAAAAAAGCCGACAGAAATAGAAAATTATACAACGGAAGACTAAAGACCTACTACTACCAATACTATGGTCCAAAGCCAAGAAGATAATTGTTTAGTGGGACTTCATTTGTTATACTGAAAGCATTGATGAAAGGATGGTGACTCATGGTAGATAAAATGGAAAGAGAAAAAATTGACGAAAATGTAGACTTTCAAGTTCTAAATGCCATTGCGGACCTTGTTAGGGTCCTAGACTATAAGGAAAAAGTTGTATTTGTTAACAAGGCCATGGAAGACCTCTTGGGTTACGATCCAGATAAGAAAGTCTGCATACTTGGTGAAGACCTCTTTGATCCAGAGATCACCAAGAGAGCCCTAATGAGCGGCGAAGTCATCCAAAGGGAAGAAAATATTGGGAGCATGGTCTTTTCTGTTAAGTGCTCGCCAATAATTAACAAGAAGGGAGAAATCCTTGGCGTTGTAGAAGTTTTTAGGAACGTGACTATGGCGAGAAAACTCCAAAAGGAACTCATAGACAAGAATAGGTTCATGACCAACGAAACAAATGCAGCTTCCCTGATACAAAAGAAGGTCCTTCCTGACAAGGGCTTCATAAAAAACTTAAAGGTCAACTACCTTTACAAACCTTCAACAATTTTAAGTGGAGACATGTTTGACGTCTTCCAAATAGATGATGATAACATAGGAATGTACATCGCAGACTCAGTGGGTCACGGCTTTGCAGCCTCTATGGTCACAATGTTTATTAAGTCCATGGTGAGGACCCTTGACAAGTCAGTCCAAAATTCTCCAAAGAAAACTTTGACAGAACTTTGCAAGAGGTTCACAGGTCTAAAGCTTGAGATCGAAAATTACTTCACATGTTTTTATGGAGTTTATAATTTAAAGAAGAGAAGTTTCACCTTCTCCAACGCAGGCCACTTGCCCTTGCCCCTAAGAGTTAGGAACAGGGAGGCACTAAGTCTTGAGTCAAGAGGCTATCCAATCTCAAGATTTTTCGCAAAGCCTGACTACGAAGAAAAGGAAATAAAACTTTACGCTGGCGACTACCTCCTCTTTATGACTGACGGAGTTGAAGAAGCGAGGAACTCATCCAAGGAAGCCTTTGGTCACAAGAGAGTCTTGGACATAGTTTCCAATTACAACAGCGATATACTTGATAAGATAAATAATGAATTAGAAGAGTTTACAGATGGCCCACAAGTTGACGACATATCAATGTTACTTGTGAGTGTTTGGTAAGCGATTAAGAAGGAAAAATTTATAAAATATTTTCGGCAATCTCAGGATTGCCTTTTTTATTTGTATTTTTTAGTGTCTAGTGATTAATTAATTTTTATTTTTTATTAAGTCCTAGCTTATGAAAAATTATTTTTGATTTGCTAGGGAGAAAGTCTTGAGAAATTTTTATGACTTCACGGAAAGTTAATGCAAAGAATGGACTTGTATAGGTTTACCTACTTAATGTTACAAAAGAATTAAATTTATTAAAAATTTGTAAATTATAATGTAATTTCCATTGATATGGGTATAATAGAGTCAAGGAAAATGTTTTAACATGAAATATTTTAGATAGGAGGAAACTTATGAAAAATAATAAAATATTAGGACTATTGCTTGCAGGAGTAATGGTAACATCAATTCCATTTAATGTATTTGCAGATGATGAAAGTGAAAAACTAGAATTATCTGAAGTGAACACTCCAGTTGCAGTAGCACAAGAAAAAGATGAAACTAAACCAGCTGAACTAACAGAAGAAACTCCAGCAACAGAAGAAGACAAAAAAGAAGACAAAAAAGAAGAAAAGGAAGTTACTGTTACTTTCGTGGCTGTATTAGTTGAAAAAGGAAAAGGAAATTCGAAAAAAACTTTAGATGACTCAACAAAAGTTGAAAAAGGGGAAAAGATTCCAGCAGAAAAATTTAATGCACCAGATGAAGATGGTTATGAATTTGGTGGATGGTATGCTGATGAAAGTTTAACTACTGGATTTAATAAAGAAGAAACTATTAATAGTCCAACAACAGTTTATGCTAAATATACTAAAAAAGCGCCAGAAGTTAAAAATTTCAAAGTAACTTTTGATTCAAAGGGTGGAAATTCAGTAGATACACAAACTATTGAAGAAGGAAAAACTGCAACAAAACCAACTGATCCAACAAGAAAAGGATATGCTTTTAGGGGTTGGTTCACAGATAAAGACTTAACTAAGTCATTTAATTTCAATACAACAATTACTGCTGATACAACTCTTTACGCTAAGTGGGAAGAAGACAAACCAGTAGTTCCAGTTAAACAAAGTCTTTATATCTCTAACATTGAATACAATGGAAGATATGTAAGTGGTAAGGTAACAGCAGATGGAGAACCAGTTTACAAGGCTACAGTTACACTTAAAATTGATGGATCTAAAACTTCTAAGGCTAAAGAAACTGACATTAACGGTAACTTCACAATCGACTTAGGAGATTACTACAACTATTATTGGAACGACTACTATTATAGAAACGGAGACCGCTACTATAATGGCTACGAAGTTCGTAGAGACTCTGACGGAGATTACTACTACATTAAGGATGGTAAGAGAAATTATATTTGGTACTCAGATTATTATAGGAGATATAGAGACTATAAGGCTGACTTAGTTGCAGAAAAAGAAGGTTTCTATTCTACTGAAACAAATCTTTGGAAAGATGGATACTACTACAACAATGGAAGATATTATGGACGTGACTGGTGGTACAACAGATACGACGCTAGAGTTTATCCAACTGACATCTCAAGGACAAACTACTCAGCTTCTGGTTACCTAAAGGGCTACAAGACAAGAACAGTTTATGTTTATGACGATGGAACTTATCTAGGATCTAGTAAAATAGATTCTGATGGTTACTTCAATGTAACTTGGAACTCTCCATACGTTTCAACTTCAAGAAGTCTTGAATACTATGTAAATGGAACTTCTACAAGTGATTCTACTTACTCAATGATTCCAGTTGTAAATGCACTTTCTGCTGGCGCAAGTTTTGTAAGAGGTAACGCAGGTCCTTACGCAGATGTAACTGTTTATGATTCAAATGGAACAAGACTTGGTGGAGCAACTGCAGGTTCAACTGGTATCTTTAACATCAGCTTAAATAGAGAACTAAAAGCAGGAGAAACTATTAAGGTTGAAGCTAAGGAATCTGGAAAAATTTCCAGATCTACTGAAGTAAAGATAGCAGGTCAAGAAGCAAAAGTTACTGCTGAAGTAAACTCACCTTCTTATATAGCAGGCTATCCTGACGGAACATTTAAACCTGGCAAGGAAGTTACAAGAGCAGAAGCTGTTAGGATGTTTGTAAGCCTTGTTAACAATGGAAAAGAACTTCCTAAGAACCCAACTACCAAGTTTAAGGATGCCAACAACAAATGGTATTCTGATGAAATCAACTTTGCAGTATCTAAGGGCTTCATCAGTGGTTACTCTGATGGAACATTTAAACCTAACCAAGGAATCACTAGGGCAGAATTTGCACAAATGATTGCTGTATTTGTTAAAGATGGTTATCCAGGATCTTCAAACTTCAAGGATGTAAAGGGTCACTGGGCATCTAATGCAATTGACCAACTTTATGGCAACAAGACAATCAAGGGCTTCCCTGATGGAACATTTAAACCAGATCAAAAACTTACAAGAGCTGAAGCTGTTACAGTTCTAAACTCTGTATTTGGAAGAAACACTAAGGCAACTTCCTTTGCAAATGTAAATACAAGCAGCTTGAGAAAATTCTCTGACGTGCCAATGAGCCACTGGGCATACTATGAAATCATAGATGCTTCTAATGGACACAATGCAGTTAAGGGCGACAAGGCTGAAGACGTAAGTGTTTGGCAATAAATTAAATATATAAATAGGACGGCTTATGCCGTCTTATTTTTTTGCTCTTGTAAAGTGAACTAAAAATTGCGAGAGAAAGTCAAGTGAAAAGAAGAGTTAAAAATTATAATAGAAAGCTATTAGCCAATGCAAAATTCCAAAAAAAAATCTGCTGGTCTCCCAACAGATTAATTTTATTTATTAAGCTGCTTTGACTTCTCTTGACCTCAAGGCACTTGTGCCAAGGAGGATAATGGAAATTGTGAGAAGGATGTGGCCTATGCCGCTGATAGAAATTAGTCCGATCTCAGTTAGCCCCATTGGCATGTGTGAATCCACGAGGCCATGAATAATCATTGAAGTGAAGGCCAAGTAAATTCCAAAATTATAAATGTTAAATAATTTTTTAATTTTTTCATCGGCAAGGTCTGAATTTTTTATAAAGAGATAGAAAAGACCTGGAAGGATAAAGCCCAAAACAATTAAGTGAGTGTGGGCAAGGGACATATACTTTGTCACATCAAAGACCTTGCTCAATTCCCTGTAGGATGCTCCAACTAAAATTCCAGAAAGGAGATAGGCTAAGGCATACTCCATGAGGTCCCTCTTAACAAAGTTCCTTTGCAAATTTTTGTAAAGCTTTAGGACAATCAAAACATACATGACAGTCTTTGGCATCATAAGCATCCCAACACTAGGATAAGCCTTTTTAAATAAAACTACTGGGATGTAGAAGAGGAAGCTAAAGAAGACGTAGATGTAAAGTCTCTTAAAGGCCTCAAGATTTCTATTCTTAAACAAGAGGATAATGTCAATCACTCCCATGATAACGAAAGGAAGGTTTGAAATGAGATCCATCTTGGCGTCACTCTTAAAGGACATGAGAACTGTAACAAGTCTTGCGATGAAGAGGCCAAGCATTGTGAGATCAAGTCCCTTATTCTTTAAGTCTCTTGTCTTTTTGATGTAGAAGTAAAACAAGAGATAAAAGACTGACATTGTAATAGAAGAAACCCTAGTCCCAATAAAGAGTGAAGTTGAATTAAGAACAAAGCCATTGTCCATGACGTTGGCAATAATTCTTGGGATTAGGTGGAAGGAGTCGCCAAGTCCAAGTAGTAGGGTCATTGCTCCGAGAGTCTTGCTGTCCTCGTGATTTATCAAAAGCATTCTTATGCCTAGAAAGATGACTAGACTTAGGTAAAGCCCGTCAAAAAATATTTCAAATTGATTCATTATTTATACCTCCTAACAACCATTTGATGTAGGTGTCACACACTTCTAAAAATTCTTCCTTAGAATAGTCCCTCGTTATGGACTCCTTTAGAAGCTGGTGGAAGATTGCCATGGTGAAGACCATGCGGTGGTAGTTTTCCTTTGACAAGTTTTTCATCAAAAAGTTTTTGCCGTGAGAGACAAAGGAATCTTCAAACAAGAAAAATTTTGGAACGTATAAGTTTTTTAAATTTTTGTCGTAGAGTTCTTCCGCCAAATAATCTCGGTAGGTCCAAAGAGTTTTCTCAAGGTCGCCCCTGTTTTCCTTGTAGAGGAAATAAAACTTGTGGTGGACCTGACCAGTTTCCTTTTGCAGTAGACTATTATAGCAGTCCTCCAGGCTCTCAAAGTATTGGTAGAAGGATCCCCTTGCTATATCAAGTTTTTTTACAATTCCAGATACGCTAATCTTTTTGAGTTCCTCTTCTTCGAAGTATTCCTTAAGCTTCTTATAAATTTCTTCTTTTCTCTTTTCGTCTAAGTTATTAAAAGTTTGTTTTGCCATACTACCTCCAAAGTGACACCCTGTCACTTGGTTTAATAATAAATCCATTTATTATATTTGTCAAACTTTTTTACAAGTCTTTGTGAATTAAAAACTCAGGGCTTTGCATAAAATTTCTACTTAGTGAAAGGAAGGAAAGTCATAAAATCTTATAGCTTTATAAAAACTTAGGAAGTTGTAAGATAATAGAACTTAATGAAATAAGATAAAGTTGAAAGATAATATAACTTGATGAAAAATTATGAAGCTGTAAGATAATAGGACTTAATGAAAAGTTATGAAGCTGTAAGATGTTAGGACTTAGCAAAGAAAAACAAAGCCATAAAAAGTATAACTTTATAAAACAAAAACAAAATCCTTACACTTTAAATTTATAAAGAAGTAATTTGATATGTTAAATCTTCTCTTCTTAGGGTATAATATAAATAGAAAAATATATTAAGTAAATAGGAGGTAAAAGATGAAAATATTAGTACCAATTGACGGATCAAAGTCTTCAAAAAAATCAATCGACGTTGCAAGAGACATGGGAGAAAAGCTAGGTGCTGAACTACTTATCCTCACAGTGACACCTGAAACTTCTATTTTTGAGCAATATCCAGCAAACTTCAACTTTACACTTGAAATTGACAAGGCAAATGTTGAGAGAGCTGAGATGATACTTAAGGATGCAGAAAGTGATTTAAATGGTTACCCATACAATGTGGAAACTTTTTACACTTCAGGCAATCCTGGCGAACAAATTTGTAAGTTCGCAGACGAAAAAGATGTAGACTTTATTATCATGGGTAACAGGGGACTTGGTGCTTTCTCAAGAACTCTACTTGGCTCAGTATCAAATAAGGTTATAAATCATTCAAAGAAATCTGTACTTGTTGTTAAGGCAGATATTTAAAATAGGGACGGTTATCCGTCCTTTTATTTTGCAAAAAATTAGTCAGGCATCTCCTGACTTTTTCTTTGGAAGAAATTACAGAATAAGAAATCTTTACTACAAATTATAAGCTATGAAGTTTATAAAAACCTTGTCACAAAGTCTCATGACTTTATAAAGACTTAGTACTTGACAAACAACTATTAAGTTAAAAGACTTCACAAGTTAACAAAATTTACAAAATTAAGCTGATATTCTTACTATTAGTTTTTATTTTTATGAAAGGGGAAATTGTTTTAAATAAAAGTTTTAAATTAAAGAAAGTCTTGAAAAACAAAGACATAATGATATAATAGAAATAACGTATGTTAATTAAATAACATTCTTTAAATTATTGTTAGGGGGATTTTAAATGGATTTAAAATTGGATAAGGAACATCTATTATTACAACAAATGTATCGTGCTTTTGCTGAAAATGAAGTAGAACCAGTTGCTGCTGATGTAGATGCAACTGAAGAAGTTCCTATGGAAAATGTTAAAAAAATGGCCAGATACGGTTTCTTTGGAATACCATTTCCTAAAGAATACGGTGGACAAGGTGCTGACTACCTAGCTTACGCTATGGCAGTAGAAGAACTTTCTAAGAAATGTGCTACTACTGGTGTAATTGTTTCAGCTCACACTTCACTATGCTGTGCTCCAATTTACGAAAACGGAACAGAAGAACAAAAGAAAAAATACTTACCAGATTTACTAGCAGGTAAAAAATTTGGTGCTTTCGGACTTACAGAACCAGGTGCTGGTACTGACGCAAGTGGACAAAGAACAACTGCAGTACTTGATGGAGACGAATATGTACTTAACGGTTCAAAGATCTTTATCACAAACGCTGGATTTGCTGATGTATTCATCGTAATCGCAATGACAGACAGATCTAAGGGTAACCACGGAATTTCAGCTTTCATAGTTGAAAGAGGAACTCCAGGCTTTACTGTTGGAGAACCAGAAGACAAGATGGGTATCAGAGGATCTTCAACTTGTGAACTTATCTTTGAAGACTGTAGAATACCAAAGGAAAATCTTCTTGGAAGAGAAGGTAAGGGATTCGCTATCGCTATGAAGACACTTGATGGTGGTAGAATTGGAATCGCATCTCAAGCACTAGGAATTGCTGAAGGTGCAATTGATGAAACTGTAAAATACACTACTGAAAGAAAACAATTCGGCAGAAGAATTTCTCAATTCCAAAACACTCAATTTGAACTTGCAGATATGAAGACAACTGCAGAAGCAGCTCAACTATTAGTTTATAGAGCAGCAGATGCTAAGCAAGCAGGCCTTCCATATGGACACTTTGCAGCAATGGCTAAACTATTTGCAGCTAATGCAGCTAGTGATATTACTAGAAGATGTCTACAATTATTCGGTGGATACGGATACACTCGTGACTATCCAATAGAAAGAATGATGAGAGATGCTAAGATCACAGAAATTTACGAAGGTACATCTGAAGTAATGAAGATGGTTGTATCTAGCTGGATGGGCGTTAAATAATTGGAAGGAGTAATATAAATGAATATAGTAGTATGTATTAAACAAGTACCTGATACTAATGAAGTTAGACTTGACCCTGTTACTAATACACTTATTAGAGACGGTGTGCCAAGTATTATAAACCCTGATGATAAATCAGGTCTAGAAGTTGCACTTAGACTAAAAGATGAAAACCCAGATATCCACGTAACAGTATTATCAATGGGACCTCCACAAGCACAAGAAGCACTAAGAGAAGCACTTGCAATGGGTGCTGATGATGGAATCCTAGTATCTGATAGAGCTTTCGGTGGAGCTGATACATGGGCAACATCTTGTACAATCACTGCAGCACTTCAACACCTAGATTTTGATCTAATCATCTGTGGTAGACAAGCAATCGACGGTGATACAGCACAAGTTGGACCACAAATTGCAGAACACATTGGAGTTCCACAAGTATCTTATGTAGAAGAACTTGAACTTGACGATGACAAAAAAGGTATCACAGTTAAGAGACAATTCGAAGACAGATACCACACAATTAATATAAAATTCCCATGCCTAATTACTGCGATCGCAGAATTAGCAGAACCTAGATATATGACAATTGGTAAAGTATTTGAAGCTTACCAAAAAGAAATCAAAGTTTGGGGTCTAGAAGATATTAAAGACAAACTTGATATGGCAAACATAGGACTTAAGGGTTCACCTACAAAAGTTAGAAAATCTTTCCCTAAACAAGGTAAAGGTAAGGGCGTACTTTTAACTGACTTAACTGCTGACGAAGCAGCTCAAGCTATCGTTGCTAAACTTCAAGAAAAGTATATTATCTAATTGGGGGTTTAAAAATGAGTAAAGATGTATTTGTATTTATAGAACAAAGAGACAATAAACTTGAAAAAGTTGGAATAGAACTTCTAGGAAAAGCAAGAGAACTTGCTGACGATCTAGGACAAGATGTTGTTGGTGTTTTACTTGGCGAAAAAGTAAAAGATCACGCAGACGTTCTTATTAGACACGGTGCAGACAAGGTTATCGTAGTAGAAGATCCTATGCTAAAAGAATATGTTACTGAACCTTACGCAAAGGCAATAACAAAAATTATCAAGGACAAAGAACCAGAAATCGTAATCTACGGTGCATCATCAATAGGTCGTGACCTTGCTCCAAGACTAGCAGCAAGAATCCACACAGGACTTACAGCTGACTGTACAAAACTAGAAATAGATCCAGATTCTAAAAACCTTATGATGACAAGACCTGCCTTTGGTGGTAACCTAATGGCTACTATCGTTTGTGAAGACTTTAGACCACAAATGGCTACAGTAAGACCAGGCGTAATGCAAGCACTTGACAATGACACATCAAGAAAAGGCGAAGTTGAAGAATTCAAAGTTGACTTCACAGACGCAGACATGAATGTTAAAATTCTTGACATTGCAAAAGAAGAATCTCACAAGAAAGATATCACAGAAGCTAAGATCCTTGTATCTGGTGGACGTGGAATCGGTGGACCAGAAGGATTTAAACCACTTCAAGAACTTGCTGACAAGCTAGAAGCAGAAATCTCTGCATCAAGAGCATCAGTAGACTCTGGTTGGATCACAAAAGATCACCAAGTTGGACAAACTGGTAAGACAGTTAGACCAGAACTTTACTTCGCAATGGGTATCTCTGGAGCAATCCAACACGTTGCAGGTATGGAAGATTCAGATCTTATCATAGCTGTTAACAAGGATCCAGAAGCAGCAATCTTTGAAGTAGCTGACCTAGGAGTAGTTGGAGACATCAACGCAGTTGTTCCAAAACTAATCGAAGCTATTGAAAGAGAACAAAGAATTAAAGCAGAAATTTAATCTGAATTAAATTTTAATTATAAGAAGAGGCTACAAATGTAGTCTCTTTTTTGTTGAAAAGAATTATAGACCCTGTAAAGATTAGGGGATGAGATAGTTTTTATGGCTTATAAATAAAGGGGAAGTTATAAGAAAGGAAAATTAAAAAACTAGAAAGCCATATAAATTTATTAAGTAGCAAGCTAGGACCGAATCATAAAGAACTAGGACTTTATAAAAAGCTATGTACTAGTGAGAGCTTATAACTTTATAAAAAATTATAGGGAAGTAAAAAATTTTTGACTCATAAGCTAATAGAACTTAGTAAAAATTAAAAAAAGAAAATTACTAGGTCAAAATAAATCCATGGAATCAAAAAATTTTTATAAATAAAGAATTTGAAAAAAGAAAAAAAGACAAATAAAGTTTTTTTAAAATACTAGAATTTTGCACTTAAAAGTGATAAAATACATTTTAATATTTTTAAGTAGCATGATAAAGAAAAAGCAACTTAAAAATAAATAAAAATTAACGGAGGGAAGAAAGATGAACCAATCATATGTATTTTATAATGGTGAAATAGTAGAAGAAGAAAAGGTGTCTATAAGCATTAGGTCCAAGGTTGTAAACTACGGACTAGGAGTATTCGAAGGAATTCGTGCCTACTGGAACGAAGAAGATGAACAATTATACGCCTTCAAACTTGTAGAACACTATGAGAGATTTTTACAATCAGCTAAAGTTGCCAACCTAAAAGTAGGCTACACAGCAGAAGAATTAGCAGACTACACAATCGAACTTCTAAGAAAAAACGGATTTAGAGAAACAACTTACATCAGACCAATTGCCTACAAAGACGGAAAAACAGTTGGCATTAGTCTACACGGACACGAAGATGACTGCGTTGTTATTTACTTACAACCTATGGGAAAATATATAGACAGAGAAGCCTTCAAAGTTAAGGTATCATCTTGGGTTAGAATAGCAGACAACATGTTGCCACCTAGAACAAAGGCCACAGCAGGCTACCTAAACTCAGCCCTAGCATCCTTTGAAGCAACAAAAAATGGTTACGATGAAGCAGTATTACTTAATAGAAATGGATTTGTATGTGAAGGCCCAGGAGAAAATATCTTCCTATACAAGAAGGGAAAGCTAATGACTCCTCCAGCATCAGATGACATCCTAGAAGGAATCACAAGAGACCTTGTAATGAAACTTGCAAAAGAAGAACTTGGAGTCGAATGTGTGGAAAAATCTGTTGCTAGAACAGAACTTTACAATGCAGACGAAGTATTCTTCTCAGGTACAGCTATGGAAGTTGCCCCAGTAGTTGAAGTTGACGACATCAAAGTTTCTGATGGCAAGCCAGGCAAGGTATGTCTAGAACTTAAAAAACTTTTCGCAGACCTAACACATGGTAGAAATCCAAAATACATGGATTCCTTGAGACCAGTTTACGAAAAATAAATTTTATAAGATATGAGTCAGTGGATCAGTCTACTGACTTTTTTTATTGGGAGAAACTTGCAGAAAAATCTTGTGAAATGACAATAATATAAAATAAAAAGATATTTGATGCGAAATTAGTTTGAATAATTTTACACACATTTTTGAATTCAAAATTAAATTAGTATTAAAAAATATTAATTCAAGCAGTTTAAAGATAAAACTCAAAAAAGTTTTTCGAAAAGTAAAGGAAAAACAAAAATACAATCTTAAGCAAGCTAAAGTAAACTATATAAAGGATAAAAAGTTAACGAAAAATATCGAATCCCATAAAATAGGGAAAGATGAAAAAACATAAATTCAAAAGATGAAAAATAAAAACAATATTTTATTAACATAACTAGATAACTGAAAAAAGAAAATACAATAAATTTATAAAAAATGCAACATTATTAAATATCTTATGTTAAATTTTCGTAAAAGTGCTTATATTAGTGACTAAATTGGTATAACATAAAATACATGTCAATATATACAAGATATAACCGTAAATTTGAAGTCTTAAATTATACGGTTCTTATTGCTCGAATTACTTATTATTTATAAGTTTTATGAATACATTAAAAAAGGAGATTTTATAAGAATGAAGAACCCAATAAAGAATGGTAAAGAAGTCTTTGCCGTACTTTCTATGGCGACAGTTATGTCAATATCCATGTCTGTAAAAGTAGATGCGGCATCGAATGCAGCTAATAACGAAGATACAAAAAATATTGTTATAGAAGCAGCACAAAACATGGATAGATCATCAAGTTCAAATGATGGTGTAGACAATTCTGGATCCAAAGAAGCTACAGCAAAGCGTGAAGATAATAAAGAAGCTCTAGCAGAAGACACTAAAGCTACAGACTCAGGAAGTAATGAAGTAACTGGAGAAAATTCAGCAACAAAGGCAGATACCCCTGCACTTGAAGTTTCAGAAGAAAACAAAGCTGAAGCAGTAAGATCAGTAAAAGCACAATATTCTCAATCTGAAACTGATAAGTTACAAGTGAGTGAAGAAAAAACACCACAAGCTCAACAAGCAGGGGAAACAGAAGCTCCAAAAGCTTTTGAATTAAAGAAACCAATTCCAGTAGGAGTATATGATTCAAAGAATTTAACAGAAGAAGAAATTGCAAATGTAAAAAAGGCTGTAGTTGAAGCTAATTCAGCTCTTAAGAATACAACTATAAATGTTACAAAAGAAGGTAAAGTAACATTTACTGACCCTGATGGTAAGGAGCAAACTATTGATGCTGCTGATACAGTGGTTAAAGATTATGGTATAGATGAAGCTAAAATTAAAAATTATGACGGTTCTGAACGTTACAGGACAACAGACCTCCAACCGGGAGATACCAACCAAGAATTCTATAAGACTGATGAAAAAGAAGAAAAAGATGGATTTAAATTTGAATTTAAAAACCCATCCAAAACATCACCAAGCAAGACTGAATATGGTTATCAAATCACCATAGACAAGAAGACTGGTCAAAGAACCTATACTAAAATTTATGTTACAGATTCTGGACTTGTACCTGTTGATCCAGGAAACAAGCCAATGATGGGCGAGGGAGAAAAATTAACACCTGAATCTCCAGGGGTAAATTATAAGCCAGGAGAAGATTCAAGTATAACCGCTTCAAGACGACAAAGAAACTTAAACTATGAGGCCAGCGAAGAAACCTTAAAGCACATTAACAATAAGGATAACAACTCTACTTCCTTTGGTATGGAGGATAATTACACTCAAGACAACCCAGGGGTGAAGTTTTTTGCTGGTAACTTCGCCTTAGGTTACAAGGTAAATCCATGGCCAAATGAAAATGATAAGCTAGAGCTTCTAAAGCTTAATACAGAAAAACTCGATCCAGACGCTAAGTATTTTGTCAAAGGTCAAGATATTGATACTGGTGTTAAAGTAGATAATATAGATGATAGTGCAAAGGAAAGATTGGTAGGCCAAGTCTACCACCCTGTGACAGGTAAGATTGTACCTGGAGCCAAAGCTTATATAGGGAATGATGGCAATATCCATATAACTATGCCAAAGGGCGCAATCAATGAAGACGGATCTATCAACAAAGATTCTATCTTTTCTAAGGATCCAAGCTTTAGGGGTATTCAAAGCTTAGATGTTAAGTTCTTTGCTCGTCCAAGAACAGCTGATGAATTTAAAAAGATAGCAGAAACACCAAACGAATCTGGTGACACAGGAACATATACAGGCTCAGGAGCTGGTACTACCGATATCAATCACAAGGGAGCTAATGTCACAATCGACAAGCAAGGCATCGACCGTTACGACCACTACAACCTAATCGGTAACTTTAAGCTAAACCTTGATGATACCAGATACTACAACCAAAGATTTGAAGACGGCAATAATGATGATACTTCCACTATAACATCTTCAGCTGTTAAACCAGGTGATCCATTTAAAGTTAAAATAGTACAACCAGAAAATCCAAAAGATATTGACAAATCTGCAGAAGAAATGAATGCAGCAAAAGGAAGAGGAGAAGCTTTTGGAAAGATAGACTTAGCTTTTGTCAATAAGGAAAATGAGGGCAAAAAAGATGAGGATAAGTGGAAAGTAGATTTAGATCCTAATGACATCTCTAAATTTACTATTACTCCACCAAAATCTGCCAAGGCAGGAGACTTTGTTGCAATACCAGTAGAATACACCTACACCAACGGTTCAACAGATGTTCACTGGTTCCACTTTGTCGTACAAGAATCTGATAATAACCGCCCAGAATATCATGCAGAGGTTGGTTATAAGGGAGATACTTTAACTCGAACACCAGAGCTACCAAATGATGAGGCAGCAACCAAGAAAAATCAACCAAAATCTTATGAATTAGTCATGCCAGAAGATGGCAGTAACTACAAAGATAGCGCCGGAAACGAATGGACAAATATTAAAGTTGATCCTAAAACCGGTGCGGTAACAGCAGTAGTCCCTGAAGATGCCGACATTAAGGGCGGAGAAAACCTCTATGTCAATGTCAAGGTAAATTACAAGGATGAAAAAACCGGCGAAGAGAAAGAAGAAATTGTAAAGGCGCAATTTATCGCCAGACCTAAGTATAAACAAGAAGTATCTAAGACTTTCAATAGTAAAATACCTTTTGAAACCAAAGTAATTTACGATGACACCCTAGAAATAGGTAAGGTTGTAAAAAGTGAAGGTAGGATTGGAGAAACTGAAACCACTTTCAAACAAGTAGTAATTAACGGTGAAAAAGGAATCATTGACGAAAACGGTAATTTTGTAAAAGACAAGGAAGCTGTTGAAACAAAAACTACAATTGAAAAAGTTGATGCAGAAATTAGAATTGGTACAAAGCCAGCAGAAACCACTGTAACAATACCACCTGATACTGAATATGAAACTAGTGACTCTTTAGAAAAAGGCACTATGCAGTTAAAGGAAAAAGGTGAAGAAGGAACTGTAACAATTACTACAAAGAGAGACCCTGAAACAGGAGAAATAACTACAACTAAGGTTACAACTAAAGAAGCTAAAAATAAAAAGATGCTAATCGGTACTAAGACAGAAAGTACAATAGTTCACGAAGAAGAAATTCCTTTTGAATATGAAATTAAATTTGACCCTTCATTAAAACCAGGGGAAAAGGTAGTTGACAAAGAAGGTAAACCTGGTAGCAAAACTACAACTTATAAAATTGAAAATTCACAAGTTGTGGGAGAACCAGAAGTCTATAAAACTGATCCTGTTAAGGCTATAATAAGGGTTGGAGACCAAAAGTTCACTGGCGAAACAAGCCATAAAGTTACAGAAGAAACAAAATATTTAACAATTGTTGAAGAAGATCCAACTTTACCAGTAGGTGAAACTAAAGAAGTTCAAAAAGGTGTAAGAGGATCTAAGACAACTGAGTACACACAAAAATTTGAAAATGGTGTACCAGGTGAAGTCAAGGAAGAACTTGTAAGTGAAAAACCAGCTGTAAATCGTATTATAAAAGTTGGTACCAAAACTGTAAAAGAACATATTTCTAAGGAAATTACAGAAGAAATACCTTACGGTGTTAAAATTGAATATGATGATACAATGCCCGCTGGCAAAACTAAGGTAAAGACTCCTGGAGAGCCAGGCAGTAAGACAACTGAGTATTATAGAACCCTTATAAATGGTAAGTTTGACGGGGACTTAAATACAAGAGAAGTAACAGACAAATACAAAGCTCCTGTTGATGAAGTTATAGTTGTAGGTACAAAAGTAGAGACAAACAGCGAAGAATATAAAAACGATGTAAAGGTCGAAATCGAAAAAGTTGAAAATCCTGATTTATATAAGGGAATAGTAAATGAGGGAGAATTAACTCCTGGTAAGGTTGAAAGAAAGATTATCAACAAATATGACCCAGAGACTGGTAAGATTACGACAGAAGAAAAAGTTGTAGTGACACCAGCTAAACAAAAAATAATAGTTGGTACAAAAGACTTTACTGGAGAATTTAAACATACAATAGAAAATATCCTTCCATTTGAAAGAGAAATTCAATATGATGACACAATGGACGCTGGAACAAAAGAAGTTATTAAAGGTGTAAATGGTCATACTGAGCAAACTATTACTCAAAAATATACAAATGGAGTATTAGCTGATAAAGAATATTCTGATGTAAAAACAACAAAAGAACCGGTTAAGGAAATTGTAAAAATTGGCACAAAACCAGTAGAAAAGGTTGTTGAAATTCCATTTAATACTGTATATGTCCTTGATAAAACCATTGATGCTGGAACTGTTGTAGAAGATAAAGATCACATGGGTAAGGCTGGTAGAGTAACAGTAAAAACTTACTTTGATAAAGAACTAGGAAAATTTGTAAGTGTGGAAGATGAAACAAGCAAAGTAGGTCCAGTTAACAAGATTGTAAGAGTTGGTACAAAACCAAACGAAAATATGTGCCCAGTTCCTGAAAACCCAAGCGTACCTGATGATTCCAAACCAGAAAACCCAAGTAACCCGACAGATCCAAGTAACTCAAGTAATCCAGGTGGAGATAAACCAGGCACACCAGGAGATAATACTCAATCTAACCCAGGTGAAAACTCTCCTAACAAACCAGGTGAAAACACTCCATCTGAACCTGGTAAGGAGACACCTAAAAAGCCAGGAGAAAATCCAAGTGTGGATCCAAAGAATACACAGCAAGAATCTCCTGACAAGTCAAAGCTTGAAAAAGAAAATGATCCTAAGCTTTCTGAAACTGAAAAGGTAAAGGAAGCTGAAAAGGCAAAAGAAGCTGATGAAGAAATAGAAACTGAAGAAGCTAAAGTTCTTAATCAAGTTAAAAAAGAAGAAGATGAGGAAGCAAGTCGTGTAGGCAACGAAGTTGGAAAAGCAAAGATTGCTGGCGATGACAAGGCTCCTAAGACAGGCGACGCTGGTCTTATGGCTGAGACTGCATCAGCAGGTCTTGCATCAGGTCTATTACTTCTATTAGGTAGATTTAAGAGAAAAAAAGAAGATGAAGAATAAAAAATAATTTTTTGAGACAGTCCGCGGGGCTGTCTTTTTTTATGACCTTGTAAGAAGGTGGACTAAATCAAAGAAAAGTATTTGATGAAAAGTTAAAAAGTCCTAAGAGCTTGTGACCTGATAAATATTTAGGACTTAGTGAGAAATAAGAGGTTCGCAAATTTTTATAAACTTATAAGAGAAGACAGGTCAATAAATTTTCACAAGCTAATGGTGGGAGATAGACTTATAAGTTCTTATGGCATTATGAAGGATTATAGACTTATAAATTTTTATAAACTACCAATAAATAAGAGAAAAAATTTTGATAATGACTTCCTCGACATATAAAATTTAATTTCCAATAACGAATTAAAATCATTAAGGATAAATCATTTATTCTATAGAAGAAAAAAATTATATTATGTAAAGAAAATTAAGATAAGCCTTAGACCTCCCTAGCTTAAAGTTGTTGAAAAAACGGCGACTTAAATGGTATTATAGAGAAAGGTGATATTATGAAAAAAACTTTATTGGCACTAAGCCTTAGCGGTCTTTTAATTTTATCTGGCTGCAAGGACAAGAAGGCTGAAAACATAAAAAATGAAAACTTAAATACAAACAAAAATGTGGCTTCTGTCGAAGTCAACAAGGATGGGGACAAGCAAGAGATTGAGTTTTACGACACTTTTGACACAGTAGTCCACATTGCCATCTACACTGATGATGATAGCTTTGCCAAGGAAAACTTGGTTTATGCTAAGGAAAGATACGAAGAACTTCACAAACTTTTTGACAACTACAAGACTTATCCAGACCTTGTAAACGTCAAGACAATTAACGACAATGCAGGCATCAAGCCAGTGACTGTTGACGACACCTTGTTCCAACTTATAAAGTCTTCCATTGACGACTACAATAACATTTCTCACAATACAAACATTGCCTTGGGACCTGTGACTAAGCTTTGGAATGAGTATAGGGAACTTTACGAGGGAGGCAAGACTAAGGAAGAAGTTATTGCCCTAAAGGGTGAGGCACTTCCAAGCGATGCAGAACTTGAAAAGTTACGTCCTCTTGTAAACATTGATAAGATTAAGTTAGATGATGAGAAACATACAGTTTCTCTTGAAAAGGGAATGGAACTTGACCTTGGTGCAACTGCCAAGGGTTTTGCAACTGAACTCGTTGCAAAGGAACTTGAAGATAGGGGAGTTAAGTCCTGCGTAATTTCTGCTGGCGGCAATGTTAGAATTATTGGCAAACCAACAGATGGCAGGGACAACTTTAAGATTGGAATCCAAAATCCAGATCTTGAAAGCCATGACCAAGTTTTAGCATCTTTAAATGTTGCCAACACTTCTATTGTTACAAGTGGCGACTACCAAAGATATTTTGATCTTGATGGTGTGAGATACTGTCACATCATTGATCCTGATACTTTGAAACCAGCTCACGAAATTAAATCTGCAACTGTAATCAAAGAGGACTCTGGACTTTGTGACTTCTTATCAACTGCTGCCTTTAATTCCACTGATGATGAAATAAAAGAATTGTCAGATAAAACTGGAGCAGGAATTGTGTGGGTAGACAAGGACATGAATATGAAGGCCACAGAAAACGCAAGTAAGTTTTTAGATAAGTAGGACCTGAGATGAGAAATAACACTCGAGCTTTAATTTTTCACATCTTAATAGTTTTTATAACCTTCGCTGTTGCTAGCTTGATCAACTTGTCTAGCCAGGTGAGAAACCTTGTATATGGCAACCTTGCCTTCAAGGTTATCTTAGTGGGGCTAATCCTAATCCTATACTTTAATTTTGGCAAGGGACTATCAAAGAAGAACGCAAGGAGCTTGGACTTTTTTGCAGGCAATTTAATCTGGCTAATTGGTCTAGTTTTATTTGCCTTTGCCTTTGTGGGTCTGGGAAGAGAAGTCTTCTCTAGGTCAGTGGGAGGCTCCTATTGGAAGTTTCCATTGGAATTCTTTTTGATGCCTCAGGTCTATGCTATTAAGATTTTGGGAATATCCTACAACCCCATAAGCCTTTTTGTGGCAAGTCTTATACCTGGTTTTATCTATGGGATTTCCATTAAGATATCAAGAGCTAAGATGATAAGAAGGAATAGGGCAAAAATGAGAAGAAGATAGGAGGACCTATGAAGGATAAATTATATAAATATGACATGGAAGAACTCTACCAACTCACTGTCAAGAGGTTAGAGGACTTTGGGATAGAGTTAATAGAAATTGCAAGGCTTGTGCAAAAGCTGCAAGGAGATTATATTGATGACTTGAGCCTGGAAAGATGCCTTGAGAGTGTGGAAAGTGTTGTTAGGAAGAGGGAATCTATCCACGCAATCCTAACGGGACTTGCCCTAGACGACTTGGCAAATGAAGGCAAGTTGCCTGAACCCCTACAATCAATTATAAGAGATGACGAGGGACTTTATGGAATCGATGAGATCCTTACCCTTGGAATTGTAAATATGTATGGGACAATTGGTCTCACAAACTTTGGTTATCTTGATAAGAAAAAAATTGGCATAATCAAAGACTTAGATGAAAAGAAAAAAGTAGAAAGAGTGACTACTTTTGCCGACGACTTGGTTGCAGCCATAGCTGCAGCAGCCTGCGCAAGAGTAGCCCATCAAAATAAAGAATAAATTTGCAAATCAAAATTTTAAATTGCAAAGAAAATAAAATAAACTTATAAAATACGGAAGGTCTTATTGTGATAATCAATGAGGCCTTCTTTTTTTAGTTTCGAAAGTTCACGAGATAGTGAAGAGCGATTTAAGTTCATAAACTGTGCCAGCTCGCTAATGTTAAAATCGATTGTAAAATATTTTGACTTCCTCTTGCGTGCCTCACTAGAAAGAAAATATAAAATTTTGGCACGAGATGAAGGCAGACTAAGTAGGTTTAACTTGTCACGCATAAATAAATTTTTCCCAGCCAAGATTTTTATGAGATTGTCTTGGACCTTGATAAGAGACCTAGCGTCTGATGACTTGTAGGCCTTGTAGTCAAAGAAAACAACTTCAGAGTCACAAGCTGCCACAACAGATAAAGGGATCTCTCCCACATCTTTAATTAGGACTGACTCGGCAAAGAGGGCTGGGCCAGTTAACTTTGACAAGATTGCCTTGTTGCCAAAGACGTCTTCAAGAGACAAGTCCACTTGACCCCTTAAAAGTATTCCAAAATAATTTATCTCATCCCCAATAGTAAAAATAATTTCTTTAGCCTCATAAGCTTTCACATTTGATAAATATTTTTCTATTTCTATTAATTCTTCATCATCAAGACCCTTAAAGAGGGCCAGATTTTTTAAAATTTCAATGTCTTTCATGTCCCACCTCTCTTATATTTTAGCATTTTTAATATAATTATCATAAATTAATTATAATGATTGAAGAAATGATTGTTAAATGTTAAACTATCCTTATAGAGTGATGAGGAGGATATATGAAAGTTACTATTTGTATGGGTGCTAGATGCACTCTTATGGGAGCTAATGCTATTTATGATGCAGTAGAGTACTTACAAGATCATTTGTGCGGACCAGAGTCCGAACTATGTTCTGCTGAAAACTTAGAAGTTGAATTTGCACATTGTCTAAACTATTGCAAGATTCACAACAACGAAGCATCACCTGTTGTCATCGTAGACGACGAGATAATGCTAAAGGCTACTGCACAAGAAGTAAGTGCAAAAATAATTGATAAATTAAGAATATAAGTAATAAGGGGAAACGATGAAAGAAATTTATGGAACACTTGTCGACATCAGAAGAAAAGTTTTTGCTGAAGTTGCAAGAATTGCCTACAATGATTTAGATATCTCTGCCCTAGAAGAGTCCAGTTACAAGATAGTACCTGGCGAAGTGGCAAGATATAGATCTGATATCTTTAGAGAAAGGGCAGTTGTCGACGAAAGACTTAGACTAGCAATGGGGCTAGATGTTAGAGAGATTGGCGTATTTAAAAATGTGACTGACGGTTTTGACAAGGTTGATATTGATACAAATGCTTACGAGAAACCACTAATAAATGTTATAAAGTTTGGTTGCGAAGCTTGTCCAACTAAGGCTTATTATACAACAGATAACTGCAGGAAATGTCTTGCACACCCTTGTATAAATGTTTGTCCTGTAAATGCCATTTCAATGGGTAAAGATAGAACAATTATCGACAAAGATAAATGTGTAAGATGTGGAAGATGCCATGACGCTTGTCCATATTCTGCAATAGTGAAGTACGAAAGGCCATGTGCAGCTGCTTGTGGGGTAGATGCCATTTCATCAGACGAATTTGGCAGAGCAGAAATAGATCATGACAAGTGCGTAGCTTGTGGAAGATGTATAGCAGAATGTCCTTTCGGAGCAATCTCTGACAAGACACAAATCTTCCAACTAATAAAAGCAATAAAATCAGGCAAGAGAGTATATGGAGCCATAGCACCATCCTACATAGGACAATTTGGTGCCAACGTAAGTGCAGAACAAATAATAGAAGCAATAAAACAACTTGGCTTTGAAGATGTACTTGAAGTTGCCCTTGGAGCCGACTTAACAACACTCCACGAAGCAAAAGAATACCTAGAAAGAGTGCCAGAAGAGATCCCATTCATGGGTACAAGCTGTTGCTTCTCATGGACCCTCATGATAAAAAATGAATTCCCAGAATTCTTTGAACAAGTATCAGACTCAGGCTCACCAATGAGATACACAGCCAACCACATAAAGGCACAGGACCCAGATGCAGTAGTAGTATTCATAGGACCTTGTACATCAAAGAAGCTTGAAGCCATAGATACAAAGGTAAAATCAGACGTAGACTTCGTAATAACTTTTGAAGAACTAATGGGAATGTTCGTAGCAAAGAACATAGAACCATCAGAAATACAAGTAGAAGAAGTTGTAGATGACGGATCAGCCCTTGGTAGAGGTTACCCAATAGCAGGTGGCGTTGCCGAGTCAGTAAAAGTAGTGGCAGAAAAACTTGCACCAGAAAAAGACATCCACATCCAAGGAGCACACACCCTAGCAGAATGTAAGAAGATGTTAAAAATCGCCAAGGCAGGCAAGCTTAACGGCTACCTACTAGAAGGTATGGCATGCCCTGGTGGATGTGTAGCAGGTGTGGGAACAATAGCTTCAGTAAACAGAGTTAAGAAGCAAATTGAAAAATTCAAGAAGGACTCAGCTTATCCAACTCCACTTGAAAATGTCCACATCGAAAAAGAAAGAGAAAGTATTTAAGAAAAATCCCCATAAATATTGACAAGATAGACTTTATAGTCTAAAATATGTGTCATGTTTAAAAAGCCCCGGAATAATTTTTAAACTATTTAGGAGGAAAATTCATTGAAAAGCTACATGGCTAAAGCAAATGAAATTGAAAGAAAATGGTATGTTATCGACGCCGAAGGTAAAGTCCTTGGTAGATTAGCATCAGAAATTGCAAGTGTTTTAAGAGGAAAGAGAAAACCTATCTTTACACCACATGTGGACTGTGGAGACTTTGTTATTGTAATCAATGCAGACAAGGTTGTATTGACAGGCAACAAACTAAACCAAAAAATTCACGCATATCACACTGGATACCCAGGTGGAAGAAAAGAAATTGTATACGCTGAAATGATGGAAAAGAGACCAGAAAAAGTTATCGAACTAGCAGTTAAGGGAATGCTTCCTAAAAACAGACTAGGCAGAAAGATGATTAAAAAACTTAAAGTTTACACTGGTAACGAACATCCACACGCAGCACAAGCACCTGAAGTTTATGAATTTTAATTGGAGGTAAGAATGGAAACTATACAATACAGAGGTACTGGAAGAAGAAAAAAATCCATCGCCCAAGTTAGACTTCTACCTGGCAATGGAAAATTTATTATCAACGGTAAAGATATCGAAGAATACTTTAACTTTGAAACACTAAGAATAGTTGCAAAAGAACCACTAGAACTTACAGAAACAGAAGCATCATTCGATGTAATCGTAAAAGTAATCGGTGGAGGATATTCAGGACAAGCAGGAGCTGTTAGACACGGCGTTGCTAGAGCTCTACTAGAAGTAGATCCTGAATACAGATCAGTTCTTAAAAAAGCAGGATATCTAACAAGAGATCCAAGAATGAAGGAAAGAAAGAAATACGGTCTTAAAAAGGCTAGAAAATCTCCTCAATTCTCAAAGAGATAATTTTATATCATTTTACAAGAGCCCTCGCAAGAGGGCTCTATTATTTTGCTTGACCTAATCGACTTGCAAAGTGATTGATGGCAGATCAAGCATGTTTGCTCTTGACCAATTCTCTATACATTACTTCTACAAATTACCTTGTATTTGTTGTATAATATCTAAAACTAAAAGGGAGGAAATTATGAAGAAGTTCAAAAGAATTTTAGTTGCTAATCGTGGAGAGATTGCCATTAGAATTTTCAGGGCAGCAAGAGAAATGGGGATTCGCTCTGTTGCCATTTATTCTGAAGAAGATAGGCTGGCACTCTTTAGGACTAAGGCTGACGAGTCTTATGAGATTGGCAAGGGCAAGTCACCTCTTGATGCCTACCTAGACATTGACGAGATAATTAGTCTTGCAAAGAAGAAGGGTGTTGATGCCATCCACCCTGGCTACGGATTTTTGTCAGAAAATCCTGAGTTCGCAAGGAAGTGTAGGGAAGAGGGAATTACTTTTATTGGACCAAGCCCAGAGGTTATGGAAAAGCTTGGGGACAAGATCACTTCAAAGATTGTTGCAAAGGAAGCTGGTGTTGCAACTATTCCTGGAATTGAAAAACCTATTCGCAATGAGGAAGAGGCCCTTCTCTTTGCAAGGTCTTGTGGCTATCCTGTTATGATTAAGGCTGCTGCTGGTGGCGGCGGTAGGGGCATGAGAATTGCCCAGAGCCAAGAGGAGCTTTTGGATAAGTTTCAATCTGCTAAGAACGAAGCAAAAAAAGCCTTTGGCGATGACTCAATGTTTATTGAAAAATATCTTCACAAGCCAAAGCATATTGAGGTGCAAATTTTGGGAGACGAGTATGGAAATATTGTTCACCTTTATGAAAGGGACTGTTCTATCCAAAGACGTCACCAAAAGGTTATTGAATACACTCCAGCCTTTTCTCTTCCCGTTGAATTAAGAGAAGAAATTTGCCAAGATGCTCTAAAGATTGCAAGGTCTATTGGCTATTCTAATGCTGGGACTATTGAGTTTTTAGTTGACTCCAAGGGAGACCACTATTTTATAGAGGTTAACCCAAGGGTCCAAGTTGAGCATACTGTAACAGAAATGTGCACTGATATTGATATTGTTCAGTCGCAAATTCTCGTTGCCATGGGCTACAGGCTTGACAGTGAAGAAATTGGAATCAGGGGTCAAGATGCTATTGACCACAGGGGTTTTTCTATCCAATGTCGTGTTACAACAGAAGATCCTCTCAACAACTTTATGCCAGACACTGGCCAAATTAATTTATACAGATCATCTTCTGGTTTTGGGGTAAGACTTGACGGGGGCAACGGCTTTACTGGTGCAGTGATTTCGCCTTATTATGACTCTCTTCTTGTAAAGGTAATTACTGAGGCTAGGACTTGGAAGGATGCCATAAGAAAGGCAAAGAGGTCTCTTTCTGAACTAAAGGTTGGTGGAGTTAAGACTAACATTGGTTTCTTGTTAAATGTTTTAAACACCAAAGACTTTGAAGAGGGAACTTGCGACACAGGTTTTATTGAAGAGCATCCAGAGTTGTTCGAGATTAAATCCTCTAAGGACAAGGAACTTAGGCTCATGAAAATTATTGGAGAGAGGGTTGTCAATGACACTAAGACTCTTGAGAAAAATTTTGATGTTCCACAAGTTCCAGATTTTGAGAGAAAGAACTTCAGGGGTTACAAGCAAATTTTTGATGAGCTGGGACCTGATGGAATTAAGGATCAAATCTTAAGGGAAAAGAAGCTCCTCTTAACTGATACCACTATGCGTGATGCCCACCAATCTCTTATGGCTACAAGGATGAGGACTATTGACCTTGTGAAGATTGCTGAGGCTATGAACTACAATATGGACAAGCTATTTTCTGTAGAAATGTGGGGCGGGGCAACTTTTGATGTTGCTTACAGGTTCCTCCACGAAGATCCATGGGAAAGACTTAGAATCCTTCGTGAAAGAATGCCAAATATGCTTTTACAAATGCTAATTCGTGGCAACAACACTGTGGGTTATAAAAATTATCCAGACAATGTTGTTGTAAAGTTCATAAAAGAGTCTGCAAAAAATGGTGTTGACCTATTCAGGGTTTTTGATTCACTTAACTGGCTGGATGGTATGAGGCTTTCCATTGATCAAGTTCTTGAAAATGGAAAAATCGCTGAGGCGACAATGTGCTACACTGGGGACATACTTGACGAGAAGAGGGACAAGTATTCTATTAAGTATTATGTTGACTTTGCCAAGGAACTTGAAAGGACTGGGGCACAAATTCTTGGCATCAAGGATATGTCTGGTCTATTAAAACCTTACGCTGCTAAGAAGTTAATCAAGAGCTTAAAGGAAGAAGTGGGTCTTCCAATCCACCTTCACACTCACGACACAACTGGCAATGGGGTTGCAACAATCTTGCAAGCAACTGAAGCTGGAGTTGATATTGTTGACACAGCAGTTAACTCCATGAGTGGACTAACTTCACAACCTGCCCTTAACTCAGTTGTAGCTGCTCTTAAGAACACTGAAAGGGACACAGAAATAGATTTAGATAAGGCAGAGGACATTTCAAAATATTGGGCTGCAGTTAGACCAGTTTATGCAAATTTTGAATCTGATTTGAAGTCAGGCACAACAGAAATTTATAAGTATGAAATTCCTGGTGGCCAATATTCAAACTTAAAACCACAAGTTGAGTCCTTTGGACTTGGCCACAAGTTTAAGGACGTCAAGGAAATGTACAAGCGTGTCAACGAAATGGTGGGCGACATTGTCAAAGTAACTCCTTCATCAAAAATGGTTGGGGACTTTGCAATTTTTATGGTGCAAAATGAGCTCACTCCAGAAAATATTTTGGAAAAGGGAAAGAACTTAGACTATCCAGACTCTGTCATGACTTACTTTAGGGGGATGATGGGTCAACCTTATGGAGGCTTCCCTAAAAATTTACAAGAAATGATTCTTAAGGGAGAAAGTCCAATTACTAAAAGACCTGGCGAACTCTTAGAAGATGAGGACTTTGACAAAATTAAAAGGCATTTGGAAGACAAGGGAATAAGTCCAAGTGAAGAAGATATAATTTCTTCAGCTCTATATCCAAAGGTCTTCGATGACTACATTGACTATATAAAAGAAAATGGTGAAGTGACAAGAATTGGGTCCGACGTCTTCTTTCATGGACTTATGGAAGGTGAGTCAACAGAAATTTCTCTTGAAGAAGGTAAGACTTTAATTGTAACTTTAATTGAAGTTGGAAAATTATTAGAAGATGGAACAAGAAATTTAACTTTTGAAATAAATGGATCAAGAAGGACTATTAAGATCAAGGACGAAACTGTAAAGGCAGGAGAAAGTCTTGGAGAAGAAAAAATCTATGCCGATCCAAAGAATGAAAGGGAAGTTGGTTCATCAATACCAGGCAAGATTGTAAAAGTTCTTGTTGCTGAAGGCGATGAAGTTAAAAAGGGAGATAGCCTTTTTGTTGCTGAAGCCATGAAGATGGAAACAAATATTGTCGCAAACATTGATGGAAAAGTCAAAGACATCAGGGTAAGAGAAGGTGACATGGTTGAAAGCGGCCAGCTATTATTGTGCTTTGAATAAAAAATTTTATCAGGGGTAATTTATTATTAGCTTATGAAATTTATAAAGGAAGTGTGAAATGAAAAAGTTATACAGGTCGAGAAATGATAGGTTTCTTGCAGGAGTTTGTGGCGGGATAGCAAAGTATCTTGGTCTTGACTCAACGCTTGTGAGAATTATAACTTTTCTGTTAATTGTGCCAGGAGGACTTAGCATTTGGGTCTACATTGCCCTTGCTATTATTATTCCAAGCGAACCAATTGGGAGAATAGATGAGTCCTATGGCGAAAAGTTTTCTGATCCCTTCAAAGACAGCTACGACAATTATAGGGATGAGTACGAAAGACAAAAGAAGAATGATGAAGATTTTTATTGAGAGGAGGTCCAAGGGGACCTCTTTTTTATTGGCCGTAAGCCGGCAAATATTTCTGTATAATCTTTCCATTACTTGATACAATATTGTCGAGGTGTTTTAATTGATTAGTCTTGAAGGTCTTGTGGAGAAAATAATTTTTAGAAATGAAGACAACGGCTACACTGTTGCAAAAATAATTTCCAGTGATGGCGACCTTGTAGTTGTTGGCTCAGCCACAATTTTTAAAGAAAACTTAAAATACAAATTTACTGGGGACTTCACCTACCACAATAAGTATGGAGACCAGTTTGCCTTTACAGACCTTGGGGAAGTCATGCCTGAGGGGGAAGCTGCCATTGTCTCTTATCTTTCTTCTGCCATGATCCCCCACGTTGGAGAGAAGATGGCTGAAAGAATTGTTGATGAGTTTAAGGAAGAGACTCTTGATGTTATAGAAAATCATCCTGAAAGGCTCCTATCTATTAAGGGCATTGGGAGAAAAAAATTTAAGGACATCAAGGAAGCCCTGGACAAGCAGTATGCCATGAGGAAGATCTTCCTTCACTTCTCTAAGTATAATCTTCCAGCTTCTGTGATTTTAAAAATTTACAAGGAGTATGGGGACGAGTCCATAGAAATCGTAATGAAAAATCCCTACGACTTGATAGGAAGAGTGAGGGGGCTGGGCTTTAAGAAGGCGGATGAAATTGCTGAGTCCATTGGGATAGCAAAGGACTCTGACTTTAGGAGGCTGGCTGGACTTAAGTACGCCCTCATGCTTGCCAATAGGGATGGCCACACTTACTTGCCCCTTGACAAGTTAATCAAGGCAGGAGAAAAAATTCTTGGGACAAGCTTTGAGGACCCAGATGAGATTGCAAGGACTCTAACTCTTGAGAAAAACTTTTTTGTTGAGAGAGATGGAGAAGACTACAACTGCTACATAGCCAGGTACTTGGCAGCAGAAAATTATGTTGCAGGCAAGTTAATTGAATTAAATAATTCCTTTGATGAAAATTTTGATATTGATGAAAAAATTAAAAATACTGAAAAATTTAGAAAGATTGAGCTTTCCAAAACTCAGAGAAGGGCAGTCAAGGACGCCATCAACAAGGGTGTCTTTGTCATAACTGGGGGACCGGGAACAGGTAAGACAACAACCCTAAAGGTCTTAATAGATATTTTTGAGTCCATGGACAAGGAGATAAAGTTGGCTGCTCCAACGGGAAGGGCTGCCAAGAGGATGAAGGAACAAACTGGAAGAGATGCCTTCACCATCCACAAGCTCCTTGAGATTGGTTTTGGCGGCGACTTTGCCAATGTGGAAGAGCTTGAGTGTGACGTCTTAATTCTTGATGAGGTTTCCATGGTGGACATCCTCTTAATGGAAACTCTTTTAAAGTCCATTGAGTCCCCAACTCGCTTGATCCTAGTTGGCGATAAGGACCAACTTCCATCTGTTGGCCCAGGTAATGTCTTGGCAGATATTTTGGAATCAGGAGTCATTGAGTCAGTCAACCTTGAAGAAATTTTTAGGCAGTCGGAAGAGTCCATGATTGTAAAAAATGCCCACTTGATCAACAAGGGTGAGACTCCAATCTTAAATCGTGGAGACTTCTTTATGATTTCTGAAAGGGGAGAGGCCAAGGGACTTGAAATTATCAAGGACCTTGTGAAGACTAGGTTGCCAAATTATTTTAATGTGAGCCAGGCTGATGTCCAAGTTCTTACTCCAACCAAGAAGGGAGTCCATGGGACAGAAAACTTGAACCTTGCCCTCCAAGACCACCTAAATGACAGCGACGAATTTATAGAAGTCCTTGGCAAAAAATTTAAGTTGGGGGACAGGGTTCTACAGACAAAAAATAATTATGAATTGGAATCCAAAATAGAAAATGAATTTTATGAGGACAAGCAAAAGGGAGTTTTTAACGGGGACCTTGGTTATATTTCAAAAATTGACAAGGAAAATAAAAAGCTAACAGTTGTCTTTGATGACGTGAGAAGTGTTGAATACAAGACTGATAATCTTGATGAGCTCGCCCTTGCCTATGCCATGACCATCCACAAGTCTCAGGGAAGTGAGTTCCCCGTAGTTGTAATTCCAATTTACAGGGCTGCTCCCATGCTCCTAACAAGAAATTTGATTTACACTGCTATAACTAGGGCATCAAAGGCAGTTGTCCTTGTGGGCATAAGCGACTATCTCATGAAGATGATTGAAAACAATAGGACTCGCAAGAGGTATTCCAAGCTTGAGAAAAAGTTGAGGGATCAAGATGAAATTAAAAGAGGATAAGTGCCCCTTATGTGGGAGAGTGGTTGAAGACTATTGCCTTTGTCACGAGTGCTTTAGCTTAATTAATAAGGACCCAGCCTACTATTATGACATTGAGGGTCTTGATGACTTAATAGTTTCTTCCACTTACTCTGGCATTATGAGGAGACTCATTATAGATTTTAAATTTAAGGGGAAGCTTTCTTATGGGGAGATAATTTCTGAAATCATGACTGAAAAGATTTTGGAGAAAGATTTAAAGGACCAGGTTATAACCTATGTCCCCATGCACAAGAAGAAGGAAGGGGAAAGAGGCTACAACCAGTCCAAGATTTTGGCGGAGAAAATTGCAAGAAACTTGGACCTGCCCTGCCAGGATGTCTTTGAAAAAGTTATAGACACCAAATTTCAAGTTGGTTTAAAGAAGTTTGACCGCGAAGAAAACCTACGAGATGCCTTTGAAGTGAAAAATTATGCTAAAGAGATAATTATTGTTGACGATGTAATAACAACTGGGGCAACAATCTCTGAGCTGACAAAGATTGCCAAGAAGGCAGGCATAAAAAAAGTGACTGCACTAATTGCAGCCACAGAAATTGCTTAGCCTTGTAAATTTTTAAAGATTGAATCATGTCTTGGCCAGTTGTTGAGACTTTTAAAGTTCCTCATGGAGTAGAGAGTGGAGTTTATCTCTGCCCCAACTAAAGTTATAGTTGATAGGAGGTAGAGCCAAATCAAAAAGACTATGATACCTCCAAGAGATCCATAAGTTATGGAATACTTGCCGAAGCTGGATACATAAAAGTTAAATCCTGATGAGGCAATAATTAGGCCAAGGGTTGCGAAGATTGAACCTGGCAAGACGGACTTTATTGTAATCATATTTTCTCTGGACTTTGATGGAGAAAACTTGTACAAGAGGATAAAGGTAATAAGCATGTAGGCAAGTGGAATTGCATTTTTTGCAATGGACCAAATCTTGTCGAAGGATGCATTCTCAATCCCCAGGTAGGACATGATGTTTACATAAATAATTTGTCCAAAGATTTGTGTGAGGACAAGAAGAAAAATCATGAGGATTAGGGCTAGGGTAAAGAAGAGAGCCATTAGCCTTTGAGCTAGGAAGCCTCTTGACTCAACGAAGCCATAGGATTGATTTATTATCTTCATGAGCTTAAAGACTGCAGTTGATGCAGTGAAAAGACCTGCCACGAAGGAGATTGTTAAAAAGGATCCCGATGATGACATGTGAAGCTCATTTAAAAAGTTTCTTATAATTTCTTGGATTTCACCAGGAAGGACATCGAGAAGTCCGTAAAGATATTCTGGATCAAGAATCCCTGAAAAATTAATAGCATTGATTAATGATATTAAGAAGGGGAAGATGGATAATATTAAAAAATATGTTAGACTTCCTCCATAGGATAGGGTGTCGTGGTCCAAGACCCTGTAAATTAGTTTATCAAAAAAAGTAAAGGCCTTTTTGTCTTTGACCTTATCTATAAAATTATTCATATTTTCTTTAACACCTCTTGAGTATTATATAGTAAATGTCATATGATAACAAATCATTAAATGATAAAATAGGATTAGGTGATACTATGAACTACAATATATTAGTTTGCGACGACGAGAGAGATATCTTAGACGCAATTAAAATTTATTTGAAAGCCGAGGGCTACAAGGTCTTCACAGCAGAAGATGGGGCTAGAGCTCTTGAAATTATTAAGGAGAATGAAATTCACCTTGCAATCATTGACATAATGATGCCTGTTATGGATGGAATTACCCTCATAATGAAGATGAGGGAAAAGACAAATATTCCAATAATTGTTTTATCGGCTAAGGGTGAAGTCACAGATAAGATTGTGGGCCTAAATGTTGGCGCCGACGATTACATCACTAAGCCCTTTAATGCAGTTGAGCTTACAGCGAGAGTCAACTCCCTAATAAGAAGGTATTTTTCTCTTGGTGCATCAGACATAAAGACTGGAGACTTAAAAATTGGCAGAGTTTCAATTTTTGACGACTCCAAGGAAGTTCGTGTTGAAGATGAACTTGCTAACCTAACTCCTTATGAATACAAGATTCTTTACTTGCTTGCAAAAAATCCTGGAAGAGTTTTTTCTTCTAATGAGATTTATGAAAGGGTCTGGGAAGAAGAAGCTATTGATGTTAGAAAAATAATTTCTGTTCATATTTCCCACTTGCGTGACAAGATTGAAATCAATCCAAGGAAGCCTGACCTCATTAAGTCTGTCTATGGGATGGGCTATAAGATTGAGGTCAAGTAATGTTATCTGATTTTAAAGTTTTTATGAGAGACCTATTCCTCGATTTAATGGACAGGGTCTTTCTTGAAAATATTTTTGTGTCCTCAGTAATTATTTTTGAACTCTTTAACATCAACAAGCACTTTATCCTAGCGTGGACTGTAACTTTAATCTTTGCCCTCTTAAAGATCAAGAGGAAGAAACTCTTGGATACAATTTTTACCTACAACCTCTACAAGTATAGGCGTTTTAAAAATTTCAGACTCTTTGGGACCTTGAATGTGACCCTAATAATTATGTACATAATTTTTTACAGCTTGATAAAAAGTGATATAGTCCTTTTAAACGTCCTACTCTTTATGATCCTAAGGGCGGTTATTATTGTGGAAGTTCAGTTTGCTCAAAATGCTCTTTCTATTGAGCTCATAGAATCCATCCTCTATGGCTATGAATTTGAAATCCCAAGCCCCTTTGAGAATGAATACCTGGACAAAATCACTGTCTTAATGGAAGACTTTAAGGTCCGTGACAGGTTAAGGCTGGAAGAAAACTTTAGGTCCGAGAGGTTTAAGGTTGATTTGATTACAAATATTTCTCACGACTTAAAGACGCCTCTCACTTCTATAATAAATTACGTCGACCTCTTGTCCAAGAAGGAAGTCCTTGATGACGAGGCGAAGAATTTTGTTGCAATACTCAAGAGGAACTCAACGAGGTTAAAGGACTTAATCGTTGACTTGGTCTTTGCTTCCAAGACAAGCACGGGCAACCTTTCTATTGAGAAGTCCTTAGTTGAATTAAACGAGATGATTTTGCAAATCTATGGAGACTACGACTCCCTCTTCGAGAATAGGGACTTGGAATTTTCTTACAAGTCAGCAAGTGATGAAATTTTAATTTACACTGATGTCAATCTCTTTGTCAGGATAGTTGAAAATTTATTTTCCAATGCTGCCAAGCACGCAAGACCTGGCACAAGAGTCCTTGCTGGTGTAATAGAAAGAGAGTCAACCATAGAGTTTTATGTGAAGAACATAGTATATGAAAAATTAAATATGAATTCTGATGAACTTTTTGAAGAACTCTTAAAGGCTGACAGGTCACGACACTCTGAAGGATCAGGGCTTGGTCTTAACATAGTGAAGAACTTGGCAGAGCTTCTCGGTGGAGAAGTCAAGGTGTCAATCCACGGTCAGTGGTTCGAGGTCCACGTCCTCCTCTTAAGGGATTCTGATTGACTATATTTTATTGACAAAGTTTTTAAATTGAAATAAAATAAAAAGAAACCACAGGTTTTTCATAATGGCAATTTTAATTAATTGCCATTTTTTTGTTTTTATTTTTAATAGGGGGAAGTATGATAGAAGAATTTGGGATAAAAAGTTTTAACAAGAAGAAGATGAAGGAATCACTACCCTATCCAATCTACTTAAAGTGGAAGGATGCACTAAGAAACGAAAAAGACCTAGACAGGGAGACGGCAGATGCCATTGCCCACGCAATGAAGGACTGGGCTTTAAAAAATGGTGCAACGCACTTTGCCCACTGGTTCTTGCCACTCTCTGGTCACACTGCAAAGAAGCACGAGGCTTTTATATCTAGGACCTCTGACAACGAACCAATTAATAGGTTCTCTGGCAAGGAGCTTGTCAAGGGAGAACCTGACGCATCATCCTTCCCATCTGGAGGCATGAGGTCAACCTTCGAAGCAAGAGGTTATACTTATTGGGACCTTACAGCAAACTCCTTTGTTATTGGAAGTGTCTTATACATCCCAACTATTTTTATGTCCTACAAGGGAGAAAAACTTGATAAGAGGGGTCCACTCATTGACTCCACAAAAATTTTAAGCGAAGAAGGAACAAGGGTCGTTAACTTATTTGAAAAGGACGAGTATGCCTACAGGATGAGGGTCAAGGTTGGACTTGAACAAGAATTTTTCTTACTTGATAAGGAAGTCTACAAGAAGAGAAGCGACATTAAAAACATTGGAAGGACCATTGTTGGTGCCCCATCTCCTAAGGGACAAGAGCTATCAGACCATTACTTTGGTCAAATCCCTGCAAGGGTAGAAAAATTTTATAAGGACGTAGACAAAAAACTTTACGAGCTTGGAATTTATTCTGAAGCTGAGCACAACGAAGTTGCCCCAAATCAATTTGAAATGGCAATCCTATTCGAAAATGTAAATGTGGCAATAGATGACAATCAACTTTTGATGAATATCTTAAAGGAAACTGCCCTAGAAAATAATTTGGTCTGCCTCTTCCATGAAAAACCTTTTAATAGTGTAAATGGATCTGGCAAGCACAACAATTATTCCATTGTCACAAACTATGGACTAAATGTCTTTGACCCAGGCGATGATCCTTATAACAACAATGTATTTTTATTATTTACTGCAGCGATTATCGAAGCTACAGACAAGTACCAAAGTCTTTTGAGGGTAAGTGCGTCATCAACTTCCAACGACTTCAGGCTGGGAGCAGACGAAGCGCCACCAGCAATTATCTCCCTCTTCCTTGGATCAGACCTTGAAGAATTATTTAGGGATATTAAGGAAGATATTGAATACAAAAAAGATTCTGACAATAGCTTTAGGGGCTACAACCTCTTAAGTGTTCCTAGGGACTCAAGCGACAGAAACAGGACAGCTGCTGTTGCCTTCACTGGTAACAAGTTTGAGTTTAGGATGCTTGGCTCATCTAAGACTGGGTCTGATTTAAACATTGCATTAAATTGTGCCATGGCAGACTCTCTTGCAAATATTTATGAAAAGTTAAAGGACTTCCAAGATGATCCTAATAAGTTAAGGGAAAAAACTCTTGAAATTGTAAGAGAAATTATGGAAAATCACGACAGGATAATTTGCGACGGCGATAATTATTCTGATGATTGGAAGGAAGAAGCCAAGAGAAGGGGACTTGCCAACCACAAGACTTATTTTGATGCCCTAGTTTCTTTGAGGGACTTTGACTTCCACGACATTTTCATCAAGAGGGGAATTTATACAGAAAAGGAAATCAAGGCTTCCTATGAGGTGAACCTTGAAGAAGTTGTAATTTATCACAGTCTTGAGGCCAAGACTATGGTCTCAATGATCCATAAGGACCTAATTCCTATGGGGATGGCTGAATTAAATGACCTATCTCAAATTTTAAAATTCAAAAACAATGAAAAACTAAGGATCAAGTATGATAGAATAGACAAGATGATTACTGACTTACTTGAATGTGGAGATGAAATCAATCTTCTCCTTGAACATTCAAATAATATAGATGACATATACAAAAAGGCAGAGTATGTTGAGAGAAATATTGCCACTAAGCTCCTTGCAACGAGAAGGATAGCAGACCAAATGGAAAGATTAATCTCAAGAAAGAATATGACTTTGCCATCTTACGAAGATATTTTTAATTCATTAAGCTAGGAGGAAGTATGACGAAATTTATATTTGTTACAGGTGGAGTTGTTTCAGGAATTGGAAAGGGAATTTCTGCAGCAAGTATTGGTAGACTTTTAAAGGACAGGGGACTTTCTGTCTTTATGCAAAAATTTGACCCCTACCTAAATGTTGACCCAGGAACTATGAGTCCCTACCAACATGGCGAAGTTTTTGTGACTAAGGATGGAGCAGAAACTGACTTAGACCTTGGTCACTATGAAAGATTTATTGATGAAGAGTTAACTAAGGGTGCATCAATTACAACTGGCAAGGTTTATTCTACAGTTATAGCCAAGGAAAGAAGGGGAGACTACGACGGAGCAACTGTCCAAGTGATCCCTCACATCACTAACGAAATTAAAAACGCAGTTTACAAGGCTGCCAAAGAATCCAAGGCTGATGTTGTAATAACAGAAATTGGTGGTACAGTAGGCGACATTGAGTCCCTTCCATTTTTAGAAGCTATAAGACAAATTCACTCAGAAAATAAAAAATCTGACGTCCTATTTGTTCACACAGTTCTTGTGCCAAATATTCCTGGTTCAGATGAATTAAAGACAAAGCCAACTCAACACTCTTTCAAGGAGCTAATGTCTAATGGAATTAAAACAGATGTAATAATTGTAAGGTCTAATGGTCTAGTTACAGATGACTTGAGAGAAAAGATCTCATTGTTCTGTGACGTGCCAGTGGAAGCAGTTATCCAATCAACAAATGTTGAACTTATTTATGAAGTTCCCCTAGTTTTCCACGAACAACACCTTGACGACTACATCTTAAAAGAACTTGACCTAGAAGACAGACCAGCTTCCAAGGGCAAGTGGAGAGATATGGTTAAAAGATTTAAGGACGTCAAGGGCGACGTTACTATTGGACTTGTTGGAAAATATGTAAGCCTTCACGATGCTTATCTTTCTGTGACTCAAGCTCTTACAGACGCAGGTTGCGAAAATGGCTACAAAGTAAACATCAAGTGGATAGACGCAGAAGATATTGAAAAAGATGCAAGCATACTCGATGGACTTGATGGGATAATTGTACCAGGTGGCTTTGGATCACGTGGAACTGAAGGAATGATCATGGCTTCTAAGTACGCTCGTGACAACCACATCCCTTACTTTGGAATTTGTTACGGAATGCAAATCGCACTTATTGACATTGCAAGAAACAAGCTTGGATTTAAGGATGCCAACTCAACAGAAATAAATCCAGATACAAACTATCCAATCATTGACCTTTTAGAAAACCAAAAAGACATTAAAAATGTTGGAGGAACTTTAAGACTTGGCAACTACGACTGCACAATTGAAAAGGACTCCCTAGTTTACTCTCTTTACGGTCAAGAAAAAATTAAAGAAAGGCACAGACACAGATACGAATTTAACAACGACTTCAGGGGCAAGATTAGGTCAGCTGGCGTAGTCTTCTCTGGTATCAACGAAGATAAAGACCTAGTTGAAATAATTGAACTAAAAGACGAAGACTTCTTCGTGGCTTGTCAATTCCATCCAGAATTTAAGTCAAGACCAACTAAAGTTCACCCATTATTTAACGGCTTTGTGAAAGCAGTAATCCAAAAGAAAAATAAATAAAAATATAAAAAATAAAATCTCATCCATCTTGTGTGGGTGAGATTTTTTGTGTTTAAAATAAATTTTAATTTTTAACCTTTAAATTTTAATTTTTAAATTGTAATTTTTATCTTTAAACTTATTAGTTAAAATAAAAAAAGTCCTGGTTCTTGACCAGGATTTTCTCATAGGAACTTGTCTTTTAAATTATCCCAATAGGAATTACTTGAAAAGACAAGTTTTTTTATTGTTTTGTTTGAGAGTCTTATGTTGACCCTGTGTAAGTTGTTGAAGAAATATTCTGACCCATCGACTAAGAGCAAGTTGGAATCCTTGTATCTTTTTTCAACAACAAGTGAAATTGTGTGAGCTCCTGGTACAATAACTGATGAGCCAAGAGACCTATATGCAGCTGAGTTCATTGGAGAGATGGGAGTCATCTGCAAAACGTGAAGACTTGGATAGACTATGGCGCCTCCAGAAGAAAAGTTATAGGCAGTTGACCCTGATGGAGTTGAAACTAGGACGCCGTCGCCAGAAAATTTTTCCACGTGGTTCCTATCTATAAAGACATTCATGTGAATTGTCTTTGAGTGAGCCGCCTTTAAGACAACTTCGTTGACGGAGTAAAACTTGTAGGTCTTGTTCTTTGTGTAGATATCAGATCTAATTAGTTTGATGTCGTCAACTTGATAGTTGCCATCCTTGTAGTCCTTTACAAATTTTTCAACTTCTTCAGGTTTTATCTCTTGATAAAAACCTAGGTGGCCAGTGTTTATTCCCACGAAGGGCATTTCTGGAAAGTCGTTCTTGTGGATGGCCTTTATGAAAGAGCCGTCGCCCCCTATACATATAGAAAGCTCAGCATTTTTTTTGAAACCGTTAAAGGGTTCATATCCATATTTTGTTAAAACCTTGTGCAAATTTGTAGCAGTTTTCTTTGACTCGTAATTTGCGTTGGTAAGTATATTTATAATTTTTGACAAGACTAAACCCCCTTGATTTTTTTTATCATTATTTATATTATAAACGAATAAAGTTCCCTTGACTAGAGGTGTATAATGTATAGATTAAATTCAAAAGATTTTATAAATTTTAAGTTCAACGGAAATTCGGGAAATAAAATAAAGGTAAATGACTTCTTAAAGGAGAGAGGAGTATCCTCTCGCCTAATAAGAAAGTCAGTGAAGAGTGGAAATATTTATTTGAACTCCAGAGTAAATAGGAAAAATAAATTTTTAAAGAAGGGCGACCTTGTATCACTTAGGTTTGAAGATGAAGAACCCAATGGAGTAGTAGAACACAAAGACCTTGACATCATCTACGAGGACGATGACCTTGTCATAGTGAACAAAGAACCCTTTATGGTGACTCACACTGCCAAGGACGATGCTGATGGGACTCTCTTGAATTATCTCTTGGGATATTTTGAAGAAGAGGGTTTAAAAAGAAAGGTTAGGTTTGTCAATAGACTTGACAGGGACACCTCAGGTCTTGTTGTTGCAGCAAAAAATTCCTTTGCTCAAGATAAAATTTCTAGCGACTTTAAAGAAGATGTGAAGAAAAAATATCTGGCTGTAGTTGAGGGAGTCTTTGAAGAGAAGGAAGGACTTATTGACGGACCAATTGCCACAAGTGAAGACGGTATAAGACGTGAAGTAAATTACGTCATCGGGAAGAGATCTCTAACTTCTTATGAAGTCCTAGATGAGTACAAGGACATGAGCCTAGTCCTCTTGACCCTTCACACAGGAAGGACTCATCAGATTAGAGTTCACATGGCCCACATAGGTCACCCTATCCTAGGTGATAGTCTTTATGGTAAGAAGTCAGATCTTATTAATAGGCAGGCCCTTCACTCCTATTCATTAAAATTTAAACTCCCAAGGAATAATAAGGAGATAGAAGTTTATGCAAAGCTTCCCAAAGATTTTTCCTTTTTTCCCTGCTCTTATTGAAAAAACACTTTCATTGCGTTATAATTTACTTAAGTAAATTCTGCGATGTACGAAGAATGCCTATTTAATTCAACCGACAAATTAAACACGGGAAACTGTGTATGAGCGTCCTATGACAAGCCGTCTTTGAGCGGAAGTCAGAATACGCTATCAAGTTTTTTACCCACCATAATTATTGGCGGGTGTGAATTAACTAGGTATCGGCATTGCGGTTTTTACTATTATTTTAAATGTTTATTTATATGAATTTTATTCTTGTTTTGAATAATCTTGAGTTAATGTGATTAATTTAAATGTTAAAGGGTAAAATATTAACAAGTATAACAAACAAACAATATAAAGGAGAGTTATTATGGGATTATTCGATTATTTAGAAGAAAAAAGAAATCAAGCAGTTAGAAGAAGAAGACTTAAAGAAATTTCAAAAATTGGTACTGGTCTTGCACTAGGAGCACTTGGTGGAATTCTTTTTGCACCTCAAGAAGGTAAAAAAACTCGTGAAGATATAGCAAACAAATCTAAAGAAGCAGCTAACCAAGCTCTAAACGCAGCTAATGATGCTAAGGACACTCTTGAATTCAAGGCTTACCAAGCTGGCGAACAAGCTAAGAAGACTTACGCTGATTTAAGAGAAAGAGCTGCACAAAAAAAATATGAATTTGATGAAGATGTTGAAGTAGCTAAGGCTAAAGCTAAAGCAATTGGCGAAGTTGTAAGAGCTGGAGCTGAAGACATTAAACATGATGTAAAAAATACAACAGAAGAAGTTAAAGATACAGCTAAAGACGTTAAAGAAGACCTAAAAGAAGGCGCTAAAGAAGTTAAAAAAGAAGCAAAAAAATCAGCTGAAAATGTAAAAGAATCTGTTGAAGAAACAAAAGACAAGGTAGAAAAAGAAGCAAGAAAATAAGATAGGGGGTATATAGGATGTTAGATCAAGCATTTACTATAGGTGGCCTACTTAGTTTCCTACTTTATGTAGCTGGTATAGCTGCACTTGTTGCACTATTCTTAGTGCTTATTAATGTATTTAAAATTTTAAAGAATGTTAATGAAATTGTTGAGAGAAACCAAGGAGAAATTGATCACACAATAAAGACTGTTCCTTCTATTATGGATAATGCCAAGGATATTTCTGACAATGTGAATGCAATTTCAACTGATGCTACAAAGCTTGTAAATGATGTAAAACCAGAAGTCGAAAGACTTATGTCAACTGTAGGTTCTGTTTCAGATACAGTTAATGGTATTACTAGACAAGTCGATGATACTTCTTTTAGAGTGTCAAATACAGTTATGAATATATCAGATGTTATTTCTGATACAGCTAAAACTATTTCACTTAGTTCAAATAACGCCATCGACTATTTTTATATTTTAAGAGAAGTTGCAAAGACTGTTAAAGAAGTCTTTCTAAGATAAACTAGGGACGGAGTTATTCTTCGTCTCCTTTTATTTTTATAAGTAGACAAGAGGAAAAAATGAAGAGAGTTAAAATTATTGCCAACCCAAACTCCGGCAGAGGGGCAGCGTTAGGCAAAATATTAGAACTTATAGAGTTGATGAGTGAGGACAGGTATGAGATTGAACTCCTATTCACTCACGAAGAGGGCGATGGCACTAGGTTTGCCTACGATTACTCTGGAGAGGACTTTATAATTTGTAGCGGTGGAGATGGGACAGTAAATGAAGTTGTAAATGGAATGTACCTATCAGGTAGGGATATTCCCTTGGGAATCCTTCAAAGTGGTACGGTAAATGATTTTGCCAACGCACAAGGACTACCAACATCCCCCAATGCCTTCTATAAAATGATAAAAAATTATAAGACAAAGACCATTGACCTGGGACTTGCTGGCGAAAGAGCCTTTATTAATGTTGCAGCAGGTGGTATGCTTACAGAGATTGCCTATACTGTTTCAGCTGAGAAAAAAGCAACTTTAGGTGACATGGCTTATTATCTTGAAGGTGCAAGGGTCCTTTTAGAAGAAAAAATTTTTAAATATAAAAAGAGTTTAAACTTTTATATAGAAAGTGAAGAGTTTACTGGAACTATTGAAGGACTTTTGTTTCTAATAACAAACTCGACTTCAGTTGGAGGCTTTAAAAAAATGGCTCCCTTGGCAGATATTTCAGATGGATTTCTGGATGTACTTATTTTTAAGGAAATCAGGATTTCTGATGTTCCTGAACTTTTTGCCTCTCTAATGGGTGGACGACATGTTGACCATAACAAGGTAATGTACTTAAAGACTAAAAATATAAAAATATCTAGTGATGAAAATCTAACAATTGATGTTGATGGAGAGAAAGCTTCAACACTTCCTATGACTTTTAAAGTTTTGGAAAATAAATTAAAAATAATAGTACCATAAGGAGGAAACTATGGCATCTACAATTAAAGATGTAGCAAAAATGGCAGATGTATCCATATCTACAGTATCAAGGGTAATAAATGACTCAAAACCTGTTAGCCCTGAGGCACGAAGAAGAGTCCTACACGCTATTGACGTTTTGGATTATAAACCAAACGAAGTTGCGAGAAGTTTAGTTACAAAGAAATCAAATTTAATTGGTGTAATTGTAGAAGACATTGGGTCCAATTTTATTTCACAAATCCTAAGAGGGGTTGAAGAGGTTGGAAGAATGTACAAATACGACATACTTTTATCAAGCTCCTATGGTGACGCTGAATCTGAAATGAAGTTTGCTAACCTCTTGGCACAAAAACAAGTTGAAGGCATTATTGTAATTTCAAACCTACACAATCCTAAACTTGAATACAAACTTGAAGAAAGCAAGATTCCTTATGTAATCATTTCAAACTTCTATGAAATTGAAAAATTCTCAACAGAAATAGACTATGAAAAAGCATCCTATGAAATGGTTAAACTTTTAATAGAAAAGGGACACAAGAATATCGCTTCTCTTGCTGTAAGAAAGGACTATGACAGGACTTTTGAAAAGAAAAAAGTTGAAGGTTACAACAGGGCCATGGAAGAAGCTGGCTTAAAGAAGATAAATCTTTTTGTTGAAGGTCGTGATGCAAAGGACATAGAAGATGAAGAAGGAAAAATTCTTGAAACAGTTAAGAAGGAAGGAGTTACAGCTTTCTTCACATCCTATGACACAATTGCCATCCACCTAATGAACATGTTGTTAGACAATGGCTACAAGACTCCAGATGATATTTCCGTAACAGGCTTTGGAGGATCTTATATTTCAGATATCTACAGACCAAAACTTACAACTGTAAAGATTCCTTACTACGACATCGGTGCAGTTTCCATTAGGAAGATCCTAAAGAAAATTGACAAGAAGGAAAGCGACCTATCAGAAAATCTTGTACTTCCATCACAAATTCTTGAAAGAGAAAGTGTAAAGGAATTGAGATGACAAGAGTTTCTATTGAGACCAAAAGTGAAATTATAATGAAGGGACTTCAAAATATCCTAGAAGGATATGAAGTCCTTGATTTTTATAAGGACGCAGGAGAAGACTTTGACATCCTAATCTTTGAAGACAAGAATTTAGAGAAGCTTGAAGTTGATAAGATTAGATTAATAGACGAGAAAAATATTCCCCTTGTAATAGACTATTCACTACTTAGCTATTGGGCTTCAGCTGATGAAGTAAGAGAAGGAATAGATAAGACCCTAAGAGGCTACATCTATATAGAAGAAAGTTTAAAAGAAGCTAAGACTAATAGGAGCTATAAGTTTGAAAAACTAAAAACTCTTAACAGGAGAGAGAAAAAGCTTTTAGAAGAAATAATTTTAGGTAAGACCAACAAGGAGATCTCAAGAGAAATATTTATTAGTGAGAAAACAATAAAGAACAACTTAACATCTGTCTACAAAAAATTAGGAGTCAGTGGAAGAAAAGAAATAATAAAAAATTACAGCCAAATTAAATATTAATAGTTTATAATATGTTAGTAAGACTAACATATTTTTTTTTCATAAAATTAGAAAGAGGAAGACATGAGAGACTACATAATTTATTTTTTTATCTACGCCTTCATAGGTTGGGTAGTAGAAGTATCCTACCACACAGTCACAAAGGGGAAGTTTATTAACCGTGGCTTCTTGTCAGGACCCTACTGTCCCATATATGGTTTTGGTGCCATATCAGTAATATACTTTTTGACAGACATAGCAGAGAAGAACAAACTGGTCTTGTTCCTTGGCTCAATGTTAATAGCGACCCTAATAGAATTCGTGGCAGGCTTCTTGCTTGAAAAAATATTTCACGAGAGATGGTGGGACTACTCCGATAGAAAATTAAACATAGGAGGCTACGTCTGCTTAGAATTTTCAGTAATATGGGGGATGTTTTGCTTCCTATTATACGAAGCAGTCCATCCACTAATAAGAAAACTTGTGGGCTTTGTGCCAGATGCTTTTATAAAATATCTGGGGATTGGTTTAGTAATAATTATGACCCTAGATCTAATTGCTACTATTGTTACACTTATTGGATTGAATAAAGAATTTAAATCCATAGATAAGATTAGTAGAGACATTAAAAAAGTATCCGATAAGATTGGAGTAAGAGTTTACGACAAGACAGTCAAAATTGAAAGTAGACAAGAAGAACTAAAGAAGAAGCCAGAGTTTATAGAAATTGAAAATAGGATCAAAGATTTAAAAGAAAGAAAAGCTCAATTAGAAGAAAAGAGAATATTAAAATCCTTCCCTAACTTAAGTAAGAGACTAGGAGAAAGACAAAGAGAGATAGAAGAGTTAAGAGAGAGGATAAGAGATCAATACTCAAGAGACTAAGAGTAAAAAAATAAAAAACTTTTAAAAAAGTCATTGACAGATAAAAAAGAAAATAGTAATATATAGCAGTTGTCAAAAAAACAGCTGCTATATATTTTTTTTACAAAAAAAAATAAAAAAACAGTTGACAGATGATTTTCTAGATGCTAATATATAGAAG